>PDWJ01003444.1_pt1 | contig 16472 bp, 13 predicted proteins | sample 1430881 | NCBI WGS metagenome assembly PDWJ01 (sample SAMN01162460, study PRJNA174530) | Oral metagenome, whole genome shotgun sequencing project. | biome: Marine environment; feature: Marine mammal; material: Swab sample of the gingival sulcus; isolation source: swab sample of gingival sulcus... | reverse complement strand
TAGGCGACGAAAAGTGGGTTGTTCGGTTTGCTTCTTACGCAGCAAAGTGAGCTTGTGATCTACCAGGGGATGTTCTAACGCACGTACTTCCACAGGTATAACTCTGACACATGCGTAGTGTGTGGTGGCTAAAACTCTGCCATGATTGTCAAAGACGTCGTGAGAGGAGCCTGTAATGGGTGTGTTTGATGATGATGCCGACCCGTTTGACCTTGCCGACGTTGATGATCTTGAAAGTGGCGACGACTACGACGACGAGCTAGAAGACGCGTTAGAGGACGACATCGACCTTGTGGTAGCTGTCTATCGCGAAGATGGGCAAGCCGTCGGCGTGCCGCTCGATTTCGATTTGGCCAATGATTTCGATGAGTTGATCCGCCAATTGCGCAGGCTGCCCGGCGATTCGGGAGCAGACGGCTTCGTGTCAATTGCGGGCGAGTTTTTCGTGATTTGCCGGGTGCGCGGCCGCACCGTCGAGGTGTTGTTGAGCGACGCCAACGCCGCCAACGAGTGGCCGATCGCCCGTGACGTGGCCGACTACCTGGGTGAGGAGTACCCAGAGGAGGACGAGGAGCCGGGCCCGATGGGCGACCTGGACATGTTCGCTGCAGTCGGACTGACCGCCTTCGAGTTGGAGGCCATCGCCACCGATTACGACGAAGACTCCGACGAGTTGCTGGCCCAGATCGCGAAGCGACTGAAGATTTCCAAGCAGTTCGACGCTGCGGTCGAGGCCTTCGACGAGTAGGCCGATGCGTTGGCACGACCCCATGCAGCAGGCGCTGCAAGCTGCCGAGGCTGCGGCTGGGCACGGTGACGTGCCAGTAGGCGCGGTGATCCTGGACGCTGCCGGTAATCAGTTGGCAGTGGCTGGCAACGAGCGCGAGTTGACCGGCGACCCCACCGCCCACGCCGAGGTGCTGGCCATCCGGCGCGCCGCCGAGCGGCTGGGGCAGTGGCGGCTGAGCGGTTGCACCCTGGTAGTCACCCTGGAGCCCTGCACCATGTGCGCCGGGGCGATCGTGGCCGCCCGGCTGGACCACGTCGTCTTTGGCGCCTTCGATCCCAAGGCGGGCGCGGTGTCGAGCCTGTGGGACGTGGTGCGCGATCCACGGCTGAACCACCGGCCCCGGGTTACTTCCGGCATCCTGGCCGACGAGGCGAGTGCGCTGCTGGCAGACTTCTTTGCGGCCCACCGAGTCGACGAGTAGGGCCACCTGCTGCGTCGAGGCGAGGCGCGCGACTGATTGGTCACCGTTGGGTTTCGGCGGTAAACTACCCGGCGGTGACGTGACTGAGCGGCCGAAAGTGCTCGCCTCGAACGAAAGTGCTCGCCTCGAAAGCGAGTGTGGGGCAACCCACCGTGGGTTCAAATCCCACCGTCACCGCCAGCCCAAGCCCCCGGTAACAGCCGGGGGCTTTGTGGTTTGGTGGTGGGCGAGTTCAACAGAGGCGAATCGGAGCCCCGACCTAAGCGTGATGGCATGATTGTCGGTGTCAAAGCCGCATGATCGGCGGTGCGGGAAAATGGAGAAGCGCATGTCAGCCAAGGAAACCGGCTCTGCGGCGACTCCCGGCGCCTACCGGTGGTGGCTCGCTTCCGACACCTCAGCGGCAATAGGTGGTGGCCTGCGAGGCTTCATCCTTCCGCTGTTGACCCTCACCATCACCGGGTCGGCGGTCCATGCCGGATTGGTCAGCACCGTCCAAGGGCTGCTGACACAGGTCTTTCTGATTGGCGGCGGAGTGATCATCGACCGCTTTGATCGGCGCATCCTGATTCGGCTACACAGCGCAGTGAACGCCGTGGCGTTGCTGCTACTTGCCGTGCTCGCTTGGGGCGGCCAGCTTGGGCTGGCCGCGCTGCTTTCCGCCGCCGTCGTGTTCGGGCTGGTGGCCGGGCTGTTCGGGGAAGCCAGCGATGCCGCGCTGCGGAGCGTAATCGACGCGGAACGGTATCCCAAAGCGGTCACAGTGAACGAGGGGCGCGACGCTGCGATTCGCCTCGCAACTGGTCCGGTTGGCGGCTGGCTCTTAGGCGTCATGGCGGGAGCCAGCCTGCTAGTCAGCAGTGTTTTCTACATTCTCGCGGGTGTCTTGATTGGGCGGGTGCCGCTTAAGCTGCCGCCTCGTGATGCGACACTGAGCCCGTTGGCGCAGCTGACCGAGGCGCTCAGCTGGATTCGTGCCCGTCGCAGGGCGGTGCCGCTGGTGCTGCTGGTTGGGATGGCGAACTTTGGAATCGCAGGGGTGATGACTACCACCCAGTACTTGGCTGTGCAACGCACCGGACAAGCCTTGGATGCCGGGTTGCTCACAACCGCTGCTGGCCTCTCGGTGATTGTTGGGGCGCTGCTGGCGAACCCGATAGTGAGCCGGATGCGGACCGGCACGTTGATCCCGGTTGCTTTCACGTTGATCGCGGTGGGCGTCGCGGGGCTTTCGGTATTCAACCAGGGCGTGCCGCTGGTTGTGCTGCTAGTTCTCACGTTCCTCGGCGTGCCAGCATTGAATGCCGCTCTAACGGGGTTCTTTTTCGCCGCCACTCCGGAAGCTATGCAGGGCAGGGTGCAGGCCCTCCTGGGAACCTTCGCTGCTGGGCTTGGTGCTTTAGCTCCCCTCACAGTCGGGCTGGTGCTGCAGCTGGTTGACGCGCAGACCGCCTACTTCGTGGCCCTCGGCCCCATGGCCGCTGCCCTAGTGCTCGCGATCGGAGCCAGATCGATCCGGGAGATTCCGCGACCGGACGACTGGGCTTCGATCGAGCTGTAAGCGATGCAGCTCCGCGGAAAAGTCACTCTAAAACACCTGGCAAGCGCTTTACTGCCCCGAAATCGCGAACTGGCGTGACTTTTACGCGAACAGACGCCCGAAGCTGCTTCACGCCGGAGCGGCGGAACTAAGCCGCCTGGCTGGGTAGGGGACCCGACCCCTTGATGTTGCTCAGTTCCCGGAATTTCGGGTGCACGAACAGGAAGATTGCCACCACCGTCATCAGCACGCCGCCGACGATGATCGGCAGCAGCGGCCAGATGCCATACAGGGCCGTGCTGAGGGTGGGGGAGATGACGAAGGTGAGCCCGTTGGTGGCTGTGATCAGCCCGGCCAGATTGCCCTGTTCCTCTAGCTTCATGGTAAGGGTCGGCCCGGCGGTGTAGCCGGGGACGGCGATGCCGATGCCGAGCCCGGAGACGGCCATGGCCACCAGAATGAGCGGCAGTCCGGCGTCGGGGATAAACAGCGCGAAGCTGACGATGGCGATGGTGCTGCCGGTGCGTAGCAGCCGAGTTGGCCCCCAGCCGCTGCGGGGTACGATCACGCCCTGGGCCAGGATAAGGCCCAGCCCGACGCACAACAGCGCGGCGCCGGAGATCAGCCCGGTCATTTCGCCCGACAGATGCAGCCGGTCTTGTACCAAAAAGCCGGTGATGATTTGAATGAATCCCAGTGCGGTGAACATGCCGAATCCGGCGACCAGGAAGGGCCAGACCCGGCCATCGAACGGGCTGATTCTTGCTGGTTGCTTGATTAGCTCGGTGGTGGAATCGGGCCGCAGCCGAACCGCGGTCAACACCAGCGAAGCCCCAATTATGACGGGCACGAAGATGATGGGCACCCCAAGCCCGAACGCCGCCAACAGGCCGCCGACGACCGCGCCGGCAATCATGGCGGTACCCTGCACTGCGCCTACCCCTGCCATGCCCTTGATTCGGGCTTTCTCGTCGTGGGTGACACTGGCGATGTAAGACTGGGCGGTCGTCGGGATTGCTGCGATGGAGGTGCCGAAAAGCAACCCTCTGGTCACCAGAAACGCCAAGAACAGTGGAGTGCCGACGAGCACTCCGGTCATGCCGAGCCAGGCAGCGGCGGCGAACAGCGCCATGCCGGTGGTGGCCAGCGTTAGCGCCAGGATCAGCACTCGTTTGCGCCCCCAGGATTGGCCGCGGCCTCCCCATAACTGACCGGTCAGCACCACCATCATCGCGGCGGTGCTGAAGGTCACGCCGATCTGCCACTCTGCCAGGCCGACCTCTCGGGCTAGCGGGGCGATGATCGGGTTGAGGATCATCTGCCCCAGGTATGAGAGAAATACCGCGCTCAAAACGAGCCCGATTTGCGGTTTTGGTGCGGAGGCGACGGGGGTGTTCACGGTTCCTTTCCGGCTGGCAGCGAGAGTTGCGGGCATGCCTTGGCGCGGATAGTTGGCCGCGCGAGACCAAGCAGCAAAAGCAAACCTACCTTAGGGTGAGGCCAGCCGGTCAACCGTTATTGGCTAACGCAGTGGCGGCCTCAAGTTCGAGTAGGAAGCGCTTCGCAGCGATGCCGCCCGCGTAGCCGGTGAGCGAACCGTCGGCCCCGATCAGCCGATGACACGGCACCACGATGCTCCAGGGGTTCCGGCTGGTCGCGTTGGCTACCGCCCTGCTGGCCTCGGGGCGGCCGAGCTGACGTGCCACCTCGCCGTAACTGCTGGTGTGGCCGTAGTCGATGGCAGCGATTGCCGCCCAAACCTCCTGCTGAAACTGGGTGCCTTGACTGGCCAACGGCAACTCAAAGCGGCTACGGTGCCCGGCGAAATATTCAGCTAGCTGATCCACTACCCGCTGGCAGGCCGTGGCGTCGGGCCTGCCGAAATCCTGGTTCGGCGTTGGCCGGTGGTTGGGGTAGTAGATGCCCAGCAGCTTCTCTTGGGCGTCGATAACGATGGTGAGTTCACCCAGCGGGCTGGCCCAGCGGCGATGCGTGTGGCCGGTGATGACGGTCATCCTTCTCATCCCTCGGTTTTGGGTGCTGGTGTGGGAGTCGGTGCTTGACCGGTTGGAGTGGCATCACGTTCGCGGACTTCTTCCACATACTTGGCTGGTATGCACTTGATACCATTTTCCGGGGTTGCCTCAGCGAACTTCTCCTGCTCGGTGAAACCACCGAACTCCGAGCCCACCAGTACGTCGATCACGCCGGTGACCCGGTCGTCGTATTGCACCGTCGCGTCCACCAGGTACGACTGCACGATCGAGATTGCCGCAGCATCCTGCCGGGAGCCGCGAATGATCGTCTTCTTGATCCGCTCCTCGTCTTCGGTGTTGCCCTTGTAAACCACGGTCATGCCGGTTTCAGTCAGGCGCTGCGCGGTGCGATAGGCCAGGCCGGTGGTGTAGCCACCGTTGAGCACCCGAACGAACACATCCCTGGTGCTGATGACGTCGTCTTTCATGGTGACGCACGGCGTCGGAGCGCGTTCCGGCACCGGTGCGGTTAGATTTTCCCAGCCCCACCGAGCGCCGAAATAAAGCAATAGCAGTAAGGCGATAAGAATGACGGGGGTAGCGACTTTCCTGACGATCTGCAATGTGGTCCTTCCTGCCGCCTGGTGTCCCTAGTTAGCTGAGAGCCTAGTCCAACTCTAGGATCCGCGCATGCAGGGTCAGCCGCTGCTGCAGCGCTGCCCGCAGCGCTCGATGCAGCCCGTCTTCGAGATACAGCTCGCCACGGTAGGAAACCACATGAGCAAACAGGTCACCGTAAAACGTCGAGTCTTCCTCCAGCAGGGATTCCAAATCCAGATTCCGTTTAGTGGTCACCAACTCGTCTAGATGCACCTGGCAGGGGGCAATCGCAGCCCACTGCCGCTGGGTGTAGTTGTGGTCGGCGTACGGCCGCCCCTCACCAACGCGTTTAAAGATCACTTAACCAGTCTATCCGCTCTGCGCAATTGATCGCGGCCGAAGCAGGTGTTGGCTACCAATGTGGTGCAAACAGTTTGCCCAGCCGGTGTTTTCTGGCAATCTGGCACACGTGAGTGCGGCAACCGAATCCATCAAGTCCCAAGTCCTCGAAGGCTACTCGTTTGACGAAGCCAGCATCCAATTGGGGGTGCTGATCGACGGCGAACCAGATCCGGCGGTGCCGGTTCGGATCCCCGTTTCGATGTTCAACCGGCACGGGCTGGTGGCTGGCGCTACTGGTACCGGCAAAACCAAGTCACTGCAGGTGCTGGCTGAGGCCCTAAGCGACGCGGGCGTCCCCGTATTCGCGGCCGACATCAAGGGTGACCTGTCGGGCATGGCCACCGCGCCGCAGCCCAGCGAAAAGCTGCTGCAACGTGTTGCCGAACAGGGACAGCCGTGGCAGGCCACGGCCTTCCCGTGCGAGTTCTACGCCCTAGGTGGTGAGGGCAACGGCATCCCGCTGCGAGCCACCGTCTCCTCGTTTGGGCCACTGCTACTCAGCAAGGTGCTTGGCCTCAACCAGACCCAGGAATCGTCGTTGGCGCTGATGTTCTACTACGCCGACCGCGAGGGCCTGCCGCTACTCGACCTATCAGACCTGGTCGAGCTGCTGAAGTACCTGACCGGCACCGATGAAGGCAAAGCAGAACTGAAGGAGATCGGCGGGGTCTCTACCGCTACCGCCGGGGTGATCCTGCGAAACCTGGTTACCTTGGCCGAGCAAGGCGGCGACCAGTTTTTTGGGGAACCCGAGTTCGACACTGCCGAGTTTATGCGTACTACCCACGATGGTCGGGGCGTCATCTCGATGCTTGAGCTGCCAAACTTGAGCAGCCAGCCCGCGCTGTTTTCCACCTTCCTCATGTGGCTGCTGGCCGAGCTCTTCGAGACCCTGCCCGAGGTGGGCGACGTGGAGCAGCCCAAGCTGGTGTTCTTCTTCGACGAGGCCCATCTGCTGTTCAAGGACGCCTCCAAGGCCTTCCTGGATTCGATCACCCAGACGGTGCGACTGATTCGCTCGAAGGGCGTGGGCGTGTTCTTCGTCACCCAAACCCCGAAGGACGTGCCCGACGATGTGCTAGCCCAGCTCGGCAGCCGGGTGCAGCATCAGTTGCGTTCCCACACCCCCAACGATGCGAAGGCGCTGCGTGCCACCGTCTCGACCTACCCCGATTCGGGCTACGACCTGGCCGAGGTGATTTCCAATCTTGGCATCGGCGAGGCCGTCGTCACGGTGATGGATCCCGACGGTGCCCCGACCCCGGTGGCGTGGACAAGGATGTGGGCTCCCCGGAGCTCGATGGATCCAACCCCAGACGCGCAACTACAGGCCGCCGTCGCCCGCTCGCAGCTCTACCAGCGATATGGCCAAGAGATTGATCGAGAATCGGCTCGCGAAATCCTGGTCAAGCGCCTAGAGGAGCAAGCCAAACAGGCCGAGGAGGCCGCCGCTGCCGAAGAACGCGAACGCGCCGACGATGACCGAGGCAGTGGCCGCAGGCGACGCCGCAAGGAAAAGTCGCTGGTGGAAGAGGTCGCTGGCTCCAGCGCCTTCCGGGGCGTGCTGCGCACCGCGACCCGCGAGATTTTCCGGGGCCTCTTCGGCACCCGGCGGCGTCGCTAGGCCTGGTATCCCTCTCGTCAGGCTTGCTTCTTCCTGGAACGTCGCACCAAGAAGGAGACCCCAGCTAGCAGCAGGCTAAGCACCGCCGCGCCGGCTACCACCAGCAGCCACATTGGCACTGCGTGGCGGATGTCGAGATCCACTGTCTTGCCCACGAGGTTGAAATCCGAGCTGTTACCCCAGGCAGTTAGCGTGTGTGCGCCTGCCGGGGTGTCTCTTGGCAACGTGACGGTGCCGACGACACGACCGTCTTCATCGGCGACGAGTGAGCCCAGGGTGATCGGATCCGAGCGCAACACTATGGACACCTTCGAGCCAGGGGCCATCCCGGTGATTTCGATGTCGACCTTACTACCGGGGTTCGCCGTGATCGTTGTCTCGGTTTTGGTGAAGGTCCCGTCCTCCTGCGGGGTGTTGAGCGTGAGGCTAACTGCCACATTCTTCGGCGAGATCGGCTGGGTGAGCCACTCTTCGGCAATCTCACGCAGCGCCTCGGTTATGGCGCGTGCTGGCTCCTGCCGGGGCAGCGTGGTCGGCAGGGTGGCCTTAGTTGTCTGGCTCCACAGAATCAGCTCATTTGCCCACGCCCGGTATCCTGCGGCGTTGGGATGGGCTATCTCTTGCAGCTCGTCATGGTCGATGCGCTTGCCTTGTACGTCGATCACATTAAGCAGCTCCTCGACGTTCGCTCGTACGAAGTAGCTGTCGTCGACACACATCGAATGGCCAGTGGCGAAGTCCCCGACGGTATCCGCGTAGTAGACCGGCCAGCCCTCTTGCTGGGCTCGCTTCACCCCGGTGGTGATCTGACCGTTTAGCTCGCTTAGAATCGCAGTCCCGGTTAGGATTTCGTTTCGGTTGAAGAAGAAATTGCATCTTCCTCGCTCTGGCGACCAGAACGGCTGCGGATAAAACGAAACTACTACTGGTGCGATTTTGCCGTTTCGGGCTTCTAGCATTTCTGGCGTGTTAATTTTCTTGGCTATCGCAACGTAGACTTCGGCGAGGCGTTTCGCGCGGCCTTTAATGTTGTAAAGATAGACCTCTGGATTCTTTGAGCAGTCTCCAATAATGCAACCGGCCACTATTGTGGCGAATCCAATATCATTTCCGCCGATCGTCAAGAAAACAATATCTGGGATGACATCGACTTTTTCCAGTTGCTCTAGCTGGGAATCAAATATATGTTGATCAGTGTCGAGAATATGCTGCGTTTCCGCGCCGGAGCAGGCGATGATTTCCGTGGTTGGGCCGCCGATCACCGCCCCGTAGGTGTGGGGTGATCGGTGACACGGACCGCCTGCCATGATGTAATCCCCGGCGCCTTCGCCCGAGGAATATGAGTCACCTAGAACCACTGCGACGCCGCCAGCAGGTTGCAGCAGTGGCCCACCGTCCTTTCTGGCTAGGTTCGAGTCGACCACTTCGATGTCGCCTTCTTGCACCACCGCGCCAGTTGCAGGTGAGCCAACGATCACCCGCCAATGCAGCACCCCGGTTTTATCGGTTTTCAGGCCAGTGATCCACTGGTGGGTTGTCGTCCCGCCAGGGGCAATGTTGCCCAACCGCACATAGGGTTTCGGCATATAGGGCACGAAGTCTTTGTCGACCGTGATGGTCGCGGCAAGATCACTGACCGGCTGTTGTGACGGATTGGTCAGCTCCACATCAAAATCAACTGTGCTGCCTGCCCTGACCTTCTTCGGGGCATTGACCACTAGCTCAAGGTCAGCCCGCTGGTACTGCGCGAGTTGTTCGGCAAGTTCAGCGGCGTCTTCCACCTGGGTGTGGCTGCCGCCAGTCACGTTTGCGATGCACTCCAGTTCTTCTCTGCCGTTGGTTTCGAGATCAAAGCTGATGGTGTTGACGACCACGTCGAAACCAGAAGCGATGATCTGCTTGGCTACCTCACACGGCGGCGGGCCACAGTTGGATTCACCGTCCGAAACGAGCAGGATCGTGCCGTTGTTATAGCCCAGGTTGCGCATCGAATCGGAGGCAGCCTGCAAGGCAGGACCAGTAGGCGTTCCGCCATCGGCCGTCAACATCCGAATCATGGCGTTGACATCTGTCGGATCGGGATGATGGTCCGGGCTGAGATTCGAGTACCAGCCGCCCGAAGGGCACTCCGAAACGTTAGTTTGTGTGCCCGGATAGGTCCACAGCCCCAGCTCAGCTTGTCCGGGCTGGTGCGCCACTAGATCCGAGAGGGCGTCTTGGGCGACCTTGATTTTGATGCGACCGTTGCGGTCCTCGTCGCCCATCGAGCCGGAGGTATCAAAAACCAGCACCAGTGGCCCTGGGTCTTCCGCGTGCGCCGTGCTGGCGTTCCAGGGGAAGGCGAAGAAAACCAGCGAAGTGATGAGTAGTAGGGCTAGCCGGTTGCGCATCACGACACCTCCAGCAAGGCGATCTGATCCTTGGCGCCTTTCAACAAGAAATCGGCGAGGACTACCTCTTCCCGGTTTGGCGTCGTGACATGAATCTCTAGGCGAAGCACGTTCTCAACATTGAGTGAGACTTCCTTCGGTTTGGCATACGAGACGTCGTAGCTGCCTAACGGTTTGCCATCGCCGATGAAGGTGATTTTCCCGGTGGCGGTCGCATCGCCTCGGTCATCGACTCCCACGGTTCCGGTCAGCACCATCGCGTGCCTATCCAACAGCCAGAACCCGGTGGCAGGTTCTTCCTTCTGTCCCTGGCACTCCAGTGAATTCTGGTACACCTTGCCGTTCAATCGGGCATCGCTGGAGCTGCAATTACGATCAACTTGCTCGAGTTGGGAGAGGTATAGCGAGCCGCCTGGCTTGGCCACGGTCAGCGTCACTTGCTCCGAAAGTGGTTCGCCGCTCTTAGGGGTCGATTCCAGCACCGTCCCAGTTCGCTTTTCGAGGTTGAAAATCTCGTTGATTTCCGGCGTCACCCCTAACTCGGCCAACTTCGAGGTGGCCTCGAATTCGGATTTGCCCACAACATCGGGCATGACGGTCTTTACGCTGACCTGCAGCGAAACGGAGTCCCCAACGGTCTCGCCGCCGACTGGGTCTTGGGCGATCACGGTGCCAGGCTCGCCAGCCCATTGCACATCGGTGGTGCTGACGACGTTGGGGTCAAACCCCGCATCGGCCAGTAGCTGCTTTGCATCCACTAGTTTCAGGCCGCGCAGGTCTGGCATAACCGCATTCTCTTGGGTATCTACCTTCGGGACTTCCACAATTTCTACTTGTGGCGCTTCCGCCGCTGGTGCACTTGCGGACGCGAGGAACCAGCCCCCGATTAGGCCAATCAGTCCGACTGCCAGCGTCCAGAATATGAAGGCAAGTATGGTCCACGGCCAGCTGCGTATTCGCTTTTTAGGTGGGGCCTGTGGGATTGGGATAGTGGCGTTTGGCGGAATATTGTTTGCGGGCGTTTGCTCGGTATTTTCCGGGCCAGGTTCGTGATATTCTGTCACGGTTTTACCCCTAAAGGATGCAAAAAAGCTGCCCATTATTTCGCGATAATGGTTGCGACAAATTTACAGCACTGGTTTGGCCAGTGTCTATATAGGCTGCAACCTGAATCGGGGCTAGCCTGCGCCCAATCGATGCCGTTAGCGCCCGGTACCGGCGTAAACAGTCGCCTGTTCCGCCGCATCCAGGTCGAAGGCTGCGTGGGCGGCCCGCACAGCCCGGTCGACGTCGCTGTTGCTGACCACAACCGAAATCCGAATCTCGGAGGTTGAAATCATCTGCAGGTTCACATCGGCGTTAGCCAGCGCATCGAAGAAGGTGGCGGTGACACCCGGGTGGGAGCGCATGCCCACGCCGACGATGGAGATCTTGCCGATCTGATCGTCGTACAGCAGCTCCTCGAAGCCGACTTCTTCCTGTAGGTTCTCCAAGCAGGCTATGGCCTTGGCGCCATCGCTCATGGGCAGCGTGAACGAGATGTCCGTCTTGGCTGCCGACAGGTGGGAGATGTTCTGCACGATCATGTCGATGTTGATGTCGGCGTCGGCGATGGACTTGAAGATGGTGGCGGCCACGCCCACCCGATCCGGCACACCGACGACGGTGACCTTGGCCTCGCTGCGGTCGTGGGCTACACCAGTGATGATTGCGTCTTCCATGCCGGGGCCTTCCATGATTTCTTTCTGGGCCTTGACCCAGGTGCCTGGTTTGTTGGTGAACGAGGAACGGACGTGAACCTTTACCCCTTCGCGCCGGGCGTATTCGACGCAGCGCAAGTGGAGGATCTTGGCGCCAGAGGCTGACAGTTCCATCATCTCTTCGTAGCCGATTTCGGGGATGTGGCGGGCGTTGGGCACGATGCGGGGATCGGCGGTGAACACCCCATCGACATCGGAGTAGATCTCGCAGTGATCGGCGTTCATCGCGGCGGCCAGCGCCACGGCGGTGGTGTCGGACGCGCCGCGCCCAAGGGTCGTGACGTCCTTGGTGCTCTGGGCGACGCCCTGGAAGCCGGCGACTATCGCCACCTTGCCTTCCTCGACTGCGGTCTCGACGCGACCGGGGGTGAGGCCGATGATGCGAGCGTTGCCGTGCGTGGGGGTGGTCAACACCCCGGCCTGGGAACCGGTGTAGGAGACCGCATCAACACCCAAATCGGCCAACGCCATGGCCAGCAGGGCGGCGCTTTGGCGCTCGCCAGTGGTGATCAGCATGTCGAGTTCGCGTGACTTGGGTCGGGGCGAGACCTGCAGGGCTAGATCCATCAGCTCATCGGTGGTGTCGCCCATGGCCGAGATGACCACGACGACCTCGTGGCCCTGGCCGCGGGTGCGAGCGATCCGCCGGGCGACCCGCTTGATCGAGTCAGCGTCGGCTACCGAAGACCCGCCATATTTTTGGACGATGCGTCCCACGATCATTGCCTCCTCGGGCCAGAATTATTGGCTTCGTGGCCCGAGCAGGAATCTTAGCGCTTACGCGACGCCTGGCCGAGTTTGTCCAGTCGTATCTGGGTGGGGCTGGCGTGTCGGGAGAAGCCTTGTCGATAAAATCAGGCCATGACACAGGTTCGCTGGGGAATCGTTGGAACTGGCCGGATGGCTGAGGTCTATGCGCGCGAGTTTCGGCTGGTGGCGCAAGCGCAGTTGCTTGCTGTGGCCTCACGGGATGCCGCCAGGGCGCAGGAATTTGCGGCCACCCATGACATCCCCCGCTTCTTTGGTAGCTACGGCGAGCTGCTGGCCGACGATGACATCGACGTCGTCTACATCGCGACCCCCCATCCGCAGCATCGTGACATCGCGCTGGCGGCAATCGAGCATCGCAAGGCGGTAGTGGTCGAGAAGTCCTTTACCGCCACCTACGCCGGCGCGAAACAGGTGGTAGCTGCGGCGCGCGAGGCCGGAGTGTTCTGCGTCGAAGGGATGTGGACCAGGTACCAGCCCATCTTCCAGGTGGCCCGCGACATCGTTGCCTGGGGGCGGATCGGCGACGTGCTCGGCGTGCAGGGCGACCTTTGTGCCCACCGCGGCTACGACCCAGACGACCGGTTGTTCAAGCCAGAACTTGGTGGCGGTGCCCTGCTCGACCTTGGGGTTTACGTCGTCTCGTTCGCGCAGGCTTTCTTGGGGGAGGCCGACCAGATCAAGTGCGTCGGGCGCTACGCCCCCAACGGCGTGGATCACGCGGCCAACATCAGTCTCCGCTATCGAAACGGCGGCCTCGGCTCGCTGTCGTGTGGCTTTGATGCGCTGGGGCCAGGGCGGATGGCGATCTTCGGCACTAGGGGCTGGATCGACATTGAGCCACGATTCCATCACGCCACCACACTGCGGGTGCACCGCAATGGGCTGCTGCCGCGCGTGATTGAGGCCAAGCTCACGGGCAAGGGATATACCCATCAGATCAGCGCGGTCAGCGACCTGGTAGCAGCCGGGGCGCTCGAATCGTCGACCATGCCGCTTAGCGACACCTTGGAAGTGATGCGGGTGTTGCAGTCGTGCCTTAGCCAGCTAGGGGTGACGCACCAGGAAGCCGCCGTCGTCCTCTGAGGCGACTAGTTGCGCGGTTTGGGTCCGCCTGGCCGCAGTGAGAACTCCATGGCGGTGCTGGGTACCTCTGGCCCGATGGCTGGGCGTTGCTTGCATTGGCACACGTGATCGTCGCCTTCATCGGCGTGGTGATCGTGGTTGACGATGCCGCGCCGCCAGTAGCCGCTTACCTGCCACTGATCTCGTGGCAGTTTCAGTTCGTTGGCGAGATACCGACGGATCGGTTGCATGGCTTGGGCCTCACCGGCTGCCCAAACGTAGCTCAATCCGGTGGGGGAGTCGCTGAAGTCGTGGCCCAGCACCGCATCGGGCAGCAGCGTCGTGGTGCCGGGTTCGGCGCCATTTCGGTGCAGCCAGACGACGTCCAGGGCTGCGGCGCTCGGCAGCTCCAGCTGGGAGGCTGGCCCGGCTACCTCGATGTAGGCAGTTACGGGAACCCCTGGCCGCAGCATTTCGGCCCATTTCGCGAGTGCGGGCAGGGCGGTTTCGTCGGCGGCAAGCACGTAGCTAGCGAACACGTCCTTGACCGGTCGGGAGTTGCGCGGGCCGAGCATTCCCAGCCGCTGCCCAATTGCCGCCTGGCTAGCCCACCTGCCGGCGATCCCGTGGTCGTGCCGCACGAAGTCGATGTCGATGCGGCAGGTGCCCGGGTCGAACCAGCGAATTGTGTAGTCGCGGTAGGTTGCCCCCTCCTTTGACCACCGGTCATTGGTAATCGCTGGCAGCCGGGGCACGCCTTGTTCGTCTTGGTCGAAGAACAGCTTGACGTGATCGCCTGCAGCTTGGCTCAGCAGACCGTCGAAATCGTCGTCGGCGCTGAAACTGACTCGGCGCATCGTCGCCGACAGGTCGGTAACGGCAGTTACCGTGAGGACGCGGGGACGAAGCTCTACCCGGTAGCTGGCCGACCGGGCTGTCTGCGAGATTGGCTGGTGCGGCGAGGGGTGAAACCTACGGGGTTCGGTCATAGCCCGCGAGTCTACTCTGGGCAGCGCCGGACAGCCGCGCTGCCCGACCGGGAAACCTGCGGCCAGGCAGCGCCGATATGGCTGTCTCAGGCGACGACCAGGTGGATCGCCAGGCCCAGCGCCTCGTCCTGCGCCGTCGCCTCGGCCACGGCACCTCGCTGCAGCGAGACCGCCAGTACCTCGTCGGCGATCAGCTTGGCGTGTTCGTCGATCGCTTCGGCCAGGTCGCCGTCGGCGGCCAGGGTCAGCTTGATGCGGTCGGAGACGTCCAGCCCGGCGTTCTTGCGGGCCTCTTGGATCGCGCGGATGGCCTCGCGGGCCAGGCCGATGCGCACCAGTTCGGGCGTCAGTTCTAGGTCGAGTGCGACCGTCTCGCCCTGCTCGTTCACCACGCTCCAGCCTTCGCGGGGGCGTTCGCTCAGCAGCACTTCGTCCTGGCTCAGCTCCACGGTCTCGCCGTCCACCACAACGCTGGTGCGGCCCTGTTCGGCCAGTTCGGCGTTCAGCTGGGCCGCGTCTGCGGCCGCGATGGCGTTGGCAACCAGCGGCGTGGTCTTGCCGAAGCGGCGGCCAAGCTCCCGGAAGTTGCCCTTGGCGCTGTAGTCCACCAGGTCGCCAGCGGAGGTGAACGATTCGACGGCCTGCACGTTCAGCTCGGCGCGGATCTCGGCCAGCAGGGCCTCATCGAGTTTGGCCAGTGAGGCCGACGGCACCAGCATCCGGCGCAGCGGCTGACGCACCTTGATCTTGGATTCGGCGCGCGCCGCCCGGCCCAACTCGACCAGCCGTCGGGCGATCTCCATCGTGTCATTCAGTTCGCTGTCGATCAATTCTTCGTTGGCTTCAGGCCAGGACGCGAGATGCACCGATTCGGGGCCCTGCGGGTCGGTGGCGGCGAACAGGTCCTGCCACACCCGCTCGGTCACGAACGGCATCAGCGGCGCCAGCAAGCGGGTCACGATGTGCAGCGTCTCGTGCAGCGTCCACAGCGCGGACGGCTCGCCCGCCCAGAAGCGGCGGCGCGACCGGCGGACGTACCAGTTCGACAGGTCGTCGATGAAGCCCGCCAGCAGCGTGCCGGTGCGCTGGGTGTCGAAGTCCTCCAAGGCCGCGGTCACGTCGAGCACCAACTGCTGGGTGGCCGAGCGCAGCCAGCGATCCTGCACGTGCCGTTCGGCAGGCGCCTCCCCGGTCGGCGTCCAGCCAGCGGCCCGGGCATACAGCGCCTGGAAGGCGACGGTGTTCCAGTAGGTCAGCAGCACCTTGCGGACGGTTTCCGAGATGGTGCTGTCGCCAACCCGGCGCGCCATCCACGGCGAACCGGAGCAGGCCATGAACCAGCGAACCGCGTCTGCCCCGTGGCGCTCCATTAGTGGGATTGGCTCCAGCACGTTGCCCAGGTGCTTGCTCATCTTGCGGCCGTCCTCGGCCAAGATGTGGCCCAGGCAGACCACGTTGCGGTAGCTCGACTGGTCGAACACCAGGGTGCCGACTGCCATCAGTGAGTAGAACCAGCCGCGGGTCTGGTCGATGGCCTCGCAGATGAAGTCGGCCGGGTAGCTGGCCTTGAGCTTTTCCGCCGAGCCTTCGACGTGGGGGTAGCCCCATTGGGCGAACGGCATCGAGCCCGAATCGAACCAGGCGTCGACCACCTCGGGCACCCGCCGGTAGGTGTGGCCGTCGCGCTCGATCACGATGTCGTCGATGTAGGGCCGGTGCGGATCCAAGTCGGTTAGGTCTTGGCCTGCCAGCTCGCCCAATTCGGCCAGCGAGCCGACGCAGATCAGGTCGTTCGGGTCGTCGACGTTGCGCCAGATCGGTAGGGGAGTGCCCCAGTAGCGCGAGCGCGACAGCGCCCAGTCAATGTTGTTGGTCAGCCAGTCGCCGTAGCGGCCGTGCTTGATCGAGTTGGGGTACCAGGTGGTGTCCTCATTTTCGGCGATCAGTCGGTCCTTGATGCGGGTGGTGCGGATGTACCACGACGGTTGTGCGTAGTAGATCAGCGGGGTGTGGCAGCGCCAGCAGTGCGGGTAGGAGTGTTCGTAGTTCTTGCGGCGGAACAGGATGCCGCGCTCGGCCATGTCGGCCACCAGCGGCGGGTCGGCGTCCTTGAAGAACATGCCGCCGACCTGGGGCACGTCGTCGCG
>PDWJ01003081.1_pt1 | contig 16473 bp, 10 predicted proteins | sample 1430881 | NCBI WGS metagenome assembly PDWJ01 (sample SAMN01162460, study PRJNA174530) | Oral metagenome, whole genome shotgun sequencing project. | biome: Marine environment; feature: Marine mammal; material: Swab sample of the gingival sulcus; isolation source: swab sample of gingival sulcus... | reverse complement strand
CATGGGCAGCACTGATCCCTCTTCGGGCATGACGGCGTTGACCGTTATGGCCTGCTCTGCTGTACTGCTGGGCTTTTCTTCGGCAACACAGGATATTGTTATCGACGCATATCGGATTGAGTGCATTGATGAGAGCTATCAGGCACTGCTGGCATCTGCCTATATTGCAGGATACCGGGTAGCCATGATTGTAGCAGGGGCTGGATCGTTGTTTATCGCCTCGTTTTTTGGAACAACAAAGGAGCTGTATCTCTATTCTGCCTGGCAATACACCTATTATATCATGGCTGTTACCATGATCGTTGGTATTCTGACAACACTTCTTATCAAAGAACCCGCCTCAAATACTAGCAAGGCTGTATACAGATATGAGTCCAAAGAGTATTTTAATCTCTTTGTCGGCTTTCTCATTGCCTGTGCGGCTTTTGTGATCGTGTTTTTTGTCAGCGGTGACAGTACCAGCTTGTTAAAAGAAAAAATTGGTGAGATACTGTTTGGCAAAAAAGAGCCTGCTACCAGTTTTCTTGTTGAAATGATAAGGTTTTTTCTGGCTATCCTGGCCGCTGGCATCTCGTTCAGGATGCTGGTTGGCGTAGGATATCTCAACAGAGCCCTTGTCGCCGAGACATATGTGGAACCGGTGCGAGATTTCTTTCGACGCTATGGTATGCAGACAGCAGTATTGCTCTTGCTGCTCATCGGTTTTTACAGGGTTTCAGATATTGTCTTAGGGGTTATCTCCAATGTGTTTTACACAGATATGGGGTTCAGTAAAAATGTCATTGCCGGCGTTACCAAGTTTTATGGCTTATGGATGACCATAATCGGCGGATTTATTGGTGGTATGTTAACCCTGCGGTATGGCGTCTATGCCATTCTGTTTCTCGGTGCATTTCTCTCGGCCGCTACAAATCTGCTCTTTCTGTTGCTTGCCGGTCACAGTGGGGATATCACCCTTCTTACCGCAGTAATCGCCGTTGATAACTTAAGTGCCGGGATAGCTGCCACCGCCTTTGTTGCCTTTCTGTCAAGTCTCACCAGTGTCAGCTTTACAGCGGTTCAATATGCCTTGTTTTCATCGTTGATGACACTTTTCCCCAAACTGTTTGGCGGCTATTCAGGTTCAATTGTTGACTCTTTCGGCTATGAATCCTTCTTTATCCTGACCACAGTGATGGGAATACCGGTACTGGTACTCATTTATCTTGTTATGAAAGTTCTCGGTGAGAAGACAGTTTGAAAAGCTCGGGCTGGAGCTTTTCTTCTTGATATTATGGATTATGTTATCATGAAATGTTCTTTATTTTGGTCTTTCAAAGATTTTTAAGAAACTTTAGATGCTTGATAAGACTATAAAAATACCTGTTATTGGTGTTTTTCCGCTGGAAAGGCGTTATGAAAAATAGGAAATCAGGAAAGTTTACCTCCTGCAGAGGATAGGTCCGAATTTCTATTTTCTCCCCAGCTGTGCCTGTATATGCGAAATCTTTATGTTACCCCGATATTTTCAGGGTAATGCTTGGTGAATCGAGGTCATCAATAAGCTGAATATCCTTGACGATATCTATCCGTGCCGGGTCAATGGAGTATTTTTCAACGATAAAATCCTGAAGTGCTTTGAGCCTGCTGCGGCCAAGGCTGGTGAGCATTTCATCTGTAACGCTCTGTGGTTTCGCTTTTACCGGGATAAAAGCGTTCAGCTGTGTTACGGGGATATCCCTTTCAGTGATTGTGCCATCGGTTGATGGCTGCTGTGTTGTCTTCTGATTTGCCATTTTTTCCTGCCATTCTTTTTCCAGTCTGATATTTTCCAGGCGTACCCGTTCAGCCTCCCGTTCCTCAAGTCTTTGCCTGATAACTCTTCTGTCACCTACAGGGTTGACCACACCGGACAGTTCCAGGTGCAGGTAGGGACGCTGTTGCAGTATCTGGCAGAGTTCCTCGAATTCCAGGGCGTCTTTAGAAGGAAGTGAGGAATCACCTTCGGCAAAATAGACAGTATGTTCGAGCGGGATTTCTTGAAAATATGCAGGTAAAAGCAGGGCGGGCGATAAACTGCTCTTGATTTTCAGCGTCTGGAGATGAGTACTGAGCTGAGACAGTATCCCCTGGTCATTTTCCTGCAGGGTAATAGTATTATGGATGGTATTTTCCGGGGTGATGAGATACCTCGTAAATGAGGGAAGATCTTCCTGCGGCAGGGGTTTTTCAGGGAATATGAGGGTAAACGTGAGATCCTGCTGGTTGAAACCGCTGTCCTCAAGAGTGAGATCAAGAAGCAGCGAGGAGAAGGTGTTATTCTCCGGGAATATGGCGGCAAATTCTTCTGCATATGAGGACAGGGGAAGCCTGGACAGAGAAAAAGAGGAGAGTGTATTGCCATTTTCTTTTCCGGCATCGAGTTCTCCTGAAACGGTGAATGGTGTTTGATCAACCTCACCTGTAAAGCTATACCCTATGGGGTCATGGGTCTTTGAAATATGGAAATGGGTGATTGTACCGTCGAGTGCAGAGAGCAGCTGTTCTTTCTTCTGTGCAGTACCAAAATGAGTTGTGGCAATTTTACCGTCCGTAACCTGGATCTCCTGAATGTTCAGCGAGGAAAAAGAAATTGCGGATGCTTCTTTCTCTGTTTCTGGAAATACTTGTGCAATTCTGGAAAAGATTGCCGCAGGCAGTGAGGTTTCTCCTCTGACAATCTTCATGGATGGTGCATTCATCTCAAGTGAAGCAATCGAGCTGCCTGCACTGCCCGGTATATAACTGAAATCAGTAAATACAGCCTTATTCCAGCTAAGAAATGGCTTTCCAGCAGCGATCAGGCTGCCATTAGTTATGGCTACAGAGCCACTGTAGTGCGGAGATTGGAAGCTGCTTTTCACCTTACCGGATATTTTCCCTCGCAGGCTGGTGAAAAACATGTTATCGGCGAGCGCTGCCAGTGATTGAGAGGGGACATCATGTAAGGTGAAAAATGTATCTCCCTGCTGCAGAGATGAAGAAACAGCAGCAGCACCTTCTATGCGGCCAGCTTCTTTCAGAGTAACTGTAAAATGGAGATTGGGCTTTCCCGGGACCTTTCCTGTAATGGCCGATGAGGAGAAGGCAAAACTACCCTTTTGTTTCTTTACTAAAACTGTGCTTGCATCATCCTTTTGAGGAGCACTGGAAAAAGTGCCTGATATGTCGGCTGATGACAGGGATAGAGGCGCAAGCTGCTCCGCAGATGTTTTGATGGCTGACAAAAGTGGCCTGGTTGTGGTGATGGCGGCTTTTTTACCAACAATTCCACCAATATTCAGCTTGGAATCTGCAAACACATAACGATCGAGCAAAAGAGAGGCCGCGGAAACAGTGGTTCCGGCAGACGTATTGCTGTAATTTACGATGTGGATTTTTTTGGCACTGAGCTGCTTCTTTTTGGGTTGAAGTACACATTCTGCAAAGGCTGCTTGTGCAAAGGCATGACGGGTGTTGCCCTGTTGTATTGCACCATTTTCCAGGACAAATGAGCCGGCAAAAGACCCAACTGGCAGCGTAATTTCACCTGTGGCCGAGAATATGGTGCTGGGAGTGAGCAGGGCCAGCGGTTCGAATAAAGAACGCATGGCCTGGCTGGAAGCCACCTTGTTTACATGTATCTGCAGTGTCCCCCGCAAAGGCAGGATATTGATCTTTCCCTTCGCCTGAACGGATCCTTTTGTATCTGCATGAGCGGAGAGTGCAAAGTTTTCTCCCGCGTTATTTGGTTGTGATAGAACCTGAAAAGAAACTGTGTTGAGTAACACGGGGGGATGCTCTGCTGATTGAAACGAGAGCTTTCCTTTGTAATCGATGCCCTTGAATCTGAACTTCTTTTTCCCCAGGAAGGATGTAAAGAAAGATGGTGTGTGTGTATCAGTGAGGGTGAGGTAGCCATCTTCTACAAAGATATTCCCCACATCCAATGTCTCATCTGAAAAATGAGCCTCTGAAATACGTATCAGGTCACTGCTGAACCATGTACGTTTTTTTTCTGAAAAACTGACATCATCCAGGATGATATGGGCCTTGTCCAAAGAAAAATGGGGTTTTGGGGAGACGGCCGAAAAGGTGAGCTCACCTTTGATGTCGGCACTACCTGCTATTTCTGTGGAGTTTTTCGACAGGAAATTTACCATCTGTTGCAGTTTTATATTTTGTCCTTCAAGAGGGCCTGTAAACCGGGAATTGTTGATTTTTCCTCTCCAGGTAATAAATCCCAACTCCTGGGATGATTGGAGGCGAAATGTCCCCTTATTCTGGGGAACTGCACTTGCTTTTTGGAGGTCTTCATGTGTATCTGTGTAATTTTTTATGCTGAGCTGCACCGAATGAAACCGTGTTGTTTTCTCCCTTCCTGCTATCTCCACGGTGCCGTTATCACAGACGAGCAGATCGACGGACAGGGATGGCAAGGACCTCTCGCCAATCATTGTTTTTTGTTTATCATCCGATGGTTTTTTTTGTATGTTTGACGCATCTGCACTGTCTGCAGTAAGGGGTTTGTGCAAACGCAATTCAGGTTCCCGTACCAGCAGGTTGGCGATGGATATATTATTTTTAAGCGGCTGTACGTCTCCTTCAATGGAAAAAGAAGGGATCGCCAACGTTGCAGCCTCACTCGCGAAAACGCTATCCTCCACATTGAGTGAAAAATGAAGATTGAGCTGCCGGCCTGTCTCCTCGTCACCGGTAAAGGTGAGATCGATATTGCCTGAAGCCTTGCCCTTTTTAACCTGGGCTGGCAGTGTAAACGGGGCATAACTGGTATACAGCTGCAAGTCGACACTTTCAAGTGTATACGAGAGCCTGGTCCTGGCCGGGCCATCCTGATGGCCGCCCTGCCGTACTTTGCTGACCAGTTTCACAGGGCTGCCATTGACTGTTGCAGAAAAACCGGGCTGGATATACTGATCGACTACATAACTGAAATTCGAGAGCGAGGGAATCTGTATTTCTATATCATCAATCTTGTGCTCCTTGTCAGCCATAAGGTCTTGGAAGAGCAGGGAACTCTCTGAGATCTTGATATTGTTCAGTGAGTAAAGAAATGGAATTTCAAGAAAATCCATCTCGCCAGTCTCTTCTTTCTTGTAGTGGGTGAAGATGTCTGAAACGGTATAGCTGCCATCCTGGTAGCGGGTAAGCTGAATGTCTGCTCCCTGCACTATAAGTTGTTTTGTAACGATGTCGTGTCTGAGATAGGCTACAACATCCATGTCTCCCACCACTTTTTCCACATGTGCAATCCGTGTTTTTTGAGCGGTTTTGGCGACTGTATCAACAGTAATATCATAAAGTTCCAGCTCTGTGGTGAGAGGGTTATAGGCCACCTTTTCCACGGAGAGAAGAAGACCTGTCTCTGCCTGCAGTGACTGTGGCAGTTTCTCTTTTATATAATAGGGCACCAGCAGCGCACTAAGTCCATAGTAGCAGCCAAAAAGAGCAAGGATAAGCAATGGAACAAGAAGATATCTCAGCTTCGATTTTCCCGTATCACCTTTTTTCTCTTCCTTTGGCCTTTGGGGCGTCGGTTTCACCTTTGTGTGCGTTTCTCTTTTATGCTTTGAGGCGGCAGGGGGGGCTGGTCGCTTTTTTTTCTCTGGACTGTCGCCCTGGATGGGAATATTTCCAAATAAATCTGTCATGTTTTATTCTACTGGAGAATGATTGAGAAGCGTGATCTGCAATAATTTCTCACTGGGTAAAGAGTTTCAGGTTGCCTAAGATTTCCTTGTATACAAAATTTACAATTATACGGGGTTTACCTTTTTGTGTCACCCTTCATTTGCATGTAACAGCTGTATCTTCTATCTCTGGGATGGATTTGCAGGGAGATTACTTCTCTATTTTCATACAAAAAATGGGAAATATGTAAAAAATGTAATTATATTGATAATTTTTTGGCAATTACTGAAAATCTTTGTAGAATGAGAAAAAAGGATATTTTTTTCTGAAACCCCCACACCATAGAGATAATTTTTTCCAGAACTGTGTAGATGTCTGATTTTTTAGAGCTATTACGATGGCAGGATGTGCTGGATATCCTGGTTGTTGCCTTTATTATCAACCAGCTGATTTCCATTATCCGTGGTACACGATCAGCCCAGATGCTGCTTGGGCTTATTGTGCTGTCTTTTGTCTACTTTATGGCAAGTATACTGGATCTTGCGGTCTTGCTGTGGCTTTTGAAAACCTTTCTCAGCTCAATCTTTCTTATCATTATTATTGTATTTCAGCAGGATATACGCCGGGCACTCACTCAGGTCGGACAGTCGCCTTTTCATAAATCGACCAGGATTGTAGAGCGTGACCTTGAGGAGATAATCAGTGCCATCTATTATCTGTCAAAGAGGAAGATAGGTGCTCTTATTATTCTGGAACGAGAAATGAGCCTGCGGGAGTTTGTTGAATCAGGCACGGAGCTGGATGCGCATCTTAGCAAAGAAATTCTGATTTCCATTTTCATGCCGGTTTCCCCTCTGCATGATGGTGGTGTTATCATCAGTAAGGGGAAGGTGCAAACGGCGGGCTGTATCCTGCCGTTGACACAGAACCCTTATATTTCAAAGAAATACGGGACAAGACACAGGGCAGCCCTTGGTCTGTCAGAGGAAACTGATTCGGTGATTCTTGTGGTGTCTGAAGAAACTCAGGAGGTGTCCATCGTTCAAGACGGCGCGTTGCGAGGTATTAAAGATGAAAACGCATTACGCAAGAGTCTGCGTGTTATTTTTATGGTAAAAAAATCTTCCTCAACCAGCTGGCGAAACATATTAAAGCGACTGTGATGCAAGCATTTTTTAAACAAATAAAGGATTTCTGGACAAGAGACTGGATACTGAAGATCATATCCCTGGTCATTGCCGTGGTGTTGTGGCTGTATGTTGGCGGTGAGGATGTGGTAGATAAAACTGTTCTTGTTCCCGTTGAGGTAATTAATCTTCCGGAAAATTTGATAATCTCCAATAAATTTAAAAAGGAGATTGAAGTAACTGTGCGTGGGCCTCGCTCCCTTCTGGTCGAGATGGACAAAAAGCAGAGTCCCATCCAGATTGATTTGAATGAGGTAAAGCCGGGCACGCATGTCAAGACCATAGAGCATGATTTGATCCCGGTGAGCAGAGGCGTGGAAATCCAACGGGTACAGCCTTCGACCATCATCCTGTCTCTTGATAAACTTATCGAGAAACAATTTGCCATACATGCCGTCACAGAAGGGACTGTTTCATCCGGTTTTATTCTGAAAAATATTCGAATTAACCCTGAGTTTATATCCATCACAGGGCCAAAAACAGTGCTCTCCCAGATTGACTTTTTAAAAACCGTTCCCATCGACATCCATGGTCTCTCTGCCTCGAAACGGCTGCAAATTCCACTGCAGCTGGATCATGCCATTGTTGATCTTATTGGCGAGACATCTGTGACTGTGAATTTGGAAATTGATTATGATGCCATTGTGAAGACCCTGGAAAATGTTCCGGTACAGCTCTCTATCAATGGGGTCGTTCAGAAGGTGGAACCGGCTGCCGTTTCCGTAACTCTGAGTATTCCCAAAATAGTAATGAAGAAAGGCATTGATCCGGCAACCCTGGTGATTGCAACTGCTGAAAGAGAGGAGGAGAGTGATAGCTTCAGGGTAAAGGCTATACCGCAGGATATTGAAAGCGCCCCGGTTACAGTGGTGTCAATTATTCCACCATCTGTTCGGCTGGTAGATAAGGGCTCTGGCAAACTTTTGTTGGCACCGTCTGTTGATACAGACAGCAAAGATAAAGGCTCTATCGAGAGCAGAGAAAGATGAGAAAATTATTTGGTACTGACGGTGTGCGCGGGGTGGCAAATGTCTACCCCATGACAACGGACATTGCCATGCAGATTGGCAGGGCCATTGCCTGTATCGTCAAAGAAGGCGATCGACGGCACCGCATCGTTATCGGTAAGGATACACGGCTTTCAGGCTATATGCTGGAAAATTCTCTGGCAGCGGGGATCTGCTCGATGGGCGTGGATGTACTGCTCGTGGGGCCGATGCCCACACCAGGTATTGCCTTTATAACCACTTCCATGCGGGCGGATGCGGGTGTTGTCATCTCAGCCTCGCACAACCCTTTTCAGGATAACGGAATAAAGATCTTTGCCCGTGACGGCTTTAAGCTGCCCGATCAGACCGAGCTGAAGATCGAGGATCTCATTATCTCGAATAAGATGGCGGCTCTCTGTCCTGTGGCAGGTGAGGTCGGAAAGGCTGCACGCATAGATGATGCCAAGGGCAGATATATTGTTTTTCTCAAGCATACCTTTCCAAGTATGTACACGCTGGATGATTTCCACATTGTCCTTGATTGTGCCCATGGCGCCACCTACCGTGTTGCTCCCCATGTGTTTGAGGAATTGGGAGCCAAAGTGACTGCAGTTGGCGTTGCGCCGGATGGAACGAATATAAATCATCAGTGCGGCGCACTGTATCCAGAAAGGGTTGCCGAAAAGGTGAAGGAGCTTGGTGCTGATATAGGTCTTGCCCTTGATGGCGATGGCGACCGCCTCATTGTCTGTGATGAAAGGGGTGAAATCGTTGATGGCGATCATATCATGGCAATCTGCGCCCGGGATTTGATGAGACGCCGGGCGCTCAAGAAGAAAACATTGGTTACCACCGTCATGTCAAATATGGGCCTTGAAAAGGCCATGCAGGATATGGGCGCTAATATGGTGCGCACCCAGGTGGGCGATCGCTATGTTGTCGAGTGTATGCGTAAGGGCGGTTACTCGTTTGGCGGTGAGCAATCGGGGCATTTGATCTTTCTCGATCATATAACTACCGGAGATGGCTGCCTCGCTGCCCTCCAGCTCCTTGCGATAATGCAGAAAAAACAGCGCCCGCTTTCAGAGCTGGCGACCGTTATGGACAGCTTTCCCCAGGTACTGAAAAATGTCCGCAGCGAAGAAAAAGTCGCTCCTGAAGATATTCCGGGATTTTCCGAAACCCTTGAAAAGCTAGAAAGAGATTTAGGCAGGAAGGGCAGAATCCTGGTTCGTCCCTCTGGTACAGAACCTGTTATCCGGGTGATGGTGGAAGGAGAGGATCGCGGGATGATCGAAGATGTGGCAGATGCCCTGTGTGAGGCGATTAGCCCGAATCTCTTATAAATATTTTTACCTGGTTGGGTTCTGTAAGAAGCTTGGGAGGAAGGTTTCCTTTGCTTACTTGATCAAGTTGTTCTATCGGAGTCGGTACTCTTGCCGATGAACTTTGCGTTGCACTCTTCTTTATCATCACGAAAAAAGATAAACTACACGTGTGTCTTCAAGTATTCTTCAGTTGCTTCTGCAAGCAGCTGAGAGCGTTTCATTCCCCTTCCTGCCCGATACTCATCTACACGAGTTAATAAATCTTCAGAAAAAATCACATTGAATCGCTTAGTTTTTAAATATTTTTTTATTATAGAGTGATCTACAGGAATAGGAACAATCTCTGAATTTGGGTTCTTTTCTTGTAAAAATTGCTTTGAGGATTTTGGGTGTTTAATAGTTTTTTGTTCAGACAAACATGCTGCCAATGCGTCTATTCCCATCTCATAGGCCTCATCCCATGTTTTTCCAAAAGTTTCACAAATTTCTACATCTGGAATTGAGACTAAAATATTGTCTTCTTCTTCTGTAAAAACAGCATAATAAAATTCCATCACTGTCTCCTATATAACTAACGTTGAGTTTACCGGCAAGCAAGTAGAACATGTTTGGGGCTACAATCCACCTTAACAAAGAGTTGACCAGTAAAGTAAATAAATAAGATGAAACGACCTGTTAAGGCAAGATGGGTTGTGTCTACTGCTTAAGACTTCTAAAAAAATCAATTTTCTATACCAGCCCGTTTTAATATATTTCTAACAGTTCCTTTCGGGATATCTCCCGTATGACGAGGTATTGGAATTGTTTTCCCATCTTTTCTCCAAATTTCATGTTTACCAGCTCTCAAGTATTCCCAACCATTATTCTTGAGTAATTTTAATAATTCTCTTTTTGTCATTGCAACACCATTATATTCTTGGTAGTGCTGTAATTGAGAGATGATTTTTTCTTTAATTTATTGATACGTATCATCACATCAGTGCAGGACTGCCATTTTATAAGCTGCAATTTAGTGTGTAATTACACATTTGTCAATTCAAAAACCTGGTGACGTGTGTCTTTTATGCTTGAACGAATAAGGATAAATCGTGACAGGGACGTGTTCCACGATCTATCCAGAGGGTTGCCCGTGGCAGATACGTTGTTTATCAAAACACACCCTGTAAATAATAATCACATTATGATATAATGGGTGTGTTTTGGTATTCCAGGGAGCTTGAATAACCTGTTTCTGCCATTGTATCTGGTCGAGCGGCTTGAATCTCTGGTTGAGAAAGCACTCTGTGAAGAGGAGGCCATTTTCTTGTGACGTGTTGCATGGAATACATTGTTTTGCAGAAAACTTTGCAATATCTTTGTAAAGTTTTTTAACAACCAGTAAAAAAAAATTACATTTTGTCTCTGGTCATGCCGCTGACAGAGCTGCTAAATCAGCGTCAGAACATATATAGGGGTGTGGCATATAACTTGCATGAAACCATAGAAATGTATAGAAGATCTTTATAAATCAAATACCTTTTACGAGGCTTATTATGCTATATAACAACTTTTCAAGTACTAAATTGTGGAAATACGCATGTCGCAATATTATTCTTACAATTGCGGTGCTAGGTTTGTGTACCCTGATGCTGGGCCCTGAACAGATTCAGGCCGCCAGTGCCAGAAAGAATGCGACATTTCTGTACCCCCATTCCGGTCAGCTTACCGCGATCAAGCAGAACAACATGGTGGTTATAGATGAACAAAAATATCGTTTGCATAAACGTGCCCGTATAACGAAGGATACGGGCAGTTCTGTGGCCATTCATAAATTATCGCTGCCACTATACGTCGACTTTGAATGCGACCGCAAAAACGAAGTCGCCGAGGGTGTAATTCCTACGATTATTGCCCTCAAGGTAATAACTAAAACGCCCCTTTGAACAGGATGACAGAGAGAACAAACAAAAATTAGTTACCACTATATTATAAAAACAAATGAATCCTATCACCTTGAAGAGAGCACATTATGAAAAATAATTTTGCACAGCACTATGTGCCCAAATTGGCTTTGTTTATTCTCTGCACATTTTTTTTGAATGCACCCGCCTTGGCGGTCATGGAAAATTATTGCGCTTCGCCAGCCTTTCTCGGACAGAACATAGCGCCAAATATCATGGTTGTACTTGACAACTCCGGTAGTATGTGCTTTCAGGCTTATGGAGGGGGCTACAATCCCTCGCAATTCGAAGCAGGCGTCTATTATGGGTATTTTGATGGCAACACCAACTACCGTTATAACGGCTCAAAATGGGTGCCGACAAGCGAGCCTATGAACAATGCCACGCTGGATCATCCCATTGCAAAAGGCAGTTTTTTAAACTGGGCTACCATGCGGCGTGTAGACGTGGCCAAAAAGGTGCTTATCGGCGGTAAGGCCATCCCGCGAACATATGAAGGCAACGAACACGTAACGCTATACGGGGAGTTATGTCCCAAGAAAAGATTCGCCAAAAAACCATATACGAATGATCCTGACTTGCTCCAGCCCATTAGTTATCAGGATTGCACCTTTGGAATGCCCAAAAATTCAAATGCTGAACTCCACATAACGTGTAGCGGTGGAGTCGTACACCGATTTAAAACAATTGTTGATCAGGGAACAACTGATGCAAGGGGTGTTATTGATGAACTGGCCTCTCAGGTAAGATTTGGCTTGACCTTTTTTAAATCCAACACGGAAGGCGGCAGAATAGAGAAGTATAACCGTTTCAATGCTGGCGCAGAAATGGTACCCTCTATTACTCAGATGGCTCCTGGCACCTGGACGCCGCTTGCCGAGACCCTCTACGAGGTTGTGCGCTATTTTCGTCAGGACAACCCTTACTATACAGGTGCCGCGGGCTTTTCCCCCGGCAGTGGAGATTTCACTGGTACCGACATTTTCAGGGATCCCTTTGCCTACAAGTTTACCGACATTGATCCAACCTTGAGTGATCAGTATGTGCGTTGCGCAAAATCCTTTGTCCTGTTTCTTACAGATGGTGAATCCACAAAAGACCGGAATATTCCAAGTGCTTTGAGAGGAAAGTCCGCAGAAGGCGGCCTTCGTCCCGATGGCAAACGGTATGCTGGTACAGATGTAGGGCAGCCATATTCGTATGACGGTAGCGATTATATGATTGATGTTGCATACTGGGCCAGAACAGAGGATATGCGTCCGGGAAATGAAACCGACACGCCAACCACTTGGCGTAAAAGTCTGCCAGGTATGCAGAATATTGTTCTTTACCCCGTGTTTCTGTTTGGTTCGGGATCGACCATGCTCAAGGATGCGGCCATTTATGGTGGTTTCGCTGATCTCAAGGACATTGCTGGTAACACCAATAACATGCCGGACTGTAACATCAGGCCGGCAGAATGCTTTAGGGATTCAAACGGCAATGGGGTAATCGAAACGGACGGCAGTGATTTGCCGCTGACCTATTACGAGAGCAGTGACGGTTACATCCTGGAAAGAGACCTTAAAAAAGTGATAATGGAGATGCTCGACCGGGCAACGTCGGGAACAGGTGCCTCGGTACTGGGTTCTCAGGAAGGCGCTGGAGTGGTCGCGTTACAGTCTGTATTTTATCCGCAGCGGACATTCAAATCATTTCAGGATCTTACCTGGATAGGTGATGTCATGAATTACTGGTATTACCTTGACCCCTATCTTGGAAACACCCAGGTACGGGAAGATTCTCTCAGGGAAGGTACCGATTATACACTGCTTGATTTGAAAAACGATTTTATTGCCGATTTTCGTTTCGATGCGAGCCCAAATCAGCAGAAAACATTTGTTGACAGGTGCCGTGACGACGACGGTAATGGCAGCTGTGACACAGCTGCTGGTAGTGTAGTTATTGAGGAGTCCAAACCGATTTGGCGGGCAGGCCTCTCCCTCTGGTGGACTGAGCCCTCAGATCGTACGATATGGACGTCACTTGATGGAGTGAACTTTCTTCCATTTGAAACCGTCAACGCACCCTATCTAAAGGATTATTTAGGGCAAAGTGATGATCTCAGTGCCGGAGCAACTGTGGAATACGTGCGCGGCCAGGATGGTATGAAACTGTGCTCAATCAGTCGTACGCCCTGCTTTGTCGAAACTGATTGCTCTGTTTCTGGAGAGGTATGCGCCTCAACGCGATCACGGACTGCCACTATCAAGGTGTGCTCAACGAGTAAAACACTTTGCGAAACGGATGCAGATTGCGGCAGCTTTGGCGGTATCTGCGCAGAAGAAACCCATACCTGGAAACTGGGTGATATTGTTTCATCCACACCACGATTGCTGGGGCCATCCCCCCTGAACAACTATGACCAGGGGATCCCGAGGGGATACAATGACTGGAGCTACGAAGAGTTTATTACCACCAATGCGTATAAAGAGAGAGGCACCGTTTTTGCCGGCTCGAATGACGGCATGTTTCATGCGTTCAAGCTGGGTAAACTGCTGCATGATTGGAGCGGTAAAGAGTGGTGGCAGATCGGAAGGATAGAAGGCTCCGTGGGAACACCTGGCAGTATTGGTACAGAGAATTGGGCCTTTATCCCCAGAAATGCGCTTCCCTATCTCCAATACCTTTCCCGTGAGGACTACGACCACATTTACACGGTCGATGGGCCTGTTGTGGTGGCGGACATCAGTATTCATGTTACAAACCCGATTATTCCCGGTGCTTCATATTGGGAATATCCAAAGACAAAGGACAGTTGGAGGACAGTTGTTGTCAGCAGTATGGGCATAGGTGGTGCTACCTGCCAGCACGAAGACTCCCCCCCCCTGTCTCAACCTGTATTGGGGCCCCGCACAAGGTGGGGAGTGCCTCTGCGGGCTTGTCCTCGTACTTTGCCTTGGATGTGACCAATCAGAATGCACCAGAGTTGTTATGGGAGTTCCCGGGGACAACGGTGGATACGAGTTCCCCTGAGCTTGGCGCTACCAATGTCGGACCGGCTATTATCAAGGTTGGTGGCAGTGAAAAAAGATGTTCTCTGGCACCCACCATTGACTGCTCAGTCACGCCATGTGGGACTGGCGACGGCACATGCGAGAAGACCAATGGCAGATGGTTCGCAGTTTTGGCATCTGGACCGACCGGGCCGATTTACAATAAAAACTATCTTGGCACCTCGGATCAAAATCTGACTCTTTTCATCCTCGATCTCAAGACCGGAGAGTTGGTGCGTACCATTGACACAGGTATAAACAATGCCTTTGCCGGCTCTTTGTCCAGTAATTCAATCGATATTGAAAGATACAGCTCAGCGGAGAGTGGCCACTATAAGGATGACGCTGTCTACATCGGCTACGCTCAAAACATTGCTTCAGCTGTACAGCCTTATAAAGGTGGTGTTTTGCGGTTGCTTACTGGTGACGATCTTGATCCCAACAACTGGGTGGTCAGCAAGGTCATCGAAGACACCGGTCCAGTCACCAGCTCGGTTGTCAATTTACTCGATATACGCAACGATGAACTGTGGCTTTTCTTCGGCGAAGGCCGCTACTACCACAAGCAAGACGACCTTCTCAGTCAGCGGCGAGTTTACGGTTTGCGTGAAACCTGCTATCGCAGTGATCCTGCCATTCCAGGCGACGAGCCAGACCTTGATACAAGCTGCATGGATACCATCATCGCAGGAACAGCAGATTTTGATATGCGTATGAAAGACCAAAGCATCTCACCAACGGAATTGCAAAATACGCAGATCGGATGGTATATAAATCTCGATGGCCCAATCGATGAAATGGGTGCGGAACGCATTATATCCAATCCAACGGTCAGTCCCCTGGGGGCTGTCTACTTTGTCAGTTTCCAGCCGAACAATGATATTTGCGGTCTTGGCGGCACAACATATACCTGGGCTATCGACTACGATAGCGGCATGGCTGTCGACTTCGTCCAGGAGGGCAAGGCCCTTGTGCAGACATCTACAGGGGCAGTCAATGAAGTAGATCTTGGTAATGCCTTTACTGACAAAGGTAATCGACGAACAATAGGTATGCCGGGAGTGCCGCCGGCAGGTACAGGGCCGGTGACAATTATCAATCCGTTGCCTGTGAAAAAATTCATGCATGTACAGGAAGAGTAGCATGAACAACGAAAAGGCGTTTACTTTGCTTGAATTATTGATCGTGATTGCCATTGCAGTAGTTATTATGTCCATAGCGACCCTGGTATTTAGCCGTATGAGCAGGCAATATCAGGTCGAATCAAATCTGAAAGAGATCTATGCGACGCTGATGCGGGAAAGGAACAGTGCATCCACGACAAATATCCCCAGTACCATTACATTTGCGGCCAACAGTATTACGGTTACAAAGGATTTAAACCAGGATGGCGATACTCTTGATGCCGGTGAGCAATCTGCGAGCAATTATTCAGGATTTACCATTCAAATCCCCAATAGCCCGGTCGTCTTTGATCGCCGGGGGTTGTCCTCGGTCAACACAACCATGCGGCTGACCGGGTATGGTGGAGACATATCACCGCTTGACTGCCTTGTTATCTCAGCTACGCGTATTAATATGGGACGTTGGCAAGGAGGAAATTGTGTACAGCAATAACATATCTACCGCACAGCATCAGCAGGGTTTTTCCCTGATAGAGGTACTCATAGCCATGGTGATCTTTGCGGTCGTCATGCTGGGGGTGACAAGGATGGAGCTTGCCGCTCTGCGGACCCACACCAGTAACGTCTTTCACGCAGAGGCGGCCAGGCTTATCAATGAGGAGCTCGCCCGGTTGAAAAGTGAAAGCTTTTCGGTGCTCAACACTTCAGCCCAGTTGGCCGCAACAGGAGGATGGGTCACACCTCATCAGATGATCACTGTACCGATGCGGGGAGGCAGCGTTCAATTCGTCCGCAGCTTCCAGATTACCGATATCGCAGGTGCTATCCCCCTGAAACGTATTGACGTGGTGGTCGGTTGGGATCGGGACAATAACAGCCCCCCTGTACCTCCAACTAACAGGAGTTTGCAGGACTTTTCAAGTACCATAATTGTGCAACAGGATATCTGAGTCTATGGCCACGCCATACCACATTGTCGTATGTACTCTGCGGCCTGGGAATATGCTGTCCATTGGCGTCTTGTTAACGTACCGCCTGTTTACCAGAGGGTTTGAGATGGGAAAATTATATCACACAAAATTACTTCGCAACCAATATGGCTTTACGCTCATAGAGTTGCTTATCTATTTGGCTATTGTAGGGGTTATAATGACCCTCGTTCTTACCAGCTTCACCGGCATCTTGTCGCGTAGCGGCCAACAATCGAGGATTGCTGGAACA
>PDWJ01003078.1_pt1 | contig 16478 bp, 11 predicted proteins | sample 1430881 | NCBI WGS metagenome assembly PDWJ01 (sample SAMN01162460, study PRJNA174530) | Oral metagenome, whole genome shotgun sequencing project. | biome: Marine environment; feature: Marine mammal; material: Swab sample of the gingival sulcus; isolation source: swab sample of gingival sulcus... | reverse complement strand
CGTCGGTTGCGTGCTACCAGCAGGCGCCCTCCTCGCTCCTACGCCGTGATTCCGCATCCTTCGCGCAGCTCGGTCCGGTAAGCTGATCAGCGCTCTAGACACGTAACGAAAACGCCAGCGACGGGGGCCAGCTTGAACCTCGAACACCCCGCGCCTCGAGCTTCGCTTTACGCTGCGAGCTGAATCCGCTACACCCTCGCCATGACTCGCGCCCCGCACTACGCCTACTACGTCCCGTCGGAGAACATCGAGCAAGACCGCATCCGCGAGGTGCTCCACGCTATCGGTCTCGACCAGGCCTGGGTTCGGATCCTCCCGGCCGAGGCGAAGTACGAAGACCATTCACTGATCCAGATCGAGATCTACGACCTCGCTGAGGGCGTGCCGATCTTCGCCGAGGAGATAGGTCCGACGCTCTCGCAGGCCGCTGGCCTCTCGCTGGTGGTCGGCATCGATGAGTCCGACGACGAGGCGGCCTTGATGCTCTGCCAGAACGGCGAGCAGGCCTTCGCCTGGGCTGGCTCGCAGCAGGAGTTCGAGGCCAGAGACGAGGAGGGCACGGAGCTGAAGGGCCCCGAGGGCTTTCGCCACGTCTTCAAGGACCTGATCGGCCATACCTTCGAGGGCTTCCTCGAGGCCTGCCCCCGCAACGACGAGGCCCGTGAGGTCGCCGACGAGCACACCGACCTGCTGCTCCGCGGCCGCTTCATGGGGCTGCCCGAGGGCTTCCCACGGATCGCCGACCTCTTCCTCTTTCATGAGGAAGACGACGACGAGGATGAGGCCGCCGACGGCGACAACAAAAACGAAGCAGAGCAAGATCGTGTCGCGCTGGTGCTCCTCGACCTGCGCCTGACCGAGGTGCTGTGGAAGGAGTCCACAGCGCAGGAGGTCTCGAAGTTCCTCGAGGCGATCGAGCCGCTCAAGGGCAAGGTGCTCGGCCCCCTGGCCAGAGACCTCGAGGAGGCCAAAGACTGGGTCCGCACCCAACCACCGGCGCGACCGCTGGAGCAGGCGCCCGCTCCCGACCTGACCACCTTCGAGGTGCTCGCGATGGCGACGGCGCTCTCTTTTTCCGGCGGGACCTCGACGCAGCGCTTCGACGAGCGGCTGCTGCCGCTGCTCAGCCTCGGCGACAGCCAGATCAGCGGCTCGATCATCAAAGATAGCCTCAACGACATCGAGCACCTCGGCATCCTCTCGGCGATGGCTGAGGTGCTGCCCTACAGCGTGCCGGAGGGCGAGCTGCTCGAGTGCTTCGCCGACGAAGAGCTTCGTCCGCTGGCCGACTGGGCGGTGAAGGGCAACCACTACGAGGGCTCGCTGCTCCGCGTCGACATCAAGCGCGTGGCCGAGCTGCTTCAGGAGCTCGACGTCGACACCCTGCGAGCCAAGGCGGAGGCCTTCGGCCGCGCCTGGTTCGAGGTCTCCCCCGGCAGCGTGACGTCCTACGAGGCCTGGCAGGCCGTACGCCCGCAAGACAAAGAGGAGTGGGATCGGCTGCTGATCCAGGTCGGCGAGCTGCGGCTGGTGCTCTCGCTGCTGGGCGTCAACAACCTCGAACCGGCGCTGCTCTTCTATGGCACGTGATGACAGCCCGCTGATCGCAGCGGCGACGACACTCAACCGCGCGCTGAAGCGCCTCAGCTTCCGCGAGCCGACGACCCACGTCTACAACCCGCTCGACTACGCGCTGGGCAACTACCGGCGGTACGTCGCGCGCTACGGCCAGGGCGATAAACGCGCGCTCTTCATCGGCATGAACCCGGGGCCCTTCGGCATGGCTCAGACCGGCGTGCCCTTCGGCGACGTCCCCTCAGTGCGCGACTTTCTCGGCATCACGGGCAGCGTCAGGCGGCCAGAAAACGAGCATGAGAAGCGCCTGGTGCTGGGGATGGACTGCCCGCGGGTCGAGGTCAGCGGCCGGCGCCTCTGGAGCGCCATTGAAGAGGCTTTCGGCAGCGCCGAGACGTTCTTTTCGCGCTACTTCATCGACAACTACTGCCCTCTCGTGTTCATGGAGGGCGAGCGTGGGCGCAACCGCACACCAGACAAGCTCCCCAAGGCCGAGCGGCTGCCGCTCTTCGCCGCCTGCGACGAACACCTCCGCGCGGTGGTCGAGGCGTTGAAGCCGCAGTTCGTGATCGGCATCGGCGCCTTCGCCGAGGCGCGGATCAAAGAGGCCCTCGAGGGACACGACGACCTCACCATCGGTCGTGTGCTCCACCCCAGCCCGGCGAGCCCCCGCGCCAACCAGGGCTGGACCAAGGTCGTCAAAGAAGAGCTCAGCACGCTCGGCGTCTGCGACTGCTGATCCCACGCTTCGCTGCCGCGGCCAGCGATCGGCGAGCGGGGACGCCCCGCCAACCTAGAGCGCTGACCCGCTTACCTCCCGTCGCCGCGCTGGTCGGCGACATCACAGCGGTTGTCGCTCGTCGGTTGCGTGCGACCGCGGCGGGCGCCCTTCTCGCTCCTACGCTGTGATGCCGCATCCTTCGCGCAGCTCGGTCCGGTAAGCGGATCAGCGCTCTAGGACCATTGACCCACCTGACCGCCTCAGCCAGGATGTCGTGGTCTCCTATCCCTAGCCGAGGAGCTAGATCGCATGGCCTACACCGATGCGCAGCTGGCCGAGATGAGCGTCGAAGCGCTCGAGGCCGAGATCCGCCACCACAACCAACGCTACTGGGACGACGACGCGCCTGAGATCAGCGACTACGACTATGATCGCCTGGTCCGCGAGCTCGAGGCCCGCGCGCCCGACTCGCCGGCGCTGGTCGAGCTCGGCGCCAGCGTCAGCGGTCGCTACGGCGAGCAGGTGACCCACCAGCGGCCGATGCTCTCCCTCGGCAAGTGCTATGAAGACGTCGAGCTCGAGACCTGGGCGACGAAGTTCGAGGGCCTGGTCGTCGTCACGCCGAAGATGGACGGCGTCGCCGCCAGCCTTCGCTACGACGCCCAGGGCCGGCTGACCCTCGCGGCGACCCGGGGCAACGGCACCGTCGGCGAGGACATCACCGCCAACGTCCACACCATCTCGGACATCCCGCGCAAGCTGCCCGACGGCGACGTCGAGGTCCGCGGTGAGATCTACATGAAGCTCTCGGTCTTCGAGAGCTACAAAGAGCAGTTTTCCAACCCGCGCAACCTCACCGCGGGCGCGATCAAGAGCAAGGAGCCTGAGCGCGCCAAGCAGTACACCCTCTCCTTCGCCGCCTACGACGTGGTCAAAGAGGGCATCGCCAGCGAGCAGGAGAAGTTCGCCTACCTGAGCTCCGTCGGCTTTCCCGAGATGGAGCGCAAGGTCGTCGACAAGGCGAGCCTGCGCGGCGGCTACGAGCACTTCGCCGGCGCGCGAGCCAGCCTCGACTTCGAGATCGACGGCGTGGTCTTCAAGGTCGACAGCCTCGAGGAGCAAGCGCGCCTCGGCCTCACCGCACATCACCCGCGCTACGCGATCGCCTACAAATTCCAGGGCGACTCGGGTACGACCAGGCTCAACGCGATCGAGTGGAGCGTGGCCCGCAGCGGCGCGATCACCCCGGTGGCGTTGATCGAGCCGGTGGATCTCTCCGGGGCGATGATCGGCCGCGCCTCGCTGCACCACGCGGGCTTCATCGACAAGCTCGGCCTGACCCTCGGCGCCGAGGTCGTGGTGACCCGTCGCGGCGGCGTGATCCCCAACCTCGAGTTCGTCCAGACCCCCGGCGACACCAAGGTGACCCTCCCAAAGCGCTGCCCGTCGTGTGGCGGCGCGGTCAGGCAAGACGGCGACTTCCTCTACTGCTCCGAGCCGCTCTCCTGCCGAGAGGCGGTGATCGGCACGCTGGCCTACTTCTGCAAGGTGGTCGACATCCAGGGCTTCGGTGACAAGCTGCTCTCGGAGGCCTACGACAAGGAGCTGCTGCGCACGGCCGTCGATCTCTACAAGCTCGACAAAACGCAGCTGCTCGAGCTCGAGCGGGTGGGCGACACGCTCGCCGAGAAGCTGCTTGGCAACATCGCCTCCCATCGCGAGATCGAGCTGGCGACCTTCCTGCGCGCGCTGGGTATCAAGGAGCTCGGCCAGCACGTGTCGAAGATCCTCGCTAGCGAGTTCGAGACCCTGGCGCGGATCCGCACCGTCACCGCCGAGGAGCTGGCGGCGATCCACACCGTCGGCGAGATCATCGCCGAGAAGGTCGTCTCCGGGCTAAAGGCCAACGCCCCGCTGATCGATCTCCTCCTCGAAGAGGTGACCTTGATCGAGGGCCCAGCGCCGACACCAGAGGCGGCTGACGCCGATGGCCCCTTTGCGGGCAAGAGCGTTGTTTTCACTGGCAAGCTCGAGCGTTGTAAGCGAAAAAGCGCCCAGGGGATGGTGCACGACGCCGGGGGCGAGACGCCCTCAGGGGTGACCAAGACCCTCGACTTCCTGGTCATTGGCGACGGTAAAGAGGGGAAAAAGAGCAGCAAGCAGGTCAAGGCCGAGAAGCTCATCGGCGAGGGTGCGGCGCTGAAAATCATCAGCGAATCCGAGTTTTTGTCGATGATCGGGGAAGATCGACGGCCGCCCGCCATATCACCTCGAGGGCACGATCGGGTCGCCGACTCAACCCGACAAGAAGCGCCGGTGGCGCGTTGACGAGGGTACACAGCGGACTTACACTACGCTGGCCGAGGCCTTGCAAAGCGGTGGAGCGCCGTAAACGAGCGCAGGTTACCGGACTAACGAACGGCGGCCAAAGAGAGCCGACGAGAAGGAGTTTGCGATGGGCATTTTAGACTTCGTCAAGAAGGGCGTCTCCGAGATGATGATCGCCCGTCCTCCGGAGACGAAGGGCCTGATCATCTACAAGCACCCCGATCCCACCATCCCGATGAAGTCGCAGCTCACCGTCGACCAAGACGATGTCGCGCTCTTCTTCCGCGACGGCAAGATCGTCGGCCTGGTGCAGCCTGGCCGGCACACCATGGACTCGTCGAACATCCCGTTCTTGTCGAACCTCGTCGACAGCTTCACCGGCGGCAACGTGCTTAAGGCGGAGGTCTACTTCGTCACGGTGCGCGAGATGCCAAACTTCAAGTTTGGCGGCCGCATCGGCGCCGTCGAAGATCCGAAGTCGGGTATCCCGGTCGAGACGATGGTCCACGGCAGCTACTCGCTGCGCGTCACCGACCCGCAGAAGCTGGTGATCGGCCTGGTCGGCATGAGCGCCGACAACAACGACGCCTTCGTCAAATGGTTCCGCGACCTGCTGCTCAAGGTGATGAAGGACCGCATCGCCGAGCTCCTCGTCAAGAAGAAGTGGCCGCTCCTCGACGTCACATCCGGTGCCTACACCGAGGAGATCGAGACCGAGGTGCTCGAGGGCATCAAGCGCCACGTCGACGACTACGGTCTGTCGATCCTGCGCATCGGTAACTTCAACATCGCGATCAACGATGAGGACAGCAAGAACCTCAAGAAGCTCTACACCGACGCGGCCTATGTGCGGATGGCCGGGGGCATGCAGGGCTACCAGCAGTTCGCTGGCGGCAAGGCGATGATGGGCGCTGGCGAGGGCATGGCCAAAGGTGGCGGCGGCGGCGGTGGCGGCGGCGCGCTGCTCGGCGGCGCTGGCCTCGGCGTGGGCTTCGGCATGGCCGGCATGATGCAGCAGTCGATGGCGCCGCAGCAGCCCCAGTACCAGCAGCAGCAAGCGCCACCTCCGATGCAGCAGGGCCCGGCCAACCCCTTCGGGGCGCCGCCACCCGCTTCGTCGGTGCAGTTCCACATCCACTTCAACAACCAGCAGATGGGCCCCTACGGCGTCGATGTGCTGCAGCAGGGCGTGCAGAGCGGTCAGTTCACCGCCGAGACCCCGGTCTGGAAGCAGGGCATGGCCGCCTGGACGCCGGCCGGTCAGGTGCCGGAGCTCGCGCACCTCTTCGGCGGCGACGACGGCGCCGCGCCACCTCCCTTCGGCGCACCGCCTGCAGGCGGCCCGCCCCCCGCGGGCGGCGGCGCACCTCCGACGCCATAACGCTGGCTAGCTTCTCGTTCCGAGAGGGCCCCGAAAGATCGGGGCCCTCTTTCGTTTTGCGGACACGTGCACGACGCGCACACAAGCTGCACTCTCCCTGCGCAGATCAAACCTCGGCTGACGCTTCTCGGCTAGCAGCCGCTAGAGCGGTGGGATCACAGATCAGCAAGAAGGCAATGAGCCTATGAAGGGTTGACCGAGGCGCTGTTGACGCTATTAGCGGCTCGAATCGAACCTAAGAGGTGCTCTCATGCCGCAGAAAGCTCGCCCTACCTCCATTCGAAAGCCGCGCCGCCCGCTCAGCTTGTTTCTACTCCCCGCGCTGCTCTTCACCGTGCCGGCTTGCGGTATGTCGGCGATGATCCGTGCCGGGACGAGCGCGGCCCGTGGCTGCGCCGCCGGTGCCCGCGTCGGTGCCCGCGTCGGTGCCCGCGCCGGTGCCCGTCCCATCCCTCGCGCGCTCCCTCGTGGCGCGCAGACGGCTCGTGGCCTGAGAGCCGCAACGACCCTCGCACCCCATTCGGGCCAGCGAGCCACGATCATCGGCGCGTCGCTCGGCGACGACGCTACCCGCGCGATGGTGACCCGCAGCAACGATCTCGCCGCCCAGGGCGCCGCGTCTCTTGGTCGCAGCGGCGCTCATCGCCTCAGGCCTGCCGCACGCCACAGCCGGAAGCTAGCGGACCAGGCCGACCACGCCGCCGACGTGTTCGGCGTCGACCAAGACTGACCGCGTCGACGAAAACCGTCAGGCACGCCAGTCGCGGAGCTTGGCGATGCCGTCGGTGAGGGAGCTGGCGTGCTCGCGGAGGAAGGCCTCGTCGAGCTCGCCCTCGTCGCTCAGGGCCTCACTCGCCGCCGGCGCTGCGCCGCCGTCGAAGTCGACCTAGGCGAGGCGCGCGGCCAAGAGCTTCCCCACCCATCCGGGACCGAGCCGGGTGCTGAGCTGCCGCGCCGCTTTCGTAGCCGAAGACATATGCCATCCGGGAGGTAGGGCGAGCGTTCTGAGGCCTAGAAAGCGGCCGGCAGTGCTTTGCCCGGCGACGGGAGGGATGGGTGCTCTCAAGGCGCTGGGGCCAGCGACGAAGTCAGGGGGATCGTTCAGTTCGTCTTGGAGGGGGGGGCGATGCCGAGCAGCTTGTCCATCGTCGCCTGATCGGCGGGGGGAAAGTCGTAGGCGTCGAAGTCCGACGAGGCGACCCAGCGGAAGTCGTTGACGTGCACGCAGCTCGGCTCGCCGGCGGCGATGGTGGCGCTGTAGATCACCAAGGTCACCGAGTAGCCCTCGTAGTCATGCCCTTGGGTCGAGAGCTTGTCGTTGACGTCGATCTCGACGCCGAGGCGCTCGGCGAGCTCGCGCTGCAGCGCGGCGCTGTCGCTCTCGCCGGGCTCGACGCGGCCGCCGGGGAACTCCCAGAGCATCGGCAGCACGGCCTCGGGGCGGCGCTGTGTGATCAGGAAGCGACCTTCCTGCTCGATCACGGCAGCGACGACACGGACCGACCTCATGGCGCGAGACTTTGCCCGACCGAGGACCAAAAGGGAAGCGTTGGAGTTGATGGGTATTGCTCTTGGGCCTGAGCCCGTTCGCGCATAACATCTTCTGCCAATGCAGCAGATCGACACCACGATCCTCCCGCTGGACGTCGCCAGCGAGCTCGAGCGGCTCGAGCGCGAGCAGCAGGCGCTGGGCGAGGAGCAGACCTCCTCGCAAGAGCTGGCGCGGCTCCACCTGCGCCGGGCGGAGATCGTCTTGGGGCTCGGCATGTCGGAGATCGAGCAAGGAGCGCTGGCGGCGCTCTGGACGGCCTGGGAGCAGCTCCCCGGTGATCCGGACGTCCTGCTCCTGCTCGAGCGCCTGCTGACCCAGCGCGACGAGACCGGCGAGCGTGTGCGACTGCTGCTCGAGGGCGCGCGCCGCGCCAACAATAACGAGCTGGCGGCGATCTGGCTGACCCGGGCTGTCTGGCTGCTCTGCGATGGGGAGGGGAGCTCTCCTACCGACGACGGCCTGCTGCCCACCCTCACGGAGGCCTTCAGTGACGGGACGCTGGTCTCGCTGCTGGTGCAGGAGCGACCGCGGGTCGCTCGCTGCCTGATCACGGCGCTCCGTCAGGACGGCTGCTGCGAGCTGGCCTTCACCTTGCTCATGCGGCTGACCATCGAGCGCCACGACACCGAGACCTTCGACGACGCGCTGCAGCTGGCGCAGCTCGCCGAGCAGCTCGGCCGGCCAGAGCAGGCCTTCGAGGCTTATCGCACAGCGCTCTCGATTCGCCCGGCGGCGCCAGAGGCGCTCGAGCCGACGCGCCAGCACCTCCTCGCCGCGGGGCAGGTCGAGCAGCTCGCCGAGCTCCTCGCCGTCAGCGCCCCCGCCGCGGCGAGCCCCCGAGAGCGTGCGACCCTCTGGCGCGAGCTCGCCGCCCTCGCTGAGCGTGAGCTCTCCGATCGCAGCCGCGCCGTGCAGGCCTGGTGGCGCGCCTGGGAGCAGGCCCAGCGCGGTGATGAGCCAGGGGAGATCAAGCGCCTCTATGCGGAAGAGCAGCGCTGGACGCGCTACCTCGACGTGCTGCGCCAGGAGGCGCTGCGCACCACAGACCTCGCTCGCAAGAGCGAGATCCTGCACGAGCTGGCGACCTTTCAGCAGGAGGTGCTGCACGATGCCGAGGAGGCGGCAAAGACCCTCGAGCAGGTGCTTCAGATCGACCCGGTCGACGAGGCGGCGCTCGCCGAGCTCGTCGAGCTGCGCGTCGAGCTGCTGATCGCCGAGCAGGGCTCTTCGGCCAGCTTCGAGGCGACGAGGCGGGCCCTGCGGCGGATGGCGGCGGCGAGCGAGCCCGAGGAACACGACGCCGTGCTCCGGCGTCTGATCGCGTTGCGCACCGACCATGGGCTCTTCGAGGGTATCCTCGGCGAGCTCGAGCTCTTGCGCGACGATGACGACCAGAACCTACGGCTACTCGAAGGGCTCTGGGAGGCGGCCGAAGACGACTCGCCGCTGGCGAGCTGCCGTCGCGAGCTAGCGCGGCTGCTCTGGCGTTGCAGCGAGGCCGTCGCAAAGAGCGCCGATCGCGAGAGCAGCCACCTCGAGCGCGCGCGGGCGATGGTTCGCCGCTGCGAGGGACGCGGCGACGCGGCGCTGGCTCGACAGCTGCGGAGACAGCTCGGCGAAGACAAGGACGCCGAGACCGCCCAGCCTCGACGCACAGCCGTGGAGGGCCCGGAGCGAGCTCTGGTGAGGCTCGCCGAGAAGGCGGCGAAGGTTCAACTCGACGACGAGCGGCTAGCGACGCGGCTGTTGTTGCAGGCGGCGCAGATCGGGCTGCGCCACGACAACACCAGACGCACAGCGATCAGCTTCCTGCTGACGGCGCGCGACGTCTGCCCACCGGACGCGAGCCACGAGCTCTTGCTGCTCGAGAGCGCGCTCTCCGAGGCCGGGATGCACCAGGAGCTCGCTGAGCTGCTGCAGACGCGGCTCGAGAGCAGCGACGATGTCGGCCAACGGCTCAAGCTGCTGCGGGCGCTGGCGACTCATCAACGCGAGCACCTCAAAGACCCAGAGCAAGCGGCCGCGACCCTCGAGCAGCTCCTCACCCTCGATCCAGGTGACGAGCTGGCGCGCGAGCAGCTGCGGGCGCTCTATCGGGAGCTGGGCAATGACGCGGCGCTGGCCCGGCTGCTTCAGCTCTTCCTCGAGAGCGCCGAGGGTCAGGCTCGGGTCGAGCTCCTGGAGCAGCTCGGGCAGCTCTATGGTGAAGAGCGCCTCGACGACAAGGCGCGGGCGCGACGGGTCTATGGCGAGCTGCTGCGCCTGCAGCCCCATAACCGCGAGGCGCTGCGGATCGTCAGGCAGCAGGCCGAGCAGGCCGACGATCCACGCGCGGTGGCTGTGCTGCTCAGCCGCGCCGCCGAGTCCGACGACGACCCGGCGACCCGCGCCGAGCTCCACCGGGAGGTCGCTCGGATCGCCGAAGAGCAGCTCGACGACCTCGAGTTCGCCGTCGGCCAGTGGCGGCAGCTGATCGCCCTCGACCCCGATCAATCCGACGCCCGCCGTGAGCTGCGGCGGCTGTTGCGCCAGACGCAGCGCTGGGGGGAGCTGGAGGCCCTGCTCTTGTCGGAGGTCTCCCGCCAGAGCAGCCCGGAGCAGAGCGTCCCGCTCTACCTCGAGCTCGCGCGGCTAGCTCAGCAGGAGCTCGACAACCCCCGCGGCGCGGCGAGCCACTTGCGCAGCGCTCGACAGCTGGCGCCACAGGACCCGGCGGTGCTCGATGAGCTCGCCACGCTCCACGAGGAGCTCTCGCAGTGGCGTGAGCTGGCCACCGTGCTCGAAGAGCAGGCGGCGCTCGAGGCGCTGTCAAGCGACGAGCGAGTGAGCCTCCTCCTCCGAGCGGCGAGGGTCTGGTCGAGTCACCTCGGGCGCGACGATGACGCCCTGCGGCTCTGCCTCCGCGTGCGGGAGCAGGCGCCCGGCGACGCGCAAGGGGCGACGCTGCTCGCCGAGCTCTACAGTCGCCGGGAGGAGTGGGCGCAGCTCGCGGGGCTCCTCCGCGAGCAGATCGCCGCCGAGACCGACCCACAGCAGCTCTCGCGGCTCCACGTGGAGATGGGTCAGCTGCTCTTGGCGCAGCTCGAGTCGCCGGAGGCTGCGGCCACGCACTTCGAGATGGCGCTCGAGTTCGACGCTCAGAGCGGCGAGGTGCTCGCCATACTGCGCGAGATCTACGCCTCCCTCGGCCGCTGGGACCTGCTCGTGAAGCTCGTACGCCAACGCGCCCAGGCCGAGGGCACCGACAAGCGCAGCCGCGCGGAGGCGTTTTTCGAGATCGGCGAGCTCTACCGACGACAGCTCGACGACACGAAGGCTGCTCATGAGGCCTACACTCAGGCGCTGAAGCTCGTCCCCGACCTCCAAGAGGCGCTCGAGGCGCAGCGGGCGCTGGTCACCGACGCCGGTGAGTGGCGCGAAGCCGTGACCCTCGCTCGGCGAGAGCTCGACGCGCTGGATCATCCGCCAGATCGCTCCCGGCTGCTGGTCGAGATCGCCCGGATGCTCGACAAACACCTGGCGCGACCAAGCGCCGCGATGGACGCCCTCGAGCAAGCGCTGGCGGAGGACGCCCATAACGCCGAGGCGCTGCAGCGGCTGGCCGATATGACCTTCGCCGAGCAGAGCTGGGAGCGCGCCGTGGAGCTGCTCACGCGGCTCTGCGAGGAGGTCGAGGAGCAGGACGACCTGCACGTGCACTTTTATCGGCTGGCCTTCGCCCTCGAGCAGCTGGGAGAGGACAATCGGGCCTTCTCGAGCTACGTCAAGTCCTTTGGCCGCGAGCCGATGTACCTGCCGACCCTCGAGCGGCTCGTCGACCTCTGCTACACACGCCGCCAGTGGGAAAACACCCTGCGCATCGCCGAGGCGATCCTCAGCTCCTACGCCGACGACAAGTCAAAAGAGGAGCTCGCCGATTACTATGTACGGCTCGGGCTCTGCGAGCTCCACCTGGCGCAGACCAACGTCGCTGTGCGCAAGCTGCGCGAGCTGGTGCTGGCCCCGGGCGAGCGCCCCAAGACCGCAGAAGACGCCTGGCAGGACGTCGCCACCACCTGGGCCGCGACCCCGACGGAGCCGGCGCTGATCGTGGACGTCGACCTGAAGGTTATCACCCGCGTGATCAAGGCGATGGAACAGGCCCTGGCGCGGGTGGCGGATCACCCGGGTGCGCTGCAGCTCCTCGCCGGGCTGACGATGGCTCGCGGCGACTGGGATCGCGCGCTACGCTACCTCGAGCGCGCCGCCGACTCGAGCAGCGTCGACGGGACGCTGCGGCGCAACCTGTTGATCGCCGCAGGCGACATCGCAGCCCAGCGGCTCTTGTCGGCGCGGCGCGCCAAGACCTACTACCGTCGAGCCGACGATGGTGAGGGTGGGGCAGTGGCCCAGCAGCGAATGGCGAAGCTCGGCGATCGCCCCTCGCGGACGCCGTCGGCACGTACGCCGCGCCACGCGCCCCGCTCGCGGCCGCTGGCGCGCAAGCGACGCACCACGCCCCGAGCGATACCCCCGCCCTTACCTCCGAACGACGAGGATGGCTTCGACATGATGCGCACTCAGCCGCTGCCGATGATCGCGGGCAAGATCGAGCTACCGCCCTCCACCGACGTCCGGCCGCTCCCCCCAAAAAAGAAGAGCTGACGGGACCTGCGCCCGCCGCCGCGAGCTGACCAGCGAACAGCCTGTTGATCTAGCCGTGAGGCTGCTGTACCCGACGACAGGAGGTAGTTGTGGGGAAGCTCTCAAGGCTCTAGAGCGCTGATCAACTTACCGGACCGATCTGCGCTAAGGATGCGGAATCACGGCGTAGTAGCGAGAAGGGCGCCTGATGGTAGCGAGCAACCGACGAGCGACAACCGCTGTGATTTCGCAAACCAGCGCGGCGATGGGAGGTAAGTTGGTCAGCGCTCTAGTCAGGACCTGGGAGAAGCTCGAAGAGATGGCGCTGGATCGCGCGGCCGGCGCGAACCTGGAGGGCGCCACCCGCCGGCTGACGAACCCAGAGCCGATCGGCACCAGGGCGAGCGTAATCCCAATAGCGCACGTCTTGCGCCTGCGCGTCATCATCTCGCCCCACGCTGGCTTGGCCACAGCTGGCGAGGCGGAAGACCTTGCCCTCATGATCGAGCAGCTCGGGAGGCTCGCTGCCGACCCCTGGCACCTCGACGGTCCAGCCCAGGCGCACGGTCGAGTCGTCGTCCTCGACGCAGAGCCAGGCGTAGGCGCCCTCGTCGTCGAGGCGGCACTCTTGCCAGCGGCGCGAGCTCTCACGAAACACCGCTGCGGTGCGAACGATGTAGTCGTGACCGTCGACGATCAGCACGTCCTGAGGCCGGAGCTCAGACCAGCCGCGATCGGGATCCGCCTCCCGAGCTGTGAGATCAGCGGTGCCCTCGACGGGCGCGCGGGCGCGGCGCCCTCGACGCACCAGGTGCGCGGTGAGGCCGAGGAAGCCCCCGGCGACGAGCGCGGCGACGATCAGCTCCATCGCTTCCGCTCCAATGGTAGAGCCCTCCTACGGGCCAGAGAGCGCGCGCCGGAGCTCGTTGTAGGCTGACGTCAGCCGCTGCGAGAGCTCCGTGGCGAGCCGTTGCTTGTCGGCGTCGCCCGAGTGCACGTCGGGGTGGTACTTGCGCATCATCGTCCGGTACTGCTTGCGCACGGTGTCGATGTCGGCGCCCACGGGGCACTCGAGCTGAGCGTAGAGACGCGCCAAGCGCGCGTCGTCGGAGACCGGCTGCCGCGCGCGGCTGCCGCGCTGGTAGCGGCGGCTCTGGCGGCGCCCTCCGGTCGTGCGGTAACGCGAGCCCCGGACGGCGTCCTCGACCTCGCGCCAGGCGTCCTCGTCGACCCCTTGGGGGGCGCGCCGGGTGGAACGGGGCGCCTCCTCCGCGGCCGCCTGCGCGGCGGCGCGGCGGTCGCGACGCCGGCGCAGCTCAAGCTCGAGCTCGGCGTCGGAGAGGTCTTCGAGGCGCACCCGCTCGCCGCTCGCGCGCTGGCTCTCATACTCGGCCGTGCGATCGAGCAGCGTGTTGAGGTTGGACTTCAAGATGTTGACGAAGCGCTTGCTAATGCTCACAGCTTTTTGCCCATCAGTCGTTGGATCAGACGCTCGCTGTAGGGGGTGAGCTCGACGAAGGTCACGCCCATACCCGGCGGGTCGTGTGAGATGCGCACCACCTCACCTACCCCCTCGATCGTCTCGATCTCGTCCATGATCACGGTGAAGCGCAGGTTCACCTTGGTGCCCGGCGCCAGCGGATCCTTCGAGCGGATGAACACACCAGAGCGCGAGATGTCGGTGACATACTCGGTGATGAACTGCTCGACACTGGCGAACTCGTGGTTGATCGTGACCCGAGGCGCCCGTGGTGTCTTCATCTACCATCCCTCTGGCTGCGCTCCGGCGAGCCTTGGGAGCACCCCTACACATCCCTCCTGTCGCCGGGCACAGCACCGCTGGCGGCTTTCCAGCCTCAGAACGTTCGCCCTACCACCCGTAGGGCTCATGTCTTCGGCGGCGAAAGCGGCCCACCAGCGCAGCACCCGGCTCGGTCCCGAAGGTGTGTGGAAGCTCTTAATAGCACGCCAAGCCATCGAAATCGCTAAAGAACAATCAGTCTACCTTAACATGAATCGCGAATTGCTCAACATGAAAGTTGGGGCGCGGCTCCACCGAGACCTCCTTGGCGGCGCGCCGCTCCACGCGCACCAGATGCTCCCGCTCGGCGTCGGCGAGCAGATCGGCGACCTCCGGATGCACCAGCACGGTCAGGGCCTGGTCGGGTAAGCTCGCGGCCTGTCGGGCGATCTCCCGCAGCACCTCGTAGCAGACGGTCACCGCCGTCTTGACCACGCCGCGACCCTCGCAATGGGGACAAGCCTCGGCGAGCTGGTGGTAGAGGCTGTCGCGGACACGCTGGCGCGTCATCTCGACCAAGCCGAGATCGGAGATCGGCAGCACGTTGGAGCGCGCTCGATCGGAGGTGAGCGCCTCGTTGAGGGCACGCCAGACCTTCTGCCGGTTCGTCTCCTGCTCCATGTCGATGAAGTCGACGATGATGATCCCGCCGATGTTGCGCAGCCGCAGCTGCGTCGCCAGCTCGCGCACCGCCTCGAGGTTGGTGCGGGTGATCGTGTCTTCGAGGTTCCGCCGCCCGACGTAGCGGCCGGTGTTTACGTCCACCGCCGTGAGGGCCTCGCTCTGATCAATCACCAGGTAGCCGCCGGACTTGAGCCAGACCTTCCGCTCGAGGGCGCGGTCGATCTCGTGTTCGATCCCATGGGCGTCGAAGAGCGGCTCTGCCCCTTGGTAGAGCTCGAGGGCGTCATCGTAGCGCGGCATGAAGGTGGCGATGAAGTCGGAGATCCGCTTGAACTCCTCGACGTCGTCGACCACGACTTGGCGCACATTCTCCGAGACGAGATCGCGGACCATCCGCAGCGCGAGGTCGAGGTCGGAGTAGATCAGGCTTGGGGAGCGTGCGGCGTCGCGGCGGCGGGAGATGTCGTCCCAGAGCTTGAGCAGAAACTCCATATCGGCGCGCAAGCTCTCTTCGGTATGCCCCTCGGCGACCGTGCGCACGATGAAGCCGACGCCCTCAGGGCGGATGTTCTCGACGACCTCACGCAGGCGCTGTCGCTCGCTCTCTTCGGTGATGCGGCGCGAGACGCCGACATGATCGACGGTGGGCATCAGCACGAGGTGACGCCCGGGTAGCGAGACATAAGAGGTGACGCGGGCGCCCTTGGAGCCGATCGGATCTTTGGCGACCTGCACCAACACCTCTTCCCCCTCACGGAGCCGGTCCTGGATCGGTGCTCGGCGGATCGGCTCCGCCTCGGCCTCGACGAGCTCTCCCGACTCCTCCGACTCCTCGACCGCGAGGTTCGGTGGCGGCTCGTCGGCCCCGGCGAGCACGTCGTCGGCGTAGAGGAAGGCTGCCTTGCCGATGCCGATGTCAACGAACGCGGCCTGCATGCCGGGCAGCACACGCACCACGCGGCCCTTGTAGATGTTCCCGACGATGCCGCGATCGCTCTCACGCTCGATGTGCAGCTCGACGAGCACGCCACTCTCGACCAGCGCGACGCGGGTCTCATAGCTCTCGGCGTTGATCAGCAGCTGGTGGGCCATGGGTCTTCTCGAAGGTCTAGGATAATCGGTGGGTGCTCGGTGTGCTGTCAGAGCAGGGGATCAACCGATGCAATAGCCTGTTTATTCTGCGTTTTCAACCGTGATCCACCTGGCGCCGGGCCAGCTCTCCGCCCGATCCCTCTGACACAGATGTCGCGGTTCGAGGATCCTCTGCGGGTTGTCTGGAGGAGCGTAGACTCATGATCCTAATGAGTTAGAGCAATAGAAAGCCCATGGCACGTTCATTGCTAAATGTCTTGTCCGTCAAGGGAGCGAGTTCTTAGCTAAAGCGACCTACTCCTATTTCTTACGATGGTGCTTAGAACTTATCGAGTCTTCTTAAACACTTAGGGTTTACCTTAGCGTTTGGCTCCCTGCCCAGCGGTTGTGACTCGGCGGGTCACACCGCTGCACGAATGACGCTCCTCTCTGAGGAGTTCGAAATAGAAGGTCTCAGGCCCCGTTGTTTAGTTGCCCTTATTCATCGTTGGACCCTTACCTTGGATAGGGGGCCGGTGACCGAACCCTTGAAGTGTTAGCTCCTTTGTCGCGAGAGAACTTGCGCAGGCTTAACGCTTAGCTTATGTACGAGGTCTCGAAAGCCACGCGCTCTCGAGGTGTTGGTAGAAACCCCCCAGGATCATTCCGGGGGGTTTCTTTTTTGGGGTCTTTTTCGGAGGGACGTTGGTCAGCGCTCTAGAGCGCTGATCAGCTTACCGGACCGAGCTGCGCGAAGGATGCGGAATCACAGCGTAGGAGCGAGAAGGGCGCCTGCTGGTAG
>PDWJ01003274.1_pt1 | contig 16486 bp, 17 predicted proteins | sample 1430881 | NCBI WGS metagenome assembly PDWJ01 (sample SAMN01162460, study PRJNA174530) | Oral metagenome, whole genome shotgun sequencing project. | biome: Marine environment; feature: Marine mammal; material: Swab sample of the gingival sulcus; isolation source: swab sample of gingival sulcus... | reverse complement strand
AAACAAAAATATCCCTTATGCCTCAGCACAAGAGATATATTCTTCACTAACAGTAATTCCAGTCAAAAAAACAACTACTATTCCTCCGCTTGACGAAGTCGTTGAATATATGCAGCTTTTTTAATTTCATCTCTACGTTTCACAGACGGCTTTGTAAAAGCCTGACGGTTACGCAATTCTCTTACCACGCCTGTTTTTTCAAACTTTCTCTTGAAACGCTTCAACGCTCTGTCTATATTTTCACCTTCCTTTACTGGTACGATAATCATATCTTCCTCCTATTATCTGTTTATAATTTCGAGTGGCAAAGATACTGTTTTGTTTTGTATTTACAAATTTTTTTCTGCTTATTTTTTTACTTTCAAATAAAATTTCATCTTCCCGAAAACCGTGTCTGTAAGGATTTTAGCCTCTCTTAGTTTTTCCACATCATCATAATCACCATTCCGTTCCCGATAACGAACAATCGCTTGGGCATCAGCAAAACTGAGATATACGTGTTTCCTAAGTTCTTTACTACTTGCCGTATTTATGTTAATTTGCTTCACAGGCTGCAGAATTTTACAGTGTTTTTTCAGCAACGCCAACTCAAATTTCTTGATACCATACACCGCAGAAAGTTGTGACATTTGCACAAATCCTCCGAGTTTCTCCCGAAATCTCACAATTCTCTTGGCAATATGCTCTCGAATCTTTATCGCTTCAAAGTCCTGTACTTTTGCAGTGTTTACATCAAAAAGGATAATCTCTTCCACCTTTTTCTTTTCCTGCGGAATTTTCACATAAGAGGCTAATCGCTGAAAATCTTCATCTGAGAATCCATAGATTTTCTTCAAATCTTCTGCTTTTGTAAAACGTCCGCCCTTTTGTAAATAATTCCCTATAATATTCGCAATTCGAGGCAAAATCCCCAGCTGTACCCATTGTTCCTTTGTTATTTCATTAGGATTAAATTCAAAAAGACGAATCTCCTTTGTCAAATTTTGCTTCACCGGTGCAACTACTTTTTTAGCCGGTTTCTTTTTTTGAGGAATTGTAATATATTCCTCATAAATAGCATAGATACTGTCATTCACAAAATACAACTTTTGAAAATCTTCTTTTTTGTAAAACTGCCCTCCTGCTTTCCTGTAATTTAGTAAATTACGAATTTGTTTTTCGGAAAATCCTAACTTCTGCAAATCAGCTTCATTGCTTGTATTTGGATTAAACGAAAAATAAACCCGTGTATTCGCCTTATTATCTCGAATGGTATTTTCTATACTATCTATTTGAGCAAAAAAACGGTTAGCATCTTCACTCTTATTTCCCATAAAATCAAACAAATAAGATAACAAAAAAAACAAAATAAGTAAAACGGTAAGAGCAAGGACTCCATTACGCTCTGCTTGGTTGTAATAAAAATATGCACGCAACTTCACCCAAATTCTTTTTAACATAGCAGCCTGTCTTAACTAGAAAAAACGTCTAGTTGGTTTAACAAAATAAGTACAATCGCAATTGGGGCGATATAGCGAATTACAAAGTAAAAAGCAGAAAACCAACCTATTTTAAGTTCATTTTCATTAGACAATTCCTTTTTGACCTCTTCCTTTTTCATTACAAAACCGACAAAAAGAACGGCAAAAACGCCACCAAATGGTAATAGCCAATTGGAAGTCAAATAGTCTAATGCATCGAAGAAACTCATTCCGAAGATATAATACTCTTTCCCCAAACCAAATGACAGTGTACAAAAAATCCCAACGACCGCTGTTCCCAAAGTTGTAAAAAGTGTTACTTTCTTTCTTGACCATTTTAACTCTTCCTGAACAAAACTCACCGTTACTTCCAATACCGAAATAGTAGAGGTAAGAGCCGCTAAGGTAAGTAACAAAAAGAAAATAATGGCAAAAATATGACCTCCGCTCATTTGATTAAAAATATTCGGCAGGGTTGCAAATACCAAGCCTGCTCCTTCATTGGGGGCTATCCCAAAAGCAAAAACCGCAGGAAAAATAATTACTCCGGCTAAAACAGCGAGCAAAGTATCCGTAAACACCACAACAGCAGCCGTGTGGTGTATCTTCTCTTTCTTGCTCATATAGGACGCATAGGTAATCAAAATCCCCATACCCAAACTCAACGAAAAAAAGGCTTGCCCCAAGGCTTCTAAAATTACTTGTGCATTTAGTTTTGAAAAATCAGGTGCAAATAAAAAGGCTAAGCCCTCAGAGGCTCTTTCTAAAGTCAAAGATTTGACGCACATTCCTATCATCAACACCACCATCATTGGCATCATTATTTTAGAATATTTTTCGATACCTTTCTTTACTCCTGCATAAACCACGTAGGCTGTCAAAGCGAAGAAGCAAAATTGCCAAAAAACAGGCAACAACATCGACTTGTGAAAACTATCAAAGCTTTCAGAAATTTCCTTAGCAGTGCTGTCGGCATAAGCATTCGTGATGGATTGATATAGATACTCTAATGTCCAGCCTGCTACCGTGGTGTAATAAGACAGGATAAAAAAAGCTGCCAGCGAAGGAATTATCCCTAAAAATGCCCAACGAAATGTGGGGGCTATTTTCTTAAAAGCGCGAAACGAGTTCGTTTGTGCTCTGCGCCCGATAACAATTTCAGACATCATCAAAGGTAAACCTAATGCGACAACGAAGAGGATATAAACCAACATAAAAGCACTCCCACCGTTGTTCCCTAACACATAGGGAAATTTCCAAATATTACCTAAACCAACTGCAGAACCCGCCACTGCGGCAATCACTGCAAAGCGTGAAGAAAAATGCTCTCTTCCTTTTTTCATAAATTTAAGTTTTCTGTGTTCGGAAGAAACAAATATAAAAAAAGTTGCCTGAAACACAGACAACTTTTCTCGTTATTTTTATCGTATCTTACAATCTATCAACGCAATTCAAATCGCTAAACGCTTGTTTCAATCGCTCAATCATTGATAATTCTGCCTCCCGCAACCATTTACGAGGATCGTAGTATTTTTTATTTGGCAGGTCATCTCCGTCCGGATTTCCAATTTGTCCTTGCAAGTATGCTTTGTTCTTCAACTCAAACTTTCTTACCCCATTCCAAAATGCCCATTGCGTATCAGTATCAATGTTCATTTTAATTACTCCATAGTCAATCGCTTCACGAATATCTTTCAACTCAGAGCCTGAACCTCCGTGAAATACAAAATTCACTGTTTTTTCCGGCACGCCGTATTTTTCGGAAATATATTTTTGAGACTCGTTCAAGATGCTTGGTCGCAACACCACATTCCCCGGTTTGTAAACGCCGTGTACATTCCCAAATGAAGCCGCAATCGTAAAGTTTGGTGACACTTTCAACAATTCTTCGTAAGCGTAGGCAACTTCCTCTTTTTGAGTATAAAGTGCAGCATTATCAACATCTGTATTGTCCACGCCGTCTTCTTCCCCTCCGGTTACTCCCAACTCAATCTCTAAAGTCATTCCTATCTTCGCCATACGAGCCAAATACGCTTTACATATTTCAATATTCTCCTCAAGAGGCTCTTCTGAAAGGTCAATCATGTGTGAACTAAACAATGGCTTTCCTGTGTGTTCAAACCATTTTTCTCCTTCCTCTAACAAACCGTCAATCCAAGGTAATAATTTTTTGGCAGCGTGGTCTGTATGTAAAATCACAGGAACTCCGTAGGCTTCTGCCATTTCGTGTACGTGTTTTGCTCCTGACACAGCACCTTTAATGGAGGCTTGCTGCTTATCATTTGCCAACCCTTTTCCTGCGACAAATTGTGCTCCACCATTAGAGAATTGCACAATCACAGGGGAGTTGACTTCACGTGCTGCTTCTAAAACAGCATTTATTGAGTCTGTTCCAATCGTATTGACTGCCGGCAAAGCAAATTTGTTTTTCTTCGCCACTTCAAATACTTTTTGCACGTCACTACCCGTAACTACACCGGGTTTTACTACATCTAAAACTTTCATTTCCGCTACTTTTATATTATGTTAGAAAATCTTCTGCGAAGTTACTAAAATGGGTAACCAATACCAAAATTTAATGTAATATCTCTCCACTGATATCCCTCTTTTCGAAAAACAAAAGTATTTCCTTCCAAATAAGGGTCTATTATTTTCACGGCTGCATCAAAACGCAGAATAATATTACTAATATTGTAACGTAATCCCAAACCACTACCGACGGCTATTTGCTTATAAAAATTATTCCAGTTGAATTTGCCGCTGGGGTCACGGTCTGAATTATTCGAAATGTTCCAGACATTTCCTGCATCTACAAAAAAAGCGCCTTCCCAATTGGGTGATAGAGCAAATCGATATTCAATATTGCCCTCTAGTTTCATTTCTCCGTAAGATAAGCCCTCATTAGGCTTGTACAAGCGAGAACTACCAGGTCCTAAACTACGTGGTTGCCAAGCCCGCATACTATTGGAACCTCCCAAGAAATAAAGTTTCTCAAAAGGCATTGCCGTAGAATTTCCGTAAGGATATCCTACACCGAGAAATGTATGAAAGACCAGCGTTTGCCCTGGTCTAATTACCTGATTTTGTGAAAATTCAATATCCGATCGAACAAATTGAGCATAACGTATTCCAAAATAAGAATGGTATTTTTCTCCTGCGGCATCAGTTTGTTGCTCTCCCCAATCCGTAATACGGTCAATCGTATTGAGTAGATTTCCTGCAACCTCAACATTAAACCTCGCCCTCTGATACGATTTCCATTTTCTCTGCCCTCTATTATTAAAACGCAAACTGTAACGAGTAGCCGGAATAATGTGGTCAACATAACTTGTCTGGCGATAATAACTGTTCAAATTCTTTAAGAAATTCTCATCGGCATCAACCTTTAAGAACCCCAAATCTATTGGAGTGAAAATATGTGTAAAAGCCTCTTTACTCTTCCACTGATAACTAAACGTAATATCAGTAATTTTACGCAAATATTCCGGGCGATTTGCATAATTGTAAAGTACAGAAAAACTTGTACGTGGCACTTTAGTCCGCCATTTTTTTGCTTTCAGAAAGGGCAAGAAAAACTTCGGAGTCACCAAATTTATTTTCCCTCCAATTTCTTTCGCAATATATTTTCCACCTTCCTGTAATGCATTGACTCGCTCGGCTCCGGCAGACAATTCTGCGGTAAACAACTCTGCGCCTCTAAACAAATTTTTGTGCCGATAACTCAACTTTCCTGCGCCCCCAAAATCTCCTGAGTTTACCGTTAGAGTAGCTTCTACCCCAAAAGACTGACGCTTCTGAGGAACCAGCTGTACAAAACAATCAAGCACTCCCAAACTATCTGTATTCTCCTGCTCAACAAAAGAAACATTAGCATAACGGAATTGTTGCAAAACCCCCAAACGAAACTTTGTTTCTTCCACATTTTGAGGATTGTAAATTTGTCCTTTTTTCAGCACTATCGCTTTTTTCAATACTGCCGGCTTGTACTTCAAACTCCCTTTATAATAGAATTTAATTCCTTCATACTCTAGACTATCAATTCGTAATTTTGCTCCCGAGTTTGCCAATCCCAATCGTACAAAAACATTCCCAATCTGATATTTCCGCAATCTCAATGAATCTGCCCCCTTCCGCAAACCATAGTAAATGCTCACTTTATTGTTTTGCTTTGTTGTATCTAAATAGAAATGTATATTTTCTTTCACAAAATTATAGTAACCTTTCGAGTCATATAATTTTTCCAAACGCTCTCGCTCCTCTTTTAATTTATCAACATCGAGCAAATCATTTACTTGTATTACAGATTTTTTGCGCTCATCTAAAAGCATTTGACGCAATACAGACGAATCTTCCAACTCCATTGCCATATTTTCACGCCCAATCACTTTGTAGCTCAAACTGTCCTTATATAAAGACACACTTTCAATAATCTTTGGTTTGTTTGCGGTAATATTGTAAACGACCTCGGCTTTTTTCTTTTTAAATTTTATTTCAGTTTTAACCCTTGCATCGTAAAAACCTTTATTTCGCATAAATCGTTCCAGTTGTATGGTCGTGCGTTGCGTTTTTACAGAATCGTACAACACAGGAGCTTTCCCCAGTTTTCTAAAAAATCGATTAATCCACTTTGTTGTATCAGCTCCTGAAAAGTCGTAAGCCCACAAATTCAAAGGCACTCCCCAAAAAACTTTATAATTTGGCTTTTGTTTCAAATAGGATGCTGCCTCACTTTTTACAATTCGTTTGTCATCAACATTAATTTTAGCTTTTGTAAGCAAATACCTTCCCTCAGGAACGTACTTCGTAGAGGAACACGCTCCCAAAATCAAAAAACCTGCCAGTAGAATGCCGTATTTTCTCAAAATATTTTCCAAAAAAGTCTATTTTTGTCCAAAGATAACAACTTATCAAAATGATACAATAAATGAGCCAACGATTAGTCAAATTAGCTGCATCTTTGCAAAAGAAAAAATACAGAATTAAAGAGCAACTTTTTATAGCCGAAGGGGAAAAGTTGGTGAATGATTTGCTGAAAAAACTTCCTGCCCGCCACCTGCTCTGCAACGAAAAATGGGCATCACAACATACTGATTTACAAACTACAATAATTTCAGAGACTCTTATGCGCAAAGCAAGCGCATTAAAACACTACACTCCGATACTTGGCATTTTTGAAATACCACAAGCGAGACCTTTCACAAATACAAAATTTCCTACTCTCATACTTGATACTATTCAAGACCCCGGAAACTTGGGAACAATCATTCGAACGGCAGCTTGGTTTGGCATTAAGCAGATTATCTGCTCGCCCGAAACAGCCGATATTTATAACCCAAAGGTCGTACAAGCAACGATGGGTGCATTAACAATGGTAAACATAAACTACGAGCCTCTCTTGCCATTTTTACAGAAAATGCACGAAAAAAACATTCCAATTTTTGGAACTTTCCTTGAAGGGAAAAACATCTACGAAACAAACTTCCCCAAAAACTCAATTATTATTTTTGGCAACGAAGGGCAAGGGATTTCAAGTAAATTAGAGCCTTTTATCAGTAATCCTATAACCATTCCGGCATTTGGTTCGGAGCAACCGGAGTCTTTAAATGCTTCTGTAAGTATCGCAGTAGTTTGCTCAGAGATAATGCGAACTATTCAAAATTGAAAGAGAGCGTCACCAAAGTAGACTTCATACTGCCAATGGTTTGTGTATAAATGTGATAATTTTCCATATCCTCCACTAAATCGTGATTTAACACATCCATTAAACCGATGGAAACACGCAACTCCATTCCCACTTTGAAATACCTAAAATAAAAGTCCATTCCACCTCCCACGTCAAGAGCAAAGTCGCTCTTATTCGTACGAATAAGTCGATTTTTTCCGATATCCAAATCATTATGAGGTCTTAAATCCATATGATAAGAGGCTCCTGCCACAAGGTAAAAATTGTAATTATTTATCCGTTTTCCTCTATATTTAAAAAGAAGTGGTATATCAGCATACACAGAAGCTACTTCAACATCGGTACTCGCAGGGTACGGGGAGAAATCAATGACACCTCCTCCAGTATTATTTTTTGGTTCTTGTCTCGTATAAGTTATGGTTCTTTTACCAAAATACAAACCGGGTATACTCCGTAAAGAAAGATGTTCAGACATATTCCACTCACCAATTACACCTAAACGCAAAGCAGGGGAAAATTTTACAGGCTCTGCTAAAAAACCACCTTCTCCTCCGTATTGTAAATTAATCACCCTATAATCAAATACACCGAAACCAATGGAATAACCGTAATGCAAAACCATATTGTCAACACGGGAAGCATGGATTGCAGAAGTTGGCTTATAGCGCTTGGCGTACACTCCTGCACACACAAACAGAGTCAATATAATACTTATCAGTATTTTTTTTACAATCTTTCCCATACTCAACAAACTTTCCGACAGACAAAGATACTGTTTATTTATTTGTCTGCAACAAAAATAGTCGCAATCCCAAAAGTCAGAGGTTTTGCGTACACTTGTTTAAATCCTGTTTTTTTCAATTTCTCTATAAATACTGGGGCTTTAGGGAATTTAGCCACTGACTCAGGTAAATACCGATACGCTTCTTTATCTTTGGAAACTAGACGTCCCCAAAATGGCAAAATATGACAAAAGTAAGCATTATAAATCATACGAAAAAGAAAATTACTTGGCATAGAAAGTTCCAGAATCACCAATCGCCCATTTTTATCTAAAACCCGATAGAACTCGGAAAGTCCTTGCTCAATATTTTCAAAATTTCGTACACCAAAAGCACAGGTTACGGCGTCAAAAGTATGGTTTTCCTCCTCAATTGCCTCTGCGTCCCCTATCTTAAAACTTATTAAATCTTCAAGTTTTTTTTTCTGCACTTTTTCATGCCCAAGCTTCAACATTTTTTCGGAAATGTCAACTCCCACAATTTGGTTAGGTCTAGGTATCAAATTACTCAATTGTATTGCCAATTCACCCGTCCCCGCTGCCATATCCATAATTTGTTTAGGAGCAATCTCAGAGACAATCTTGCACACTCTTGTACGCCAACCTTTATCAATGCCAAACGTGAGAATATGATTCAAAACATCATATTTAGGGGCAATATTATCAAACATCTGCTGCACTTGCTCTTTCTTAGATGCCTTTTCACTCTTATAAGGAACTACTTTTTTCATCCTAAAGTCTATTGATATTTTCCGCAGGTCTCCCTATCACTGCCTTCTCTCCTTTCACAATTATCGGACGCTCTATCAACTTAGGATATTGCTCCATTGCCGCAATCCAGTCCGATTCCGAAAGTTCCTTCCCCTTGAATTGCTCTTTGTAAACAACCTCTGTTTTACGCACCAATGCCTCTGCCGACATTCCTAACTTTTTGAGTAAATCTTTAATTTCCTCTGCCGTTAACGGTGTTTTAAGATACTCTACTACCGTAAAATCTTTCTTCTCTTCCTCCAACTTCTGTAAAGCACAACGGCTTTTTGAGCATCTGGAATTATGGTAAATTGTATAGTTCATTTGTGTATTCTTAGCAATTATTTTCTATATATTGGATTAAAGTATGAATAACTTTAATGTGAATTTCTTGAATTCTATCTGCATAGCCTTCCCAAGGCACGCGGATTTCTATGTCACAAAGCGTGGCAAGTTTCCCTCCATCTTTCCCTGTAAGCCCCACAACTTTCATTCCTTTGGCTTTCGCAGCCTCTGCTGCTTTTAACACATTTTCAGAATTCCCCGAAGTTGAAATAGCAAGCAATACATCACATTCTTGCCCCAAAGCTTCAATGTAGCGAGAAAATACAGAAGCATAACCATAATCATTCCCTACGCAACTCATATGAGACACATCTGAAATGGCTATTGCAGGAAGTGCTTTTCTGTCTTCACGAAAACGCCCTGTGAGTTCCTCAGCAAAGTGCATCGCATCACACATTGAACCCCCATTTCCGCAGGAAAGTATTTTCCCCTGCTTCCCAATTGCAGCAAGCATTAATTCTCCTGCTTTGGCAATATTTTGCATTTGAACTTCGTCATTTGCAAAACGCTCTAAGACACCCAAAGCTTCTTGGAAATTATGTTTTATGTTCATAACTCTTAAAAATTTGGCTTCAAAGATAGAAAATATAGTGGATTTGTTGAAAACAAAAAACCACTCCTTCCAAAATGAGAAGTGGTTCCTTATAAACTATTTTTCGACTATTCTTTAAATTCCTAATTCTTTTTTCACCAGTGGTAAAATATCTTCACTAGAATCTGATACGAATACCAAAGAACGTGAACTCGTATCAAAAATATAGGTAAATCCATTTTTCTTACCGACAGACTGTATCGCATTGTTCGCTTTGTCAAAAATTGGATTCAATAAATCTTCACGCAATTTCTCCAAATCTTTTTGCGCCTGTGCTTGGTACGCTTGTATTTTTTGCTGAATTGCCTGTAACCCCTCCTCTTTGGTCTTTTGTACATCTCCTGCCAAACTACCGTTTTGCATAGCCTCTGCATACTCTTTGTACTGCGTCTGAAACTGTGTATTTAAGTCTTTCAATTGAGTTTCAATCTCTTGACCTTTTGTTTTCAATTGTGATTCAGCTGCTTTACTCTCCGGCATCAACGATAAAAGTTGCTGTGAATTGATATGTCCTAACTTCTGTGCTAATGACACTACCGGCAATGCTAACATCGCCGCAAATACTAATACTAAAATTCTTTTCATCTTATTACTTTTTTTAGTTGTTTTCGATTGTTTTTATTTTACTCATCAACCTTGACTCCCTTGCCAAGTATCATTTCCAATATCTTATCACTTTTGTCATATTTGGGCTGCGACCACAAAATAACAGGTGCTGCTGCTTGGTCAATCACCATTCCGTAGTTTCCTTTGCGCGCCAACTCCTCTACGGCTTGGTAAATTTTTTCCTGAATGGGTTGAATTAGAGATTGCCGCTTCTTATACAATTCTCCGTTTGCCCCGAAGTACAATTGCTGTAATTTCTGCACCTTATACTCTTTTTCCTTAATTTCTCTAAGGCGTTTCTCTCGCATCTCAGGCGAAAGAAATACTTCCTCTGAGCCTATTTTTGCTTTCAACTCCTTAACCTCCGCATATTTTAAATCAATTTCTTCTTGATAATCTTTTGCCAAATTGTTTAATTCATCTTGTGCTAATTGATATTCGGGCGTATTGCCTAGTATATACTCCGTATCAACAAATACGTAACGCTGCTGAGACCAAGCAAATGTTGCTAAAACTATACCCACTATGCATAAAAGCGTTCTTTTCATTTTATTTTTTTGTTAATTATTGCAATAGCTGTACCAAAACAGATTTCCTTAACGTTTTTTAATATCTAAAACTCTTGTCCTAAAACAAAGTGAAATTGTGCTCCATTCGCTCCGGGATTTCCGGGAACTTCATCAAATCCATACCCCCAGTCAATTCCTAATAAGCCAAACATAGGTAAGAAAATACGCACTCCGACCCCTGCTGAACGATACATATTAAAAGGTTCGAAATCATTAAAATTATACCATGCGTTTCCTGCCTCGGCAAACCCTAAGATATAAATCGTAGCCGATTGTTCCAAAGATAATGGATAACGCAACTCCAACATCATCTTACCATACAGGTTTCCTGTTGTGACTTTTCCTTTATCGTCAGTTGGTGTTAATGAGTTATTTTCATAACCACGCAACTTTATCATATCAGTACCGTATCTTGTATAGCCGGACATTCCGTCACCTCCCAAAGAATACCCCTCAAATGGAGAACGCTTATTCTTATCAAAATAACCTAAAAATCCGTATTCTGTACCTGCATACAATACCAGCTTTCTATTTCGAGAAAGAGGCGTGTATAATTTCCCGCTGAAAGTCCACTTATGAAATTCTATCCATTTATATTTTTGCGGATCAGACTCTTTCATATTTGCATAATCCTTGCCGTCAAGCCAAGAATATGGTGCCGTAAACTGCAAGCCCAAAGAAAATTTGGAGCCTGTACGCGTATAAAGTGGATTGTCAACAGAAATACGTGATAAGGTTGTTGACATACTCAACAGGTTGGAACTTCCGTTCGTAAACTCATAAAATCCCCCCCAGTTTTTCAATTCATAACGCTGGTAATTCAATGCAGTTGCCAACATAAAATAGTTGTCTGGCCATTTCAAACGCTTTCTCAGCCCAACACTTGCTCCCCATACTCGAAATCGTTGGTCTCGGTCAGGATTTACATCACTGACGATATAGGAAGAGTTCAAACTTGTCTGGTTAGACATATAACCGCTTAAGCTGAATGCATTAGGCTTTTTTCCTCCCAGCCAAGGCTCTAAGAAAGAGAAACTATATTGACTGTAATATTTTCCGTTAGACTGTACTCTCAAAGATAGTGTTTGTCCATCACCCGTCGGAAGGGGATGCCACGCTTCCTTATTAAAAATATTTCGTACTGAGAAGTTCGAGAATTTTAAACCAACAGAAGCAATAACCGTACCTCCGCCATAACCGCCTGAAACTTCAATCTGGTCGCTTGATTTTTCCTCAACGGGAAACGTAATGTCTGCCGTCCCATTCTCAGGATTGGGCTGAATATCCGGTTGTAGATTCTCGGGATTTAACAGACCTAAATTGGCAAGTTCACGAATACTTCTAATTATCTTTGTTTTGCTAAATAAATCACCTGGATACACATATAACTCCCTACGCAACACCTGCTCGTGCGTACGGTCATTCCCTGTGATATTCACTTCGTTTATCCTCGCTTGCTTCCCCTCTATCACACTAATTTCCAAATCAATAGAATCTTTACCACGAATAATTTCTTTGGGCATCATGTGCGAAAATAAATATCCGTTATCGTAGTACAAATTGCTCACGGCATCCTCGTCCTCGTTCAAGCGTTTGCTTAGCAATTTTTTATTGTAAATATCTCCCTTGTCTACTTTCAAGACTTTCGACAAAAAATCGCTAGGATACACGGTGTTTCCTACCCACAAAATATCATTGAAATAATAGCGATTTCCTTCCTCTACATCTATATTGATATTGACGTGTTTATTATCAACTTTGGTTACTTCATACGACTTTATTTTTGCATCACGAAAACCAAACTCATTATATTTGTCAATCAAAGAAACACGGTCTTTCTTAAACTCTTTTTCAGAATATTTTTTAGAACGAAAGAAGTAACGCCAATTCTTTTCCTTAGTCTTTTTCATTGCGTGAATAAGGCGATATTTTGAGAGGTTTTCGTTACCGTTTATGGTAATTTTTTTCACCTTAACCACCTGATTTTTATTAACATTCACACTCAAAACCACTCCATTGGGAATGTTAGGGTCTACTGCTTGTGTGAAACCTACTCCCACATTATAAAACCCTTTTTCTTTAAAGTAATTCTTTACAATTTGCTCAATCCTATTTTTTAAATTTGCTGTAAGGTAAGAACCTGAAGATAGTGCGGTTCTTTCTGACAATTTCTTCTGCTCTGTGGATTTCACTCCCGTAAAATTCACTTTCGTAATCTGCGGACGCTCTTTGACTTTTAGCGTCAAATAAATAGTGTTTCCCTCTACTTTATCTGCAATTAACTTTATATCGGAAAAAAGCCCTTGTTTATAGAGACGTCTAATTCCTACTGAAATATCATCACCGGGTACTTGCAATTCATCGCCCTCTGAAATTCGAAAAAGTTGCTTGATTACGTCTTTATCTAACTTTTCCACACCCTCCACACGCAACGCCGCCACCGTATAATTAACCGGTGCATTATAATCTACTTTCAGGTTATAAATCGTGTCCGTTTTCGAAGCCCACACCACCGCGATGCTAAAAGCCAACAAAAATGCTATTGTTCCTATTTTTTTTATCATTCTGCAAAGATAATTAATTTACTTACTTTTCACGTCTCCAAATCTTCGGTCTCGCTTTTGATACTCCTCTATTGCCTCTTTTAAACTATTTTCGCCAAACTCCGGCCATAATTGTGAGGTAAAATACAACTCCGAATAGGCGGACTGCCAGAGTAAAAAGTTACTAATGCGTAATTCTCCACTCGTTCTTATAATCAAATCGGGTGCAGGAGCAAAATACGTCATTAGAGACTGCTCTACCAAATCAGTGTCTATATCCTCCACTTTTACCACTCCTTCAGCAACTTGCCTTGCAATTTTCCTTGTTGCCTCCGTTATTTCCCACTGTCCACTATAATTCAATGCCAAAATAAGCGTAATACCTTCATTTTCAGCAGTTGCACGCACCACTTTCTCCAATTTGTTCACCACACTTTCGGGCATTTTTTTATAATCACCGACAATCTTTAAAACAACATTATTGGTTTGTAACTTGTCTTGATATCTATCCAATGCCTTTGCCAACAATTCCATCAGTGCATTGACTTCCTCTTGCGGACGTCTCCAATTTTCCGCAGAAAATGCGTACAAAGTTAGGTAACTTACGCCTAATTTTGCAGCAGCTTCCAACGTACGCTCTACAGCCTTTACCCCCTCACGATGTCCCATTACACGCGGTAAAAAACGTTTTTTTGCCCAGCGTCCGTTACCGTCCATTATGATGGCTATATGTTTGGGTATATTTTGATTATCAACACCTTGCATTACAAATCATCCTCCTTCTCAAAAGTTCTGCATTTGCTACCTAAACTCCAGAAGTTATAACTCAACTTAACTCCTAACACATTGTACCAATCATTATTAAACAAACGAGAAGTTATTCCTGATTCTGTAGGATCAACAACCCTATCCAAAGTGTCATTCAAACATTTTCGAAAAACCCATTCTATCTCTAATGCAAAACGTTTTCCTAAGACTTGCTTATAGCCAACTCCCATCAAAATTAAAGGAATATTCTCACCTTTTTTGCCACTTCCATATTTTACTACCATACCAACTCCGACTGTAGCATAAATCGTATTCTTATAAGTATCCCAACCTTGCGGATTCAAATATGGGAAAAAATTCACTTCACCTAACAAAGACATCTCTAAAATATTTTCCGAAAATGAAGCATTCCGAGCCTTTTGATAAGGACTATCAAAATCAATATCATAAGCCTCTAATTTTGTACTCATAATATTTCCACGCAATGCATATCTATCATTAAAATTATATCGTGCAAAACCATCAATCTCAAAATTTGGTTTGTAGAAAAATTTTTCTTGGTTAATGTCACCATAATATGAACTTGCTCCTACACCTAGCCCAAAATCGAAAGAAGCCGCCGGCTGTGCCAACACAGAAAATGGCAGGATAAAAAATAGCACTATGTAAAAAGTCTGTTTCATATTTTAAATTAATTTCGCTTGTCTAAGCCCCACATCAATTTGTTTCGCAAAGTATTATAAAAAGTAATTTCGCCAAATTTAACGACTTTAATGGTAAATCCTGCTTTTTGAATAATAATTTCTGTTCCTGACTCCACTTTTTCCGAATGTGCATCTAAAGAAATTAAGAATTGTGAACTGCGACAACTTACCTTAAACCGCACCTGCTGGTCATCAGGAATTACAATCGGGCGTACAGTAAGATTGTGCGGCGACACCGGTGAAATCACAAAATTCTCACAAGTTGGCGAGATAATAGGACCTCCCGCACTCAAAGAGTAAGCCGTTGAGCCTGTCGGCGTTGCAATAAGCACTCCATCTGCCCAATAAGTTGTCAAAAATTCATCTCCCACGTAGGCTTTTACGGTAATCATAGAAGTTGTGTCGTTTTTCAAAACGCCCAGTTCGTTCAGCGCAAAGTGTGATTTTTTTAGCAAATTTTTGGGACTTACCAATTCTATCAGACTCCTCTCCTCAATCTCAAAATCTTTTCGCAGCACAGCTTGCAGCGCATTCTCAATCTCATCTGAAGCGACAGTCGCCAAAAAACCCAAACGCCCGCTATTTATACCAAGTATCGGGATATTTTTATCCTCAACCAAAAGCGCTGCCTCTAAAAAAGTACCGTCTCCTCCGATACTCAGCAGCATATCAAAATCTTCAGAAATATCCTCAAAAACAGAATAATTTGACAGCAAAATGCCCAAACCTTCTTCCACGTGCTCCAACAAACGTTTATGAATGTACACAGCACAGTTTTCCTTAAATTGTTTCCCAAACAGGGCTATTTTCATACTTTTCAATACACTTTTATTCAGAATGTATGCAATAATACACTATTTTTGTGAAAAAGAATTGTGCAAATCTCTATTATTTTAGTTTTTTTGCCAAATAGATACTGTTAAATAATGTCAAGATTAAGTGTAAATATTAATAAAATAGCCACGCTACGTAACGCAAGAGGAGGAAATGTGCCCAATGTAGCACAAATGGCAAAAGATTGCGAACGATTTGGTGCAGAGGGGATTACCGTCCATCCTCGCCCTGACGAACGCCACATAACACGGAAAGATGTCTATGATTTAAAAAAAATTGTAACCACCGAGTTCAATATTGAGGGCTATCCCTCGAAAAAGTTTTTGGAAATGGTTTTGGAAGTGAAGCCGAAGCAAGTAACACTTGTACCAGACCCGCCCGATGCGCTAACCTCCAATGCAGGTTGGGATACCGTAAAACATCAAAAGAAATTGCAAGGGATTATCACAGATTTGAAGCAATCGGGTATCCGAACTTCTATTTTCGTAGACACCAATTTGACCAACATCAACGGAGCATTGGAAACAGGAACAGACCGCATAGAACTTTACACAGAGCCGTATGCTGCCAATTATCCTATTAACAAAGAAAAGGCAATTGCAGATTTTGTAAAAGCAGCAGAGCAAGCTCAAAAATTAGGTCTGGAACTCAACGCTGGACACGATTTAAGTTTGGAAAACCTTGCATTTTTCGCACAAAATATTCCTTACTTGAAAGAAGTTTCTATCGGACACGCTTTAATCTCCGATGCGCTTTATTACGGTTTGGAAAACACTATCCAACTTTACAAACGTTGCTTGCGAAAAGCATAAAAACACCACTCAATTTATGAAATTACATTCTACGATATT
>PDWJ01004509.1_pt1 | contig 16492 bp, 4 predicted proteins | sample 1430881 | NCBI WGS metagenome assembly PDWJ01 (sample SAMN01162460, study PRJNA174530) | Oral metagenome, whole genome shotgun sequencing project. | biome: Marine environment; feature: Marine mammal; material: Swab sample of the gingival sulcus; isolation source: swab sample of gingival sulcus... | reverse complement strand
GAAGACGAGGACCCCGAGGTCGGCGTCGAGCTCAAAGGCGTCATCGTCGCCCGTGACGACCTCGAGCCCAGCCGGGATGGCGTCGGTCACGAAGCCGCCGATGGCCTCGGCGCCGCGGTTGTCCAAGGTGAGCTCCACGGTGAGCTCGTCCCCCACCAGCTGGCAGGCGCCGTCCCAAGACTTGGTGAGCGCCGCCGCGGCGCCGCAGTCCACGAGGACCGCGCCCGCGTGGCTGACCCGCGCGTCGCCGACGCTCGCGGCCACCGTGACCGAGGCCAGCTCGGTGGCGGTCGTGGCGACGGTCGTCGAGAAGCCGACGCTGACGGCCTCACCCGCCGCGACGTCGACGGTCCAGGTCAGCATGGTGGCGTCGGAGTCGTCGCCGCCCTGGCCGTGGATCGAGCCCGCGGCGTAGGCCTGGCCGGCCGGCACCGTCGCCGTCACGACCACCGCGGTGGCGTCCTCGGCGCTCGGGTTGGTGACGACCGCCGTCCAGTCGACGTCCGCCGCACCCTTGGCGCAGGCGGCGCCCGCGGAGCCCGAGACGAAGACGTTGACGGCGGGGTCTGCGACCGCAAGAGGCGGCACGTCGACCGCGGTGGGGCAGGAGCCGAGCCCCGAGATCGTGACGCTGCCGGCGCCGACCTGATCGCCGACGACGCCGCGGTAGGTGACCGAGCCCGCAGCCCCCGCGGGCACCGTACCCAGGGACCACACGATCGAGCTCCCAGCGACGTCGCCGCCCGCCGAGACCGAGCCCGGAACGACCGCCAGGCCGGCCGGCACGACGTGCGCCAGCTCCGCGCCGCCCACGGGCAACAGGCCCTGGTTGACGAAGTAGACGGTGACCGCGATCTCCTCGCCCACGACGGCCGCCGCGTGGCTGAGCACCGTCGAGACCGTGAAGCGGCCCGGCGCGATGTCGAGCAGGGTCTCCGCCTGGTCCTCGTTGTCGATGACGGTCGCCTCGGCCTGCTCGCCGCTGATGGTCACGGTGTCGACGATCTCGCCGCCCGCGGCCGCCGAGCCGCAGCCCGGGGCCGTCGCGATGATCTCGATGACGCCCTCGGCGCCGGCCGGGACCACCCCGGTGCTGTTGTCGTCGCTGGTCGGAACGAACGTCAGGACGCTCCCCGAGACGTCGCTCGGCGCCTCGCTGGCGTCGCCGAAGGTCACGCCGTCGGGCAGCGTGTTGACGATGTCCACACCGGTCGCGTCGACGTTGCCGCTGTTGCCGTAGGTGATGACGTAGGTGATCTCCTGGTCGCTGGTGGCCACCGACGGTGCGCTCACCTCGACCCACAGGTTCGAGTAGGCGCCGACGACGACCGAGGCGCTCGAGGCGTCGTTGCCCGCGTCGCAGTCGATGGTCGGCGACTCGACGTAGGCGCTCGACGTAAGCAGGGTGTTGGCCTCCTCGATGGTGTTGATGCTCGGCAAGGTCAGGGTCACCGTCATGCCCGCCGGGATCTCCGCGATGGTCACGGAGAAGGTGCGGCTCGGCATGTCGTAGGTCTCGTCGACCACGACCAGGCCGCCCGCGACGACGGTGGGGTGCGCGCCGAAGTCGACGGCGCCCGCCGGCCCCTGCAGCACGAGCGTGACGTCGCGCGCCGAGCCCGGGCCCTCGTTGGTGAAGGTCGCCATCATCTCGAAGACGTCCGGGACGACGGCCTCCCCGGCCGGCGCGACGACGGCCTTGTCGGCAGAGAGGCTGACCGACAGATCCGCCGTGTTGACGGCGATGGTCGCCTCGCTGCTGTTGTTGGCGGTCGAGATCTCAGGCGTGGTCGTGCTGATCTCGGCCACGTTGGCGATCTCGGCCTGGCAGACATCGCCGACGGCGACCTCGAAGGTCAGCCGCGGCGGGCGGTCCGTCTCGTACAGGACCGTCCAGTCCTCCAGGCGCGGCGTCGCGTCGGCGGCGCAGTCGCGCCAAGTCCACACGCGCCCGAGCTCGTCGTCTTGGCTGAGGATGCGCCGCTCGCCTCCCGCGATGACGTCACCGCCGGCCCGGCTGAGCAGCGGCACCGTGTAGGCAAAACGATCGTCGGGGGTGATGGGCGCGATCTCCGTGAAGCCGCTCTCCTCGCTCCAGATGAAGGCGTCGGGGATGTCCGGAGCGCCGTTGCCGTCGAGGGCGCCCGCATCGATGCCCAGCACGCGGCCCCCCGGGGCGGCCCCGAACGGCAACAACGTGGCGTCGCTGCGCACGGGCACCGCCTCCTCGCCGGGATCGCTGATCCACAGCCCGCCCCGCTCGAAGCGGGTCATCGGGACGCGGCCCTCGTCGCCGATGCTCACCTGGAGATCCGGCGCGGCGCCCGGCAGCAGCCCGTTGGACAGCTGGGTCGACAGGAGCCCCGCCTCGACGCTGCGATCGAGCGCGTAGCCCTGCGCGGACTCGGAGAGCACGAAGGTCAACCAATCGCCGGGCTGCTTGCCGCCGCTGGGCGACCACTGGACGACGACCCTGCCCTCCTCGTTGAGATCGAGGGCGAAGGCCACCCCGGGCCAGGCCTCACCGGCGAGCTGGCCGATGGGCTCGGCGAGGCTCACGGCCTGCCAACCGTTGGCGCAGCCGTCGCCGTCGACGGGCTTCCAGACCACTGGACGCCCGAAGGGCTGCAAGGTCGCGTGGCCGCGGTCGACGACGGTGCCGCTGATGAGGCCCGCGCCGTTGACGTCGTGGATGACCGAGGCGACGACGGCGCCCTCATACTCGAGGGCCCGGACCTCCCAGGGGCCCGCCGGCGACTGGCACCAGACCGCGGGGGTGCCCCAGCGGTCGTCACTATCGGAGATGCCCGCGATGAAACCAGCGTCGCTGATGAAGACCGCGTTGGCCTCGCCAGGAGGCTGCGCGAGGCCCACCGCGGACACCGACAGGCTGAGCTGGGGCAGGCACTCCCCCTTCCAATCCGTCGGCGCCTGGGCGCCGTCCGGGGTCCACAGGACGACCGAATGGGGGCCGCGCGTGTTCGGAGCGGCCAGCCCCTCGATCCGGAGCGAGGGCACACAGACACTGCTGCCGGTGGCCGCGTAGGCGTCCGCCTTCTCGGCCCAGCGACGGAAGTGATAGCCGTGCTGGCCTTGGCAGTCGGTCCAGACCACGTCGCCGAGGTCTGTGGCGCCGCTCCACTGCCAGTCGACGAGCAGGGAGCCGAGGCTCGGGTCGTAGTAGAAGGGCGTGTCGAGCACCAGCTCGAGGTCCCAGGAGCCGTCGGCCGCGGCCGTCACCTGCCAATCACCCTCGAAGACGACGGCCTTGGGGCCGCTGTAGATGTCGCTGAACGTCGCGCCCGGCGCCGGGACATACCTCGAGACCCCCATCGACACGGTGAGGTCTTCGTAGGTGTCGTCGAGAGGCGACATGAGCCCGGCCGAGCGGTACTTGATCCGCTCGATGAGGATCGGGTTGGCGCCGAACTGCGCCGGGCTGTAGCCGCTCAGCTCACGTCGACCCTGGAACAAGGGCGCGCTGTCGGCGGCCGGGCCGTGCTCCGCGACGTCGGGCGCGTAGTCCACCTGGGCGATGCCACCGCTGTCGAAGCGGGTGACAAGGCCGGCGAGGGTGAGGCCGGTGGCCGTGGAGGCCCCGCGGCGCGCGCCCATCAGGCGGACCGAGGGCGCGCGGTCGCGCGGCGGAGTCCGCTCGAAGACCGGGCCGAGGCTCTGCACCCCGGGGCCCCAGCCGAAGGTCATCTCGAGGACCAGGTTGCCATTGGCCGGGTCGTAGTCGAAGGGCGTGGCGAGCTCGAGGATGATGTCGAAGACCTTCGGCCCCCCGGCGCGCCCCTGGTTGTGGCTGTACATCAGCCAGTCGCCGGCGAAGACGACGGTCCTATCCGCGCCGTGGTTGTCGTCGAAGGTCGTAGACATCTCGGACAGCGGGCGCGTGGTCGTCGACAGGGTCAGCTCCACTTCCTCGAGGGGCGCCTCGAACTGGCGCACGTCGCCGCTTTCGCCGTCGAGGCGGAAGGCGACCCGCCGGATGACCATGGCGCCGTCGAACTCGCGCGCGTCGTACATCTGCTGCCACCGCGGCGGCTCGGCGCCGAGCGGGTAGACGCTGGCATCGGACTCGGCCTCTTCGCGCTCGTAGGCGCGGGGCACCACGGCCGCGTCGACGGGGGCGCCGCAGCCGCTGGGCGTGGCAACATCCTCGGCGTCGGCCCTTGAATGATGGGCCCTGCCGACGATGCGGGAGCGGCTGTCGACGTCGGTCGCGTAGCTGCGGCGGAAGGGCGCGCTGTCGGCATTGGGTTGCGGGAGGGCGCGGTGGAGGTCGTACAGCCCGATGGCCTCGGTCCAGGCCCAGGCGGCGACGCGGCTGGGGTAGCCCGCGCGGTTAGTGGACAGGCCTGTGAGCACGCCGGCCTCGCTAAAGGCGAGAGGCCAGCCAAAGAACTTCGGGTCCTTGGGAGCGATGTCGCGGGTGCAGCTCAGCTGCTTTCCCTTGAAAAAAGCGCGCAGCTGCAGCTGCGGGTACTCGAGCGGATCGAGGCCGGACAGGTCGTAGACGCCGGTGCCGTCGGGGACGACGTCGCTGGCGACCACGCCGCCGTCGGGGGTGAGGACATCGATGATGGCGGTCTGATCCTGGGAGGGATCCAAGGTGCTGTGGGCGATGACGCGGTCCCAGCGGATGACGTTTCCGTCGGCGTCGGGTGGGAAGACCGGCGAGGCGTAGGTGCCGCTGGTGTTGTCGTCGATGATGACCGCGCCCTCGGCCAAGACCCGGGTGCCGTTGGCGTCGCCGAGGGCGAGCTCGGCCGCGGTGTCCTGCACGAAGATGTTGTTGGCCGGGGCGGGCAGCGGGCTTCCCTCGGGCCAGCGGACGCGCATAGAGGCGATGGCCGGGTCGAGGCCCAACAAGGGCGCCGCGGTCCAGGCGCCGCCGCCGTCGTCATACTCGGCCACGGCGCCGCCGCCGACCCCCATCAGGCTGCCGCCGACAAAGGTGGTTCCGATGGGGAAGGCGTCGCGGATGAGGGCCTCGGCCGCCGGGAAGTGACCGCTATTGCCGTACTCGATGGTGTACTGCAGGACATCGCCGGCGTCAGCGACGCTGGTCGATCCCGTCGTCAGGTTCACGACCGACTTCGCGACGAAGGGGTCGGCGCGATAGACGGTCGAGCCGCAGCTGTCGACGTTGTTGTCGAGGATCTCCTCGGCCTCGTCGCCCGGGCGCCCGGCCGCGCTGATGGTCACCGTGTTGACGAAGGCGGTGTCGTCGGCGACGTCGTCGGCCACCTGGCCGAGCACCGTCAGCGTCGCCTTGTCGCCGGGCTTGAGCCCGAGGGACCGGTAGTGGTCAGGGGCCGCGGCGTCGCTGTCCTGGCCGAGGATGAAGGTCGCGCCGTCGAAGCTCCAGGTGACGGGGAAGCTGACGCGCTGGCCGGCGGTGTCGACGGGGCCGACCTCGAAGCCGTCGACGCTGGTGACGGTCACGGTGGCCGCCGAGGTGCTCGACACGACCCACAAGTCCTCGAATTCCGCCTCGATGGCGACGCCGAAGACGTCGACGGTGCCGGTGTTCTCAAAGGTGATGGTCAAGCTCGCCTCGGCGCCCGGCGGCAGGCCCGGGACGGGGCCGCTCGGGTCGCAGGCGACGCTGACGCCGAGATCGACGCCGGGGGTGCGGGTGGTCGCGCAGCCCTGGTTGTTGGAGGCGTCGGCGTCCGACCAGGCCGTGTCGATCATGAAGATCTCGGCGCACGCCTCAAAGGTGCCGCCGGCCAGGGGCAGGTCGCCGTCGGGCTCGCGGGCCGCAGCGGTGATCTGAGCGCTGAACGGGCCCTCGAGGGCGCCGAGGTCGCCGATCCACAAGGCGATGTGATTCACCGCCGCACCGGGGGTCGCGGTCCAGCCGCTGCCCGGCGGGTTGGCCGGGTCGAAGGCGGGCGGCGACGACAGGGGCGCGTCGGAGAAGTAGGCGACGACACCGGCGGGGGCGATGTGGCTCAGATAGGTGAAGTCCGCGCCGTCGTCGCCGTTCGGGCCCTCGGGGAAGGTGTCGATGATGACGACGTTTTGGCCGTCCTCATTGTCCTCGTTGCCGTAGCTGAGCGTCCAGGTCAGCAGCTCGCCGGGCTTGACGAGCACCGGGCCCGTCTTGGTCAGGTAGGGGTCGGGCAAGGGGGTCGTCACGTCGACGGTGGCGGTGTCGTCGAAGACGCCATCCTGGCCGGTGCTTGTGGTGACCGTGACCGCGTTGGTCAGCGTCGTGCCGGGGGCGACGTCGGCGTCGACCCGAGCCTGGAAGACGACGGTGACGACGCCCGAGTGGCCCGGGAAGTAGCCGTCGGGGGAGCCGGAGGCGATGTGCGCCAGCGTGAAGGTCAGGGGCGCGCCGACGGCGGCCAGCCGCCACCCGGCGGTGGTCACCATGGCGCTGTCGGCGACGTAGGTCAGGCCCGCGGGCAGGGTGTCGGCGATGGCCACGTCGAGGGCGCGGCGGGCGTTCTCGTTGGACACGAGCAGGGTGTAGGTGACCGTCTCGCCTGAGCGCGGCGCAGGGTTGTCGGCGAGCTTGCGGACGAAGAGGTCGGGGTTGTCGACCAGCGTGGTGCAGCTGTCGAAGCCGGTGAAGCTGCCGAAGGCGTTGTCCGACACGCCGACGACCTCGAGGTCGCCGAAGGTGCCCGAGGTGACGCCCACGAAGGTACCCGACAGGGACAGCGTCCCCGTCTCGTCGGACTGCAGCGCCGGGAAGGTCCAGGTGCGGCGCAGGCGCCCGTCCTCGAGGATCTCGTCGCTGACGGCGAGCGCCGCCGGCATGGTCGCGCCGGGCCCGGCGCCGGGGACGAAGCCCGCCGGGAAGGTGACGATGATGGTGTTGGTCTCGTCGAGGTTGGTGGTGTCGTTGCGGAACTGGATGTCGTACTCGACCGGCTCATCGACCGAGACGACGTCGGGGCAGGAGGCGCTGAGCTCGAGGCCCGGGTCGTCGCTGACCGTGGTGATGACGCGGTTGCCGATGGACTGGAGCAGCTCGTCGCTGACGATCAGGGCCTCGTTCGCCAGGACCGTCCCCTCGGGCACGTCGGCGTCGACCACCGTGGCGATGGTGGCGGCCTGGGCCGCGCCGACCGGGAAGATCCCGCTGGCCGGGGCCTGGTCGTCGGCGAGGATCGCGACCCAGCGGGTGTCGGCGGGGATGGCGCCGCCGGACCACGGCGAGAAGTGCGCGCGGACCACGGCGTCCTCGAAGTGGAAGTCGGGGAGCAGCAGGCCCGGCAGGCCGCCCGTGGTGGGGTTGGCGGCGTCGTAGGGGGGCAGGTCGCCGGAGAGCCAGATCTCGGCGGCGCCGGCGAGGACGTCGGTGACGGTCAGGCCGTCGGGGATACGGTCGACGATCCAGGTCTTCGTGGCGGGGGCGGTGCCCGTGTTGACATAGCTGAGGTCGTAGGTGACCGCGGCGCCCGGGCCGGCGATGCGCAGGTCGAGGCCCTTGTGGACGGCCAGGGCGGGCGCCGAGGTGATGGTCGTGGTGCCCGTCGGAGCGGCGGCAACCGCGGCGCAGTCGAAGTCGTCGCGGGCGCTGAGGATGGCCGAGGGCTTGATGGTGGAGGCGTTCTTGATGCCCAAGGGGACCGAGAGCGTGACGCTGACGGTCTTGCTCTGGTTGGGCAGGAGCGAGGGCCAGGTGACGCGGACCCGGTCGGGCAGCTCGTAGCTGAGCGCGCCGCCGTTGGCGTCGATGGCCGCCAGATCGACGAAGCGATGGACGCCGTTGGCGGTGACCGTCGGCATCGGGATGACGGCCTCGACATCGTAGGCGGTGTCGACCTGGTTGCCGTGACGGTCGCGGTTTTGGACGACGACCTGATAGCTCGTGGTGTGGCCCGGCTCGACGCTGGGGGCGCTGGCGACGAACGAGCTCGACAGGTTCGGCACGATGGGCTCGACGGCGACGGGCTCGGCGTCCGAGGCGCTCAGCGGGCCGCCGTCGATGGCGACCTCGGCGCCGTTGAGGGGCGTGTAATTGTAGGCCTTGAGCCAGGCCACATTGTCGACGACCGACGAAGCGCAGACGTCCGCGCCGGCGATGTCGACGGTGACCGTCATCTCGGCGATGACGCTCGCGGGATCGGGGTCCGAGAAGTAGGCCGAGCGCAGGCGCGGGATCCAGTAAGCGACCCAGGTGACGACCGCCGGCGCGCTCTGGCTCCAGCCGACCGCGATGGCGTCGTCGGCGGCGTCGCCGGGGGCGGCGAACAGGTCCGGGGGCGTCGAGGCGGCCGCCCCGCTCCAGTACCAGACGCTGCCGTTGGCGGCGGCCGGCAGGGCGGCCGAGGCGAAGGTGGTGCCCGCGGGGACGCGATCGTAGATGACGGCGTCGTTGATGGTGGACACGCCCGCATTCGACGCGGCCATCTTGAAGGTCAGCGGCTGGCCGTAGGTCACAAAGCCGTTGGGGTTGTCGTCGTAGTTGGCGCGGATGGCCGTAGCGCCGTTGATGACGTCGCCCTTGGCGAAGCCGATGCGGCCGTCGTCGTCGACGCCGATGATGATGGGCAGGCAGGCGTCGACGGGGGCGCAGGCGCTGCCGGGAGCGCAAGCGTTGACGCCGGTGACGCCCTGCTGGCCGGTGGTCAGGAGGGTCTCGCGGGGGACGGTGACGCAGTCGTTGATGCGGACGCTGAGGTCGTCGTTGGCCTGGCCGTTGAGCTGGAGCTGGTAGGTGAGGCTGTGGACCTGGCCGAGCTCGGAGACGGGGATCTCCCAGTAGACGCTGTTGGCGGGCACGGTCGCCCCGCTCGCCGTGGTGATCGCGGTGGCCGTGAACTGCCCGCCCGAGGAGACGCCGCTGACGGCGGCGCCGCCGGCGACGGCGCCCTTGTCGATGAAGTCCTGGATGCTGTCGTAGGCGACGACCTCGAAGGCGTCTTGGCTGCCGACGGGGATGCTCTGGTACAGCCAGTCACCAGCGGTCAGGCGCATGGTGATCTGAGCGTCGTTGCGGGCGTAGTGCTCGCCGCCGATGACGAAGGTGCCGGCGGCGGTCTTGCGCAGGTAGAGGTTGGGGGTCGCGCTGAGGGTCGTCGTGCGCACGGCGCTCGCGGCGGCGCCGGCGTTGGCGGCCGTCGCCTGCGCCGTGAAGGCGTAGGAGGCGCCGCTGGCCGTGCCGTTAGGGCTGCGGAAGGTGGCGTACAGGGCAAAGGTGTTGCCGGCGTCCAGGACCGGCCGGGACCAATAGACCGAGCGCGGCGGCACGGTGGCGCCGCCGACGTCGAGGGGCGCGGAGCCGCCGTGCCACAAGCCGCCCTCAGTCGCCGAGACGAAGGCGAGCGAGGCGTCCTGACCATAGCGGTTGTCGTCCGCCTCGGGCGCCGAGACCCACGCGACGAAGGACTGTGCGTCGACGTACGACACGCTGGCGGCGACACGCACGACGATGCCCTCGCCGGACTTGCGGGTCGACGGCGCCTCGAGGGCCACGCCCAGGATGCTCCGCGGGCTCCAGGTCACCCGCAGCTGCTCGACGGTCGGCGGGATGGCGCTGCCGCCGGCGTCGAAGCTGACCTTGACGCGCACGCTGGCGTCGGTGGCGGCGGCGACCGCGGACAGGTCTGCCATCCGCTCGTAGGTGGGGTCATCCGAGGCCACCAGCGGCAAGGCGCCGATCACCGCGCCGGTGTCGGCGTCGTGGACGGACAGCTGCACCGCCGCGCCGGTGGGGTCGGTCAGGGAGACGTAGACGCGCCCCCACCCGTCGAAGGACGAAGGCGAGATGGCCGTGGTGTAGAAGTGGCCCGTCGCGCCACCACCGGGGGCCAGAGTCACCAGGCGACCGAAGGGGTCGTGGGTGACGTTGAGCTGACCTGCCTCGGCGCCGACCGATCCGAGGGCGAGGCCGGTGGCGTCGCTGTAGGCGTCGGACCAGGCGCCGCTGTCGTCGTCCTGATCGGGCGCGGCCAGGGCGGTCGTAGACAGAACACATAGCGATACAGAGGCGGCGAGCGCCGCCAAGCCCCATGCGGGGCGGCGTCGATTGAGCATGGTGTCGGGATCCTTGTGCGTGCGGTCCGGCGCTTCCGTGTGGTGGACGGCCGCCTCAGCGGAGGCGCGCGCCGAGCCCCCATCCAACCAGCTGCACTATTCAACGGTCAAGTGATTGTCGACGGATTTCGACGAAATCCACGACATCTGCGAGCGGCCCTCATCACCCGATTCTACCCGACGCCAGCCGGCCGGCCTCGCCCCGACGTCGCCGGGCTCCTGGGGGCGCACCCTGGGCGGGCCTGCCTCGGGAGGGCGCGACAACCGCCCGGGATCGGCGCCCAGGTGCGTCGCGTCGTTCGCAGGCTGGCGCGAAGCGCGCTACGCGGCCAAGCAGAGGTGCGCTAGGCGCGGGTGGCGATGTGCATCTCGGCGTGGATCCGCTCGTGGATCTTGGCGAAACGGCGACGCAGCGTTCGCGGCACGATGGCGTGAGCGACGCGGCGGACGCGGCCCTTGCGGCGACGCACCCGACCGGCGACGATCGCGGCAGCGTCTGCGCTATCGGCCGCGGCGGGGATCGCTCTGTTCAGCTGAGCCTGTGCGGTCATGGCGCCTCCGTGCGCGTCTCGCCTGGGTACGGCCCACAGGCCAAGCAAGACGCGTTCCGAAACGGCTCGTCTCCTCACACAGACCACCCCTCGCGTCGTCGACCACCGCCGCCTCCGAGGCCTGGGCAGCGGTTGCCATGCTGGAGCCGTATCGGGGACCGGTCGACACGAGACCGTTGAAGGCTACGGCGGCGTGGACGCCTGGGACGGCGGCGTGGACGCCTGGGACGGCGGCGTGGACGCCTGGGACGGCGGCGTGGACGCCTGGGACGGCGGCGTGGACTTACTTCGCGCGAACGCGCGGGGACCTGGAGGTCCCGAACCTGAGGGTTCGCGTCGGCGGCATCATCCAGCCGCCCAAGGGCGAGGCGTCGTCTGTGTGTGAGGGAGCCGGTGTCGCCACGATGTTGCCACCAGCGGCGCTGCTCGTCGGTCGCGCTGGTGCTATGTTCGGTCGTCCGCTGAGGAGAGCCCGATGAGCGACGCCCACGCCTACGACGAGCACCCCTACACCGGCTACGTTTACTGGTTCACCCACCCCGATCACCTCGGCGTCGTCGGCGCCCTCCACGGTCTCGACACGGCGCCCGCCGACGGCTGCCGCGTCCTCGAGCTCGGCTGCGGCGACGGCGGTAACCTCGTCCCCCTGGCGGCGGCGCTGCCGACGAGCCACTTCGTCGGGGTCGACCTCTGCGAGGCCCATATCCGCGCCGGCACAGATCTCGTCGGCCGCCTCGGCCTGGGCAACGTCGAGCTGGTCCGGGGCGACGTCGCCACCCTCGAGGTCCCCGGGACCTTCGACTACATCATCGCCCATGGCCTGTTCAGCTGGGTCCCCGAGGCCACGCGGGCGGCGGCGCTGGACCTGGTTCAGCGGGCCCTCGCGCCCCACGGCGTCGCCCTCATCAGCTATAACGCCTACCCGGGCTGGCACGACGAGGCCCCCGTGCGGCGGCTGATGGAGTTCCACACTCGCCCCGTGGCGGGCGCCGCCGACAAGATCCAGCAAGCCCGCGGCATCGCCGACTGGCACTGCCGTCGCATGGTCGGGCTCTTCGGCGAAGAGCGAAAGGGCCAGATGGAGCGCGTCCTCGGTGTCGTCGCGGCCGCCTCGGACACCCTCATCCGTCACGACTACCTGTGCGAGCACCACCAGCCGCTCTACTTTGAGGACTTCGTGGCCCGCGCCCGCGCCCGCGGCCTGGAGTTCCTCGCGAACGCGCGCCCGGGCAAGCTGCGCCTTGGCGGCTTCGAACCCGAGGTGGCCGACATGCTGCGCCGGGTGGGCGACCCCGTGCGCCGCCAGCAGTACATGGACTTCTTCGCCCACACGCGCTTTCGCGAGACCCTCCTGTGCCGCGCCGGGCACGCCATCCAACGAGACGCGGCGCCGCGCGCGCGCCTGGCGGCCCTCGCCGCCGAAAGCCGCCTCGACCAAGACGTGTGGGCCCCGGCGACCCGTGACGCCGAGGCGATCACCGTCGAGGCCCCGGCCGGCGCCGTCACCATCGCCGGCACGCCCCTACGGATCGCGCTGTCGGTCCTGCAGCGGCAGGCCCCGCGCGCGGTGCCCCTGCGCGAGCTCTTCCAGGCGACCCTGCCGATCGGCTGTTCACCTTGCTCATCGGCGAGCTGCTCGCGCTCTACCACGTCGAGATCGTGCACCTGTGGCGGACGCCCCCGCCCGTCGCCGGCGCGCTGTCGTCCCACCCCTACGCGCCGCCGCTGCAGCGCGCGTTGGCGGCGGCCGGCGCCTCGGTGCCCAGCCTGACCCACCGCCAGCTACCGCTGGATGAGGCCGCCCGCGCGCTCCTCGCGGACCTAGACGGTACCCGCGACCTCGCCTCCCTCCGCGCGGCGCACGGCCCCGGTGCCGAGGATATCGCCGAGGCCCTCCGCGCCGCTGGCTTCCTCGCCGACCCTGGGCCGCCTGGCGGGCCTGGTGAGGCTGGAGTCGCCGGCCCGGCCGGCCTATAGTCGGGCCATGATGGTGACTCCGGCCCAACGCCTCAGCTCGACCTTCCCCCTGTTCCTGGCCCTGGCCCTGGCCGTGCCGGCCTGTCCGGCCGACGCCCCTGTCGAGGACACGACGGACACGACCCTGGTGGAGCTGCCTCCGTCAGCCTCGGTGCTCGTCACGGACCCGGAGACCCTGGACTTTGGGACGTGGTCGGTGGGCGAGGCCCAGATCCTGGACCTGGAGCTGGAGGCCGCCGGCCCCGACGCGGTCATCGTCTCGGCGATCGGGCTCCGCGACGGCCTGGGCCAGTACGGGACCAACCTCGCCGCCACCGAGGTCGCCGCGGGCGCCAAGCGCGTCCTCAAGGTGACCTTCTACGCCACCGAGGAGGGGGTCCACGAGGACGCCCTGCTGCTCACTACGGACGCTGCCAACGGCCCCGTCATCGAGGTCCCGCTGGTCGGGGTCGTCAGCGCCCGGAGCTGCCGCGACGACGATAACGATCTCCACGGCGTGGGCTGCGCCGCCGGCCCCGACTGCCGGGACGACGACCCCGACGTCTACGCCGGCGCGCCCGAGCTCTGCAACGGCGAAGATGACGACTGCGACAACCTCTACGACGAAGACTTCGTGGGGCTCGGCAGCACCTGCGAGGTGGGCCTCGGCGATTGCATCACCACGGGCAAGATCGTCTGCGCTGATGACGGCCGGTCATCCTACTGCGACGGCGTCCCCGGCCAGGGCAACCCCGAGCGCTGCAACGGCCTCGACGACGACTGCGACGGCGTCACCGACGAGGACTTCCCCTCGAAAGGTGGGCTGTGCGGCGTGGGCACGGGCGCCTGTCGGGTCGTCGACAAGTGGGTCTGCGCCGAGGACCAGACCGAGCTCGTGTGCCCGGTCGAGGCCCTGGCGCCCCAGGTCGAGGCCTGCGGCGACCTGATCGACAACGACTGCGACGGCGTCACCGACGAGGGCACCATCGAGGTCTGCGGCGACGGCGTCGACAACGACTGCGACGACGTCACCGATGAGTCGGGCTCGCGCTGGGGCGAGGTCTTCTTCGCCCGCGACTGGTACGACGAGACCGTGGCCACCTACGCCTCCGCGGGCGACGGGACCTTCGAGGCGCCCGTCATCCTCGACTTCCCGGGGGACAACCGCTTCAGCGTCTTCGCCGTCGGTGACTTCGACGGCGACCGCTGGCTCGACCTGGTGGTGCGCGAGATCGTCACCGAGGGCCGCACCCTCTGCCAGGTCACCAGCGACTGCGCCAGCGGCCGCACCTGCGCCGACGGCGTCTGCCGCAAGCGCTGCAACAACGACGGCGACTGCACGGACTTCGCTTTCGAAGAGTGCGTCGACACCCGCTCACACGACATCACCAACGACACCTACTGCCTGCCGCCGTCGCCGGTCTACCTCGCGCGCTCGAGCTGCACCGGCGACGACGGCGACGGCATCGAGCTCACCGAGCTCTTCGTGCTCGAGCCCGCCGACGTCATCGGCCCCGTCGTCGACGTCGACGCCAACGGCCACCTCGACTTCGTGGGGCTCCACGGCTTCCGCGACGGCAAAGACGGCTTCATCTGGCTCAACGACGGCGACGGCGGCTTCACTCAGGTGTCTCCGGCCTTCGACTATGGCCCGCTGTACGGCCCTGGCTTGTACGGGCACTGGCATTGGGGCCTGACCCGCACCAGCAAGGACCTGACTGGCGACGGCTACGTCGACCTGCTGGGCCAGAGCCAGACCGCCACCGGCGCCGCGCCGACGGACTTGTGGCTGCTCGAGAACCGCGGCGATGGCACCTTCGAGGACATGGTCTCGCTGGGCCCGACCATCCCGCTGCCCGCCAACCTCACGACCGTCAACGACTTCGATGGAGATGGCGATCAGGACATCGTCGGCGGCCTCGACGAGGACGGCCAGCCCGGGGCGGCCTGGATGCTCCTCAACCTCGGCGGCGGCGGCGACTGGGTCGACGCCTATCCGGTCTTCGACCTGGCGCCGACGTACACCGTCGGGTTCGAAAAGCCCGGCCTCGGTGAGGGGACCAGCTATGACTTCGACGGCGACCGCCGCCCGGACATCCTGGCCGCCTGGGTCCCCGAGGAGTGTGGCACCTTTGTCCACGGCTGCACCGACGTGCTGGACTCGAGCCACCTCTGCTACCAGGGCGCTTGCCGCAAGATCGGGCTCATCAGGAACCTCACCGGCGCCGCGTGCGAGGCGGGGACCTCCTGCGTAGACGGCACCTGCGTCGCCGGCTGCGTGGCCGAGTGCGACGGCCGCACCTGCGGCGACGACGGCTGCGGTGGCTCTTGCGGCGCGTGCGAGCATGGCCGGCGCTGCGTCGGCGGCCTGTGCGTGGTCGACTGCGCCCCGGCCTGCGACGGCAGGCAGTGCGGTGACAATGGCTGCGGTGGCACCTGCGGCGAGTGCGCGGCGGGCTTTGCCTGCGTCGACGGGAGCTGCACCGACGACTGCGTCCCCGACTGCGCGGGCAAGGCCTGCGGCAGCGACGGCTGCGGCGGCACCTGCGCGGTCTTCGCGCCGCCGGCGGTCATCACCTTCGACGACAACCCTAAGACGAACGTCGCCGCGCCGACCAACGTGCCGCCGACCAGGCCCGGCATCACCATCGACCCCGCCAACCCCAAGAGCAGCCTCGATCTCGAGTGCCAAGTGCTCGCGCCCAGCTACGACCTGGACCCCGTCGAGTACCGCTACCAGTGGCTGGTAGACGGCGTCTTCAACAAGACCATCGGCGACACGCCGCACGTCCCCGCCAGCGCGACGGCCGCTGGTGAGCGGTGGGTGTGCCGGGTCCGCGCCACCGACGGCATCGAGTCGTCACCGGTCGCCGAGGCGGCGGTGACCATCAGCGAGGACTGACCGCGGCCGCGCGGCCGAGCCGGCGCAGGCTCACACCGTCTGGTGGGCCTCGGTAACAGGGTCGCCCGCGCCCTTGACCGCGCCCGCGAGGCCTTGGAAGCGTGCCGCCCTGGCCCGCCGGCTGCTCTGCCCCGGCGCGTCGCCCCGGCCGCGGCCTTGCCACGCCCGCGAGCGGTGCCCGGGACGCAGCGCCGCACCTGGCCGTTGTCGCGGGTGTCTTGGCCGGTCCCATGGCGCGGGCGGCGTCCTGCAGGCCGTCGGCGTCCAGTCGGCGCGCCGCAGTAGCAGGCGACGTCATGGGGAAACCGACGTCCGCCGCTGTCGACAGAGACCTCGACCCGCTCCGGCCCCACAGCGAGGCCCGGCTGGCCGCCGAGCAGGGGCAGCGCCAGCCCGCGGGGCTCAGGCCGCTGTTCGTGCGCGCCACGCGGCTCATCCGCAAGTCGCGCAACCTCGTAGCAGCCACGGCCCCGAGTGACCGCCCGGATCCGGGCCCTGGTCAGCGACATGAAGCTGCGCCGCGACGCGCTGTCCGACCCGCTCCGGGACGATAGCTTCGGGGACGCGACCTTCGATGGGCTTGCCCAACGGCTCCTTTGGGGACAAGGAGACCGATGGAGCGGCCTCATCGCGGACCTCGGCGGCCTGGCCCGCGAGCTGATCGGCCAGCTCGCCTTTGCCGTTCGTTTCGTCGACCACGGCCGGCGGCCGCACCGCCGCGCCTGTCGCCGTCCAAGCCGCGCTGCCCGGGGCGCGATGGCTCTCACTACGTCAAAAGCCTGACCGCCTCGAGAGGCGATCAGGCTTGTTCAGCTTACGTCGGACTTCGCCGAGATGGTCCCGGTCGACCGGCCGCCCCGCGGAGGGCGCCCGCCGGACCGGGCCTCATTCAGCGGAGCGAGCGCTCTCGGCGCCGCACGTTCCAGAGCAGCAACCCGAGCAGCAGCAGGCTCCCACCCACGGGCAGCGCATCACTGGGCCTCGCGGCGCCGCAGGCTCCACCGTGGAGCATGAGCCGCCCGTCGTCGCCCGCGTCCAGCGGATCGGCCCCATTGTCGACCTCGACGCCGTCGGG
>PDWJ01003075.1_pt1 | contig 16493 bp, 13 predicted proteins | sample 1430881 | NCBI WGS metagenome assembly PDWJ01 (sample SAMN01162460, study PRJNA174530) | Oral metagenome, whole genome shotgun sequencing project. | biome: Marine environment; feature: Marine mammal; material: Swab sample of the gingival sulcus; isolation source: swab sample of gingival sulcus... | reverse complement strand
TTGATGTGGCGGTATAATGGTATCGTAAATACTAAAATCTACCGGTGGAGGTACAGGAGGAATTGTGCCGGCTTTGTTCCCATTCATATCATGAATTTCTACAACCAGCACATCATTAAAACAAACAAATCTGTTGATAACTATACCTCTGTTGCTGTTATTATTAATGGTAACAATGGCTATTTCATCGTTTGTTTTACAAAAACTAAAGTCTAAATTTACAGAATCTTTCCTAAAGTTTTCCTTATCTCTAAGCAAGACTTCATACTTAACGCCGCCATCTTCTTCTGCAATCACTAATCCTTCTTGTTTTCCTTTGCACGAAAATAGAATAAAGACCAGTAGAATTATAACATATAAGTTTTTACTTGTTTTTATCTTGCTAAACATAAGGTTTTTACATTTAATGGTGATTATTTTTCTTGCCAGGAAACAGCATGCAAAACAGGTTGCCATGGAAATAGAATATTTTCTTTAGGAACATTTTTGACGGCATCTTCTGTGCAAAAAACTTCATAGGTTATAAGATCTTTTTTATTAATGTATCTGAAAACCATATGTTTATTGATGAAATAGTTGCCTTTCCCCATAAGATGTTCAATTAATTCTTCCGTGATATTTTCTTTTTCTTCATACGAAATATCAAAAATATCATATCCCATTATCTTCTTACCTCCATCTCTATCAATTTTTAAAATGCAAACCCCTTTGTATTTATACATTTCTGTAAATATCTTTTTTGCAGTATCTGCCTCTACCTTATATTCATCAATGGTCTCAATATATCTTTTGCCTTTCTTATTTGGCAAAGTATAATAATAGGAAAGAGTATCTAAAGTTATCACATTAGGATTGTTTTTAAGTTCAGCTATTTTATGTTGCCACGCCTCTAAATTCATCCCTATAAGTTGTCGATATTTTATTGGCTTTCCTTCATTCCTTATACGATTAAAATCATCTAAAGATAAATGGAATCCGTCTCCAACACAACTATTCTTTGTAAAATCTTCTATATCAATCTCTTCTATATCTTGTGAATAATATTGAGTGGCTACTAACTTTTTATTTTTATAAGTATTGATTTCGTATGCTTTAACCGATTCTAAATTCGGTTCTGTTGTTAAATCCAAGGCTGTTTTTCGGTTTAATTTTTTGCCTTTTGTTAATCGCTCAAAATCTTTTGTTTCCAAATAAAAATCAATCGGAGGTCGCTTGTTGGTATCTTGTATTTCGTATTGCGATATAAATGTTGTGATGTATTGATGATTATAAATACTATCGGGAAACATCTTGGTAGTATGCCAATCCGGATAAATTGTTACTTTTTTTCCATTCATGTAAAAATGACTTTTATCACAACTATTGGCAACCTCCTCAAAATGGTATTGCTTACCGTCAAATCGTTTTTCGAGATAGTTTTTATCTTTGTTAAATGTTTTAATATCTGCATTTTCCATTAAAACTTCATTGCAATATATTACTAAACTATCTGAAAAATAATAAGTTCTGTTTTTAGAATATGGATTGAGGGTATAGGTTTTGTCTGCGTTTAATTTATCCAATAAATGTCCCCTAAAATACACATTATCTTTTGAACGAAACAGCGGAATCCTATCATCAGACCTAACATAATAAATATCTGCCGTATCAATATCTATAATTTCTGTATTCTCAAAATAACTAATGTTGCCATCCGTAACAATATAGTCAATTCTCTCGCTATATCCGTTTTTTGATTTAATGAAAATATATTTCGCATCATATGGAATTATTTTATCTAAAGGTTTCCCTACAAAATAAACAGCATATCTGTCTGTTCCAAAATGTTCGATTAAATGTTCGTAAGAGTCAATATCTTTAGGTTTAAACCTATATTCCTCATAAAATCCTTGACTACATCCGGTTCCGGCTACAATGGAATCCCCTTCCCTAAATTGGGAAATATATTGTGCTTTTATCGTTTGATTAAAAGCCATTATGAGTAGTATGATGAGTAATAATTTTGATTTTTTTAAGTGCATATAAAGATGGTATTTAATTTATTATAATGATTTTTTTGCTTATTCGTGTAAACTATTTGTAATTTGAAAGTTATTTTTCAAACTCTAATTTTTTCATGTTATAAATTTTCTTTTTTACTCTGTCATCATCTGTTCTAAAAACAATTTCTATTCTTTCAGTATCTATATATTTTGCACCACTATTCCAATGTATTGAAGAAATTGATAACGAATAATCATTTAATGGAAAAGGAGTTATTTCGTCAAGTTTATAGGTCTTTTGTGCATTTCCTTTTTTATCATAAACAACAAATACGTTTATTCCATATCCTTTACTGTGCCAATTATCAAAAGTAGCAATTGAAGAACCATCATTTGAAACTATTGCATAAACCGGACAAACAGTATTTAATAAAGTCCTTTTCCATATCAAAATACTATCATTTTCTTTTATTCGATATAATGCTGCGGTACAGGGAAGTAAAATAGTATCTTGTGCTGAAATATTCTTCATAAATTTCTTCATCTTTCGTAAGCCCTTTCTTGTCTGTGGAGGTTTATTTTCTTTATAATAATTCCAAGTATAGTATTTTGGAGAAGTTTTGTTGGGAGTTACAACTAATTTAAACGCCTTATTTTCTGAATAGTATGTCTTAACTGTCGGATTTTCCCATACATCAGCTTTTGCAATCATTGAAATTAAAAATCCGGAAAGCATAAGCATATAAATCGGATGTCTTAAAAATTGTTTCATGTGTTTTAATTTATTGATTGTTTTATTTTAACGCTTATATGATGATTTATATTTTTTTGCAACAATTTTTGTATATTTTGGTAATTTCTGACAAATGCTTTTTTGCATAAGGCATTCTTGTTGTTTTTAGGTAATGTAAAGTCCTTTCCTTGTCTCCATTTTTTAATAAATAAAATTCACAAAAATTATTCATTAAAAAAGTTCTTGATATGCCATGAGTTTTGATTACTTTGGATTTCTCTTTTTCATCAGGTTCTTCCCCTTCCGGAAATTCTCCATCAGGATGTTCATCTTTTTTGTTATTATAAAATGTAGATTTTTCAATACAAAAACTTAAAAACTCATGCTTAAAAGCCTTCATTTCCGACAAAACTTCCTTAAAAGGAATGTTTAATATCAAATAATATCTTGCAACAACCTGCCTAATCATTTGCAAATCTGATGAAGCATGAGCCAATTCAAACTTTTTTCCAAATGCTGAAAGAATATCTTTGTATAAATCACTGTTATACAACTCTATTAAGTCTTCTGTTGTTGTCGGGTTTTTTATAAATTTTATTTCGTATGCCATTAGTTTGTGTATATTTATCACTTATTGCCCATCGCTCATCACTTATCATTCATCATATATTTAATGTGCTTTACTAAAATATTTATACCCATTGTGTATTTCTGTTATTTCCAGAGGCTTTAGTTTATCCCAATAAACAGTCGTATCATTTCTTTCTACAACAAATTCAAATAATTTATCATAATTAGAAAAAACCATATCCGTTTTATTCAAATTTACAGAACTTAAAATCATTTCTAACCCATTTTTTGTAATTCCGGCAAAACCGTCAATATCAAGAATGGGCTTGTTATCCTTATAAATTATCAAATTAAAATCATGTTCCAAGTTGTTCTTTTTAACGGATAATAACCAAGAAGAGGAGCAATTCTTTTCAAATTTAGACTCATCAAATCTATACTTTGATGTCCAATTAATTCTTGTCAATCTTAATGTGTCTTCTCTTGCAATTCGGTCAATTTCTTGTATTCTTTCTTTTTCTATTTTACCAGCACCTTGAGATGCCCAAATTATGAAAAGAAGATAAAGTCCAAAACCAATGAAAAGTGATCTTTTCCTCTGTTTATGTTTTAATAAGTAGCCTTCCTTTTTTAGGGACCAATCAAAGAATAATTCCCTATAACAAAAAAAAGTCATATAAATCTGGTCAAAAGTTGAGTATGACTCTGTTTTTCTATGTGCTAATTCAATTAACCATAACTGATGTTCCTTTTTTTCAATCTCTGCATACCTTTTATCTATTTTAGCTTTATCAAAACCTCTTTTTTCAAGCTCTTTTTGAGCTAATTGAATGGCTTTTTTTTGCCAATTACCATCACTGTGAACAATTAGTATCAATTCATCAGTATTACGACTTTCAATTGGAGGATAATATTTCTTCATTTTTTAATTTAAGATATGTTTATTCATAAACTCTTCGCAATTGCTTCCCACCAAGCAATTCTTGTTATGCAAGGAAGTTTTTAGGTGCTTTAAGTTAAATCTTCCGCCTACAGGATTTTCTTTATTCAATAATTTTACCAAAGGATTTTTATCAGGGTTTATCTGTTCTCCGTATTTTTTAAGAATATAAATTCATTCGGATATTAAAACCCCATTGCTATAATACTCTCGTAATATTTCATTTTTCTTTGCATCATATCCATGTTCCATTTTTTTTACCATTTTTATAATGACCTGAAACTTTTATTGATTTTGTTTCATAGTAATAATCATAATACCAACCTGTTCCATTCTTAAATATTTGATAATTTTTATATTCGTCCGGAAATAATGGGTGAGGTTCTATAGGGTAAAGAGCTTTACCATTAGTGTCATATACTTGATATTTTCCGTTTAATACTCCATTGTCATAATGCAAAACTTTTACAATAATATCGTGTGGATGCTTCGTGGTTTTGATTTTTTTCAACCATTTTCCTTCTTTTCTCCCATTAATAATCTTCCCCTCTAAATAACCATAACAAATAGGGTCTTTCTCACAATCTGTTATAGTGCTGCTATTTACTTTTGGAAATGTATGTAAATAAATTTTTATCTTGGCATTTATTAATGTAGAATCTTTATGCCTGTATAGCCCATTATCATCAGTATATAATGATAAATTATAGTCATTTACTGATAATGGAATTTCAACTTCCTCTATATCAACAGTATCTAAGGTGTTAACTTCTATTTTATTAAAAGAAGTATTGTGTTGTTGAAGACTACAGCCTTCAAATAAATATATAAATAAAATAAAAATAAATAAAACTAACCTATTATTCATAAGTATAACAATCTTTTATGTCTTGTTGTATAATATTCTATTGCCATTTGTGAAAACTCTTTCTATCTGAACGTGGAATTATATAATCCATAAAATTTTCTTTTGTAGAACTGCTAATAAATATTTTTATTCATCCTCAATTTCAATATTATTTGATTCAATATCATATGTCATTATTTTTCTAATTGCAAGAGAATAAACAGAAAATTTCTTCAACTCTGTATGTTGTGCATAAAGTCTGAACGTACAAATATCTGTTGCTGTAATATAGGGAGTTGTTGGCAAATGTGAATGAAAGGATTTTGTTACTTTTTTTCCATTAAATTCTGTAACTGTTGGTATCATACGAGAATGGAATTTTTTCCAATACGTAATTTCTCCTTTTAAGTTTGCCTTAAACAAATAATCATTACCAAAAGGTATCACTCCATTTTTTGTTGTTCCCATAATAATATAGAGTCGATATTCATTATGCTCTTTTATGAATATATGATTAGGATTGTAATCTTTTGGAATTGTAACTTTATATTTACGATCTGACAATTGATTTTCTATTTTCTCTCTAATTTCAAATATTTCTTTCTCTATAGAAGTTAATTGAGATAATTCTATCTCAGCAATTAAAGGAGTATTTAAACGGTCAAATTTATAATGGTATCTAGCTATGCATTCTTTCTGTTTTTTATCAAGATATGTTACGGTTAATGTGTCATTTGAATGATATACAATGTATCCGCCATAATTTTCTTTCAATTTTTTGTTTGACATCAATAAATCAGTTGAATTCCAAACAGATTTTTCATACTTGTATAGCAAATCAGCTTCTATTAGAATTGAATCTAATTTTACTTGAGGAATATCTCCTTGTGAAAATAAATTTAACGATAAACCTAATGTTAAAATTAATAAAACATAATTTTTCATATGTATTTGTTTTTTAAATGTTTGATTAGATTAATAAATATAATTATCAATTCTATTTCTTGTTTTGATATCTTTTGAGTCTTTTTCTGTGAAATCCATTAAACAAGACAACTAAATTTCCTTAAAGAAACAAGGTATGTTTACTTATTGTTTTTTGTATTCATAAACTCTTCGCAATCGCTTCCTACCAAGAAATTCTTGTTATGCAAATTTACTATATTTAATTAGTACCTGCACAAAAAACCTTGATTTTTCAAGTCTCTGATAAGAAAACTCCCTTGGGAAAGCAGGCAGGGAGGTAACCATACATCCTAACATTAGGTTACCCACAAAAATACAACAACTTATTTGAGATTGCAAAAATCTTTTTTGCACCTCAAATAAGTTGTTGATAAATAAATATTTATGTTATAAATCATATAAAATATTGATTCGTGTTTACAAATCGATAGTTTTATCTGTAAACTGTAATTTTTCTATGTTTATTATCGGTAACAGTTGTAATTCCATCGTTTGTGTTTACAGAATATTCTGTGGATGCTCCCGAAAAAATCACGGTATTGACCCCTGCATTACCTGTAATGTTATTATTCAATTCATTTACGGTAAAGGTATTGTTATTGCTACCTAACAATGTAACGTCCTTTAAATATCTGGAATGTGATTTATGAGCTTACCTCGTGTGTTTTGCAAATAGCGAAAAAGAGGTTTATAAGAGCAACAAAAATAAGCAAAAACACTCCGCTCTGCAAAAGGAACGGAGTGTTTTTATAGGGTTTATCGTTTTACAACAATACCAAGGCTTTCAAGCAGTTGCTCGTCGGCAAGTAGTACTTTTGCAAATTCAATTAATTCGGAATAATGCGGATAGAGTTCATCAAAAGCATTATCGCGAACTTCGGTGGCTTTTTGGGCTTCGCCCATTTCCTTTTTCTGCTCCTCTTTTAGTGTTTCAACAGCATTTAATTGTTGGGTAATGTCGTTAATTTTCTCTTGGGTAACGCCAACGGGCTGCATTTTGGTTAAAAAATTGTTATTCGCTAAAAGTTGAGCGTAAAAATTACTCACCTGCTTGTGCCAACTGCCATATGCGTTTTTACGATTACCGCTAAGCTCAAGTGTTGCAGTAGCCTGTACATCATTTTTAAAGAAAATACGAGCCAAAGCCAAATCTTTTTTATAGATTTTGTTAATTTCTGCTCGTTTTTGCTCAAAATCGTTGGTTTTGGCATACTGCTCGCCATACTCTTTTTTTTGCTTTTGGGTAAGCGTTTCTATCTCGGTTACTTTGTTCAAATAGCCGTTTAATCGCTCTTCGGTGTAACCCACACTAGCCAAAACATTTAAAACTTCCGGTGCTTTGGCATTGGAAAATGTTACTTTCATTTGAGAAAGTTTTCTTTCAATTGGTAAATCTTTTATTTTTTTCATAGCACTTAAAATTTAATTAATAGATTATTTATAATTTTTGGAGTTTTTTAATGAATAATGCCGATTATTCATTTTCCCCTGCAAATTATTCATTTTCTCCAGCTGATTATCCATTTTCCCTTACTAATCATTCATTTTCTCTAGCTGATTATCCATTTTCCCTGCAAATTATTTATTTTCCCCTACTAATTATTTATTTTCCCCAGTAAATCATTCGTTGCTCCGTAAATTTAATCAAAAATTTTAAAAGAAACACAGATTTTAGCTAAAATATTTAAAAAAAGCCCCAAAGGTTTTAAAAATCTTTGGGGGCTTTTGGATATTTTCTATTATTGAGTGGGGTAGGTTGGTTCGATTGGGTGTTTGTTTTTCGTTCTATTATATTTTAAGGTTTATATGTTCAATATATGTTTTATATCCTTGTTGTATTAAATTTTCATTTAAATAATCTGCAACAACAACACTTCTATGTATGCCACTTCGGCAACCTATTCCTATTCTATAAGTTTCCAAGTCCGTTTCTAAAATTCTTCGATAAATTCTTTTCAAAAGATTTTTTATATATTTTTTGTTTTGTTCCGAATCTAAAATAGTTTTAATTACAATTTTATCTTTTCCAATAGCACCTTTGGGTAAATGACTTTGAGGGTTGTGCATTTTATTTCTTAAATCAATTCTTAAATCACACTCCGGTAAGTTATCAGAGTAATATTTGAACCCAAAAGAGAAGATTTCTATCTTTTTTAGATTACTATTTTTAGTTTTCATATTGTCTGCTTTTTTCGCGGGTTCGCTATTTTTAATTACCACTTAACTCATTTATATCACGCAAATAAAAAAACTACCGTTTTACAGGTTATGATTTATCAGCTTACAAAGGTTTTAAAAACTTTGGGTCTATTGAACATTATCTATTATTGGGTGGGGGAGGTTGTTCGATTGGGTGTTTGTTTTTAATATCCAATGGATGCTTCTTCCATAATTAAATTTTCATTTGTATAAATTGTTATACAATGCCCATAGAAAATATTATCTGCATCAAATATCATATCAATATTTCCTTTTTTATGAATAACAATGGATTGTAAATTCAAGTTTTTAATAAATTCCTTTTCTGTTATTTTTTCTTCATTACATTTAAGCCAATCTTCATTCTTTAAATCTATTAGTTCCTCAACACCAAATTTTTTTATTTGTTCGATATTTTGTTCTAACCATATTGATATTTCAGTTAACAATTTTTCGTTAATATTTGTTTCCTTACTAATATTGTCGATTCGAATATTATTTTTTCCACATTTCACATAATAATATTCCGTTTCTTTATTAAAGATTATTCTATTTTGCTTCATTTTCTTTGATAAATCTATTTCGCTTTGATTGCGCACAATGGTTTAGTGTATGAATATAGTAACGGGTAAAAATACACAAACTTTGAGTTAAGCATTTAATCCGCTATTATTTATACACTTGTGTTATGCATTCATTTTTTATTCCTTCAATCCAAAACCAATCATTTTATAATTATTTGGTGTTTCTATTATCTCTTCTAAACTCTGAAACCATAATTCTACATTACTTTTTTCAATATAAATTACAGCATTTTTTAAATTATCATTAAATTTTATTTTATAATTCATCTGTTCCGTATTCAAAATATTTAACACAAAAGACAATGTTAGTTTTGACAAATCATCTAAAACCCATTTTTTTAATCTTATATTTGAAGTATCTTTTAAGTCCGGTAAATTATCACACCAAATAAGATATAATTCGTTTCTATCAAAATGAAACTCTATTGCTCCATATGTCCAAATAGTACATTTGTCACTCAATAAATTAGTTCCTCCATAATTATAAAAATTATCAGGATTAGGAAAATTGTTCAATATCCATTCTTTCGTCTTTCCTATTTTTATATAATCAAATATTCCATTCTTAAAAAACTCAAAAAAATCTATTTCTACATTTACTTCCATTCTTATTACTTCTATTTATTTCATTCACTCAAAATGAAGCACAACTCTTTTATAACAACACAAATATAAAAAAAACTACTGTTTTACAGGTTATGATTTATCAGCTCTCGATTATGCGTTCGTTTTTTATTTTTCCCTAAACCTGTTATTGCAATTCAAAAAACACTTTAAATCCAACAGTATTATATGGTTTTCTTTCCTTATTAAATCCTCATTGACATAAAAAACTTCTACTCCATCTTTTTTGGGTGATAAAATCTTATGAAAAACCAATTAAATTTGTTCAATAATTTTTGAACAAATCATATTTTCTATACAAATAAATGAACATTTGTATGGTTTTATTCCTACTCAAATAGTTGTGTTATTTGCAAATCAGGTAACGTATAAAAGATATTCTGCTTCATTTGCATGTGACTTCCAACGTTCCATTGCTCAACAAATGTTACTTGAATTTTATCATAGCTTTCTGAATTTGTTATTTGAGATAACGTTGATTTAGCTACATTCCTCCCTAATTCATTCATTTTTTGCTCATCGTTAAAGTCAACAATTGATTTAGCGTTTAATAGAATCACTTTTAACCAAAATATTTCGTCTTTTTGTTCTTTAGTGTCTTTATCGTAACCGTGAAAACCTACTGCTCCAATTTTAACCTCTTCTGCCGAGTATAATTCTTTAATTCTAAACTCTAATGATTCTTTACTCATTTTAAAGCTTGGCTGAACAATATAGCTGTAATCAGGAGCAGGCCTATTTTGTAACTCAGTAAATACTTTGTTTATCTTATTACTACACGAACAAAGCATAAAAACGCTTAGAAATAGAAATATTGTTTTTTTTATAATCATAATTTATTGATTTGTATAAGCAAAAATAAACTAACCCTTAATACAACACAAATATTATAAGTTTTTTATAATAAAAGATAAGTTCAAACATCAAACTCAACCTTTTTAATTTATTACTTTAATTGCAGACAAAAAACTAAAAACTACCCTTTAAGGTTAATAGAAATGAAGTTATAAAAAAATGATTATTAGTAATTTAAATGTTTGTCTTTAATTTTTGAATTTTAATTAGTCAAAGCATTATAACGTTTTATGTTAAAAAAATAAAACTTAATTAATAAATTATTTGTATTATTGCTGAAACTATTTTTTGTTAAACAAAGAAACAGTTGGAAATGTGATTATTTTATTACTTTTAAAGTATAAATATTTTGTTTTTACATGTATCTTAAAGTTTACATTTTTCAAAAGTTTCTGAAAATTTAAAACATTATGAATAAAGTTATTTCTAAACATGTGTTACTGGCAATTACCTTTATTTTCATGGGTATGCAGTCTTATGCACAATTTCTTAAAGGAAAGGTAGTGGATGAATCTAATGGAGAACCATTGATTGGTGCTACGTTACAATTAGAAGGAACCGGAGTGGGTACTATAACGGCTTTGGATGGCTCTTTTGAATTTAAAGGAAAAATCGGACAACAAAATTTGATTGTTTCTTATGTGGGGTATTTGAAAAAAGAAATAAAAGTGTCTGTAAAAGAAGGAACTAATGAACTTGAGGTAATCAAGTTAAAAACAAATGCCATTGGTTTGGAAACCATCAAGGTTGTAGCATCTTATGTGAAAGACAGAGAAACACCGGTTTCTATTTCTACTATCAAACCTCAGGAAATTGAGGAGAAATTGGGAACCAAAGAATTTCCGGAAATTTTGGAAACTACACCAAGTGTATATGCTACCAAGCAAGGTGGTGGATATGGTGATTCCAGAATTAATTTGAGGGGATTTGATTCTAATAACATTGGAGTTTTGATTAATGGTGTACCGGTAAATGATATGGAAAGTGGAAAGGTGTATTGGTCAAACTGGGCAGGTTTGTCAGATGTAACCAGAACCATGCAGGTACAACGTGGATTAGGTGCTTCAAAATTAGCCCTTTCATCTGTGGGAGGAACCATTAACATCATCACTAAATCTACGGATGCTAAAAAAGGTGGTTCTGTGTATTTTGCTGCCGGAAATGATAATTACAACAAAAAATCATTTACAGTTTCTACCGGATTAATGGATAACAATTGGGCGGTAACATTAAGTGGTGCTCGCGCTGCAGGAGACGGATTTGTAAGAGGAACTAACTTTGTAGGATATTCATATTTTGCGAATATTTCCAAAAAAATTAATGATAAACATTTTATCTCTTTAACGGCTTTTGGTGCACCACAATGGCACAATCAAAGAAGTACCCGTCATTTAGTAAGTCAGTTTAAAACAAATGCTGCCGGTATAAAATGGAATTCGGATTATGGTATTAGAGAGGGAAAAATTTATGGTAGTGGACATGCGTATAACCGTTATCATAAACCACAGATTTCATTAAATCACAATTGGCAAATCGATAAAACCTCTTCATGGGCAACAGCAGCTTATGCTTCAATTTCAAATGGTGGAGGAAGAAGAATTAGTGGAAAAGAAAAAAAATGGTTAGGATATGATTATAGAACAGGATTACCTTACGATAATACTAAACTTACAGAAGATGGTTTGTTAGATTTTGATGCCGTTATTGCTGAAAATAAAGCTTCTGTTAATGGTTCTAAAGCCATTGTTTCTATGTCGGTAAACAGACATGATTGGTATGGATTATTATCTAACTATACAAAACAGTTTGACAATATTAAAATGACCGTAGGTGTGGATGGAAGATATTATAGAGGATATCACTACACGGAAATTAAAGACTTATTAGGAGGAAAATATTTTTTGGATAAAAATAATGTAAATAGGGATAGAAATAAAGGTTTACAGGTAGGTGATAAAATAGGATATTATAACCTTGGTGATGTATTATGGAGTGGTATTTTTGCACAAGGGGAATATGTTAGAGATGCATTTTCTGCTTTCATTAATTTATCAGGCTCAAGCAATTGGTATCGCCGAGTGGACTTTTTCAAATATAAAGATGATGACCCAATGCAGACTTCAGAGTGGGTAAATTTCATAAATTATAGTGCCAAAGGAGGTGTGAATTATAATTTGAATGAAAAGCATAATGTTTTTGCCAATGCCGGATATTTTACCAGAGCACCTTATTTTAGATTTGCTTTTAATGGATATAGCAATGAGATTAATAAAGATGCTATTGATGAGAAAATATTTTCTGCCGAAATTGGATATGGATTTAAATCTGCAAATGCAAGTATTGATATCACATTGTATCACACCGAATGGAGAGATAAAGGGATGACCCGTTCATTGGGACAAAACTTAATTGCCAATATCGAAAATATTGACGCCATACACTCAGGAATCGAAGCTACGGCATTTATTACACCGATTGATAAGTTGAAAATCAAAGCTATGGGTTCTATCGGAAACTGGAGATGGGGAGACAATGTAGAGTCTAAGGTATATGACGAAAATCAGCAATATATAGAAACTATTTATGTGTATGCAAAAGATTTGAAAGTGGGTGATGCTGCACAAACTACGGCTTCTCTTGGATTTGATTATGAGGTTTTAGACCATTTAAAAATTGGTGCTACCTACAAATATTTTGGAAATAATTATGCTAAATTTAGTATTGACAACAGAACTAACGCATCAGAAGAAGGTGTTGATGCATGGCAAATTCCAAATTATCAATTATTGGATGCAAATATCAGATATAATTTTAAGATCAGTAAATTCAATGCTACTTTGGTTGGAAATGTTGATAATGTTTTGGATAATGAATACATTTCTGATGCACTTGATGGAATAGGACATGATGAAGCTACTTCTCCTGTATATTATGGATACGGAAGAACATGGAGAATTAGTTTGAAAGTGAAATTCTAATATTATCATCAGTCAAAAAATCAAAGGAAATAAAATTTAAAAAATAAAAATGTTGGTATTATAAAGTCAGTAGCAAGTTAAACAGCAAAAGACGAATACTAACATTCAAAACATAAAAACATTAAGAAAATGAAAAGAATAAAAACATATTTAGGGTTTGTAGCACTGATCTTAATTGTATTTACAGCTTGTAAACCCGAAGAGGAAAATGATTATCAGATTGTTGAGAATTTTGAAATTGAATTATCAAACAGCGATTATGGTACAATTGCTAAAGAATATCTACAAAACCATACAACAGTTGAAGATTCTGCAATTGCTGATTTTATTAAAAATAAGAAATATTTTAATGATGAAATTAAAGCAGCAGAGTTTGTTCCTTATTTATTGGCAAAAAGTTATCCACATTGCGATGTAACTTCAAGCATAAATGTTACTTACAACGTAAATCATGATTTACCGGAAGAATTTTTGAAATACACAACAGCAGAAGAGTATGAATTAACAGATGCTGATTATAACACAGTAAGTTGGGATGTGGGTGCTGCAAAATATTTCTTCCCAAATCATCCGGCAAGTAGATATTTATCTGGAATTTTATCAAATAGTTTGGATGATCCTGAAGATGGAACCATTTATCTTGTAGAATACAAAGAAGCCAATAGCAATCCTATTGTTGATACTACACAAACCGATGATGAGGTTATTTATATGGAATCCTTTACCAATGAAAACGATGGCTTGGGAACATGTATAGATGTAAGTATTGAAGGAGATCAAACATGGCAATGGGCGCAATATGGCGATGGTTGTGCTAAAATGAGCGGATATGCAGGTTCTGCTGTTCCCAACAAAGACATGTTAATCACACAAGCCGTTTCTTTAGAAAATGTAAATGATGTGAAATTTAGTTTTGAGCATGCTATAAACTATTTAGGAGATGGGCAAATTACAGATTTAAAAGTAATGATTACAGATGATTATGATGAGGCTGCACCTGCAGATTCACCTTGGGATGAGTTAGAAATACCTAATTGGCCGGCAGGAGATAGCTGGAGTTTCTTTCCTTCAGGAGATGTTGATTTAACAGCTTATGCCGGAAAAACTGTTCGCATTGCATTTTATTACCAATCAAATACTGAAAATGCATGTACTTGGGAAGTGAATGAAATCAAAATAGTAACAACAGGAGAAGCTTCTGTAACTGGAGATGAGCCTGCAAATATCAAAACATTCTATACATTTAAAGATGGTAATTGGGAAGAAATGGAAGATGTTTATTATTTAAGAGATGCTGATTATGAAGCTATGGGAAAACCGGGACGTTATCATAACTTTTCATCTTCGGCATTGCCTGAAGATTATTTGCCTCAATTTATGAATGCAACTTATCCATTGGCAGGTGAAGGTGTATCAAAAACATTGGTGTATAAGTTTTATGCAGGTCATACATCACTTATGGCAACTACTTACACCAAAGAAAATGGACAGTGGGTTTCTGCTTATGATTATATCGAGAAGAACAAAGGATTGTTTATCGTAGGTGAAAAGCAAGGAGAATGGGTATTTGATCCAACTCTTAGATTTATGATGACATCAGATGACTATCAAATAATTGTAGATTATGTAAAGGCAAATATAAATGAAGATTATTTGGATAGCTATCAAACCGGAGAGTTTTATACCGGAGCTAATTCACATTATGGAAATTTTGATTTAAGAATTAACAAACGCGTTGAAAATGATGTGGATAATAGTTTTGAAGGATTGAGTCAGGAAGATGCAAGTAAACTGATATTAAACAGATTGGTAGAAGGTTTGCAAATCTTACTTCAAGAGAAATATCCAGACTCTCAGCCACAAGTAAGTGGATTAGATATGCATTACATTGTTGGTTTCAAGAGTTATAATAATGATTTTAGTAAAAGTGTTTGGCAAGCAGATTTACAGTGCATCGAAGCCGGAACACCACCTAAATTTGAGTTAGTAAATAATACGTTAACAAAAGACGGAGAAACAGTTGTTGTAGAATAGTCAAAGTTGATGTAAAATAATACCTAAGATTCAAAAGTATTTTAGGTAATCAGATAAGAGAGGCTGTCTAAAAGATTTAGACAGTCTCTTTTGTATTTATGCTTCTATTTGGTAGTTTTTTTTTAATATTTGACTTTTAGGTTTTGTAATCTTGTTTTTTTAGGTAGACTATTCTTTTTAACAATACTTTGAAAAACCTGTAATATTATATTATCTAATCTTTGAGATTATTGATTAAAATGAAGATAATTTACTTACTTATATATGTGTAGGAAAGTTAAAGCATAGCTAAGAGTTGCGGTAATATTTTGTATTGAAGTAGAAATAAAAAAAGTTTTTTTTGAATTTCACACATTTTTGGGGGGATACTATCTTTTTGGATGCTATTTCAAAGGTTAAAAGATATAAGTCTGTGTTATTAAAAGCAAAGAGCCACTGTTTTGATCTAGACAGTGGCTCTTTTATTTGAAAAGTATTCAAATATTATTAGCTGATTAATTTATTGTTCTTTGTTAAGAATATTCATCTTTCTTGTTATTTCCTGTTCTCCATTTGCTCCTTTCAATACAATACGATAAATAAATACTCCACTTTGTTGTTGTGATGGATTATTATATTCTATTGTATGTGAACCTGCGGTCTGCACTTCGCTAATTAAGTGTTTTACCAAACGTCCGGTTAAGTCATATACTGCAATGTCTACTTTTCCACTTTCCGGTAAAGTATAAGCAATTGTTGTATGCTGCTTAAATGGGTTTGGATAATTCATACTGCTGAAAGTACTGCTTTCAGGCATTACACTATTGTTCAAATTATAAGTTGACAATCTGATTCCCTCCAATTTATGTGCATTCACATCTGCAAATTCTGTAGTAGATGCTAAGCTGAATAACTCGGTATTTTCAGATATTGGCTGTAATACTTTTACTGTAATGTAAGCGATGGCTTCATTATTAGCAAATGTTTTACCATAGCTGTCATACCATGCGATGTTCAACATTCCATTTTCAGCATCAATATGATATTCACCGTTAGCTTTATCATAATTGGTAGATAATACCTCTATCAAATCATTGTGATACGTCATGCTTAAGGTAATGGCACCTAACTTTTCAGTATGATTAATACGGATTGGTAAGGTAACCTCTTCGCCAACCTGTGCTGAAACAGCCTCTTCGTAA
>PDWJ01003073.1_pt1 | contig 16494 bp, 11 predicted proteins | sample 1430881 | NCBI WGS metagenome assembly PDWJ01 (sample SAMN01162460, study PRJNA174530) | Oral metagenome, whole genome shotgun sequencing project. | biome: Marine environment; feature: Marine mammal; material: Swab sample of the gingival sulcus; isolation source: swab sample of gingival sulcus... | reverse complement strand
AACATCATCAGCCATAGTCGTTTTTGCTACAGTTAAAGCTGTGGATAACTTACGTTGTTTCCAATTATAAACGGCTTGGGTAGTCGGCTGACACCATTGCTTAAAATCACGCAATTTTATCGCCCATGCCATTTGTAAACTTTCTAAAGGTGATAATAGGGAGCTTAATTTGCTCATCGTGTACCTCGTATTCTGTCAAAGATACTGATACGTTCTTCTGTGATTTTTGGTTGATTATTATGCAATTTGGTATCTTTATCACTTGTTCCTAGATTGATAAAGTTATCCCATTGCTGACAAACTTCCTCAAATGGCACGGTTGGACAAAGCATACTGTCATAGATGTCACGTTCTCGTTGTTCTCTACGTTGCTGTCTTAATTGTTTTTGTCTTTGGTAATTTTCTTCGGCTTGTATTAGGGCATTTTGAGCGTTAATCGTTTCTTGTTGGAAATGATTAATTAACTGATTTGCTTGTAAATTACTTGCTATATTGTCTAACTGATAAGCGATTGCATTATCTAAGGCTTGATTAAGCATAAAACGCTGAGGATTGTTGATACTATCAAATTCCATTTCCTCATCATCTAAAAATAAAATACTATCTAGCTGACCATTGCCACGATTGGTGTTGTAATTCGGTTGTAATACATAGTCAAAACCTGCAAATCCTGTGGCATTATAAAGACCGTTTGTACCACGTTTACGAGGAATAGCACTACTAAAGCCCCCTGTTTTATTTTTATATAAACGCATGGAATAATTACCGCTATCCGTGTCTAAAAATTCATGGCGTGCGGTAACATCACCATTACTATTAGCGGATAATTCAATGGTTTTAAACGCAGGTGTGATAATAACGGTTTCGCCTGTTTGTGGATTAACCCATGTATCAGGAGGGTGCATACCAAATCGTTGGCGGATTTCATGACCATAGTAGCCGACTAAGTCGCCACTTTGAACAAGTTCTTGCACTTGTTCGGAATTGATTTTTTCAACAATGGAGCGGACATTGACATCACTTCTATCAATGCCGTTATGTTTACGTCCACGTTCTGCTAAATTATATGTTATCGCTTTTGTTGTTCTATTTTCAGACATAAAAAAACCCTTAAACTATTTATTTTATGGATAGTTTAAGGGTTTTTGAGGTGGTTTTTTGAGCGTGTTCCAATAAATAAAATATAGCTCAACCTTAGGTTAATCTATATAAACCTAAGATTGGGATATATTTATTGTTATAACGTTCCTCAATTTGAGGAGCGTTGCATTTTGCTTGTATTATTGCTTTTTTCTTTGTTCTAAAAACTCGCAATCCTTTGTAATTACTAACTTAGCTTGTTGTTTTATGCTTGTTGCGTTTTGGAGTTGCGTTGCGTTTTTTTGTTGCATTATTCTAAGTCATCTTCAGCAAATGGAAAATATTTAGGAGCATTATTAAATACCATTTCTCTTATATCTTGACAAACTTCCTCAATCTCATAAGTCCTAAATAAACTCTCTCGGAAATGTTGCCAATCTTCTATATCTAATACAAAATCTTCTGTTGCCTGTTGAATATCGTCAAATAATAAGACTAAATCTTGGGTTGGTAACTCTGTAACTTTACTTTCAACGTCAGAATAAACTGTATCCATAACCATTTCACATAAACAATGGTCACTACCATGATAGTTAATTCTGCCTAGACAAGAAAGCATATTACCGCCTTCACTATCAAAGGCTTCCATTGAACGATAAAGGTCAGTTATTTCATTTGTAATTTTCTTTTTGATTTCATCACTATTTTTAAATGATGATAATTCACCTACAGAAAGATAACTGTTTTCTTTAATTTCTTTGATTTCCTCTTCTATATCATCGATATGTCTATAGAGTTCACTCTTTAAAATATCATCGGAAATCATAAATTTTCCTTGTTTGATAAATTTAATTTTATTTTTCAAGTGAAAGATAAATTATTACCAAAGTTGCTTTAACTCAATGGTTCTTTTCATAGTCCATTTAGCCAAGCATTCCTTATCTTCGCCACAATCACTGTTACGAGTATTCACCCATTTTGTTTGCCATTCATCAATACTACTATCAATTTTCCCTGCTTTTTTTAATTTATTATATTCACTATTTAATTCTTTTTTAGCTGTAGTAAGCATTTCAGCACAGCTTAAATCACTTTCTGTACTTTCACAAGAACTATCATTTATCTCAACAAAGTATTTGTCATCCATTCCTACAGGTGTACCATCTTCAGACCATTGCTCCACCTTTTCAGAATCTTGAGTGTCTCCATCTTCACCTTCTACACTTTCTTTACTATCCTCATATAGTTCAGGATGTTCGTTATAGCTTTCTTCATCATCACTATATTCTTCAACTTTTTCACTGTCAGTATTATTATCTTTATTTTTTACTTGTACAAACTGGTCAATTAGTGCGGTCGTAGCAAGAAATGCAGAGGCATGACCATATTTTGCCTCATAACTATCATGTTTTTCACCATCTTCCGAATAGGTTGTTTTTAAGTCATAGTCAATTTTAGTAGCAAAACTATTTCCTTTAAAGTCACTGAAGTCACCAATATTAGCCTCATTAACGCCAAAACTTTCAAAAGTTTTTTTCATTTGATAACCACTCAGTATGTTAGCATAAACATTACCTGCTGGTTTAATATTGGAATGAACAAGTTTTACAAAATCTTCAACTATTTTATCTGTTGTATTGTCATCACCTACATATTCAACCGTTGCTTTTGCCGAACAAGATTTATCACCATTTTCCTTTTTTGTAGGTTTGGTAATAAAACTAAAAGATATTTTTGTTTTATCCAATCGTGTATAAACTTTCAAATCCACATCTTCGCCAAATTTATCCTTAATAATTTCTTTTGATTTTTCAATAATCCCTTTTTTCATGCTGTCAATAGTTGTTGAATCAAGACATGGATTGCCAGTTTTTAATGATGGGTCAATCGTATTTTTATTATCTTTTGTATCACAACCACCTAATACAACAATGCTTGATAATATAATAAAACTCATTTTTTTAATATACATAGTGCTAACTCCTGTTATCTAAAGAAATAACAATACTATTTTAATCGCCACCTTGTCAAGACTAGTTAGTCACCTACCAAAAATTACCGCCCAAACCGCCACTAATCGCATGGGCTAAATCTCTATCAGATACATTTTGCGATATATCTTGATTGCTTGCCTGCACGATAATTGGTTTATCTCTACCACCATTATCTAATCGCTTAGACAGTGCATTATCAAAGTTAAGTTTTGGTATTGGTCTAGGTTTTGCTTTTGGCATTGGTCTTGCGATTGATTTTGGTACACTAGCTGTTATTTTTGGCATAGCCTGCCCTTTTTTTAAAACAGTTACTTTACCTCGCTTATAGCCCTCCACTTTTTCCATTGCATTCATAATAGCCTGCCGTTCTCTTGCTGTATATTGATACATCTTCTTATTACGACCACCAACGGCTTTTAATACTGAACTTTGATACCAACCTGTATTATTCTCAAAACTAGGAGCATATCGAGCAATAGCTTGTTTTAAAGTCTTATTGCGATAGTTTTTTGTGCCAAATATTAATTTTTCTTTCGCTTTTCTGCCTGCTTCATAAGTGGGAAAAATAGCAAACCTTTTATGTTTACCTTTAGCCCCTTTTTGCGATAATGCCCCCATGCTTCTAGCAAATGCTCCATCACTAATATTGCCAGGGTTATTGTTTCGCCAATTCCAATTACCACTTCTTTTTTCAATAGAACCATCTGCTAATTGTACAACATTATAACCCTTGCCTGCTTCAAGAACTCGTGTTAGTTGCTTACTACTACCGTTTTTACCACTAAAACTACCAAGTAAACCATTAACAGCCCCTTTTTTACCTTGTTTTCTCTGCATTTCATAATATTTTTGAGCGGATTTTTGGCTTTTCCAAGCAAAATGCAAATGACCACCACTCGCCCCTGCACTTGCTCTTTTATACTCATCAAGCAATTTATAATCCTTACCTGAAATCATACCCATTGAAGTCATATAATCACGAATTTTTTGAGCTGAGGCGGTTGCTTTACCATTTCTGTCGTCTTTTGTGGTAATATCAAACGCCATGCCTTTAATATGACGGCTTGTGTATCTACCTTTCACCTTTCTTTTATAACCTGCTGAATGATGATACGCATCATTTACCGCTGTTATTTGTTTTGCTGTATTTCCCAAAATATCAAGCGAATTTAACGCCATTGCATAGGTACCTAAATGACCTTTACCGCCTTTTGTTGCTTGCCCAAAGCCTCCTCCTTTAACTTTTCCTGTTGCTTGTAACGCTTTTTTAGCATCATTTTGACTTGTTAGGTTATAACCCCCTTCTTTTGCTCCCTTTGCTAAGGGTACGCCCATTGCCCAATTTTTAACATTATTAAAACCATTGGTAACATAATCAACCGCACCATTCCAAGCATTACCTGCCCCCTCTGATACATCATCAAATATCTCACCAGCTTTGTTAGCCACTTTTTGAGCGATATTAGATAAGGTGGTAGCAACATCAGACAATGTCGAAGAAACGCTATCACCAATTGACTTTAAGCTATCAAAAAATGGGGTAGTACCTGAAAACCACGAATCAGAAAAAACCCCTGTTAATAATCCCAAACTAGCAAAAAGAGTATTTGTACCGAATGAAAAAACACTGCTCATTTTTTGGGGTAAGTTTGAGCTTATTAAGCTAGCTGTCCATCGTTGGATATAAGGGCTTGCTGTTTCTCCTAACTTCTCGCCTGCACTACTGCCAAGCCAACCGCCAATACCTGCACCGACCAAACCACCAATCGCCGTACCAATAACAGGAACAACACTACCAACCGTTGCCCCAATCGCACCACCTGCCATAGCACCACCTGTGCCACCGACTAAACCGCCAACTCCTCTAGATTTGCCCTTATGGTCTAAGTTGCCCCATTCACTTGCTAACAAGCCTGCACCTAATAAAGCTCCGACCCCACCAAGCAAACGACCACCGCCACGCAAAAGGCGACCTGCACCACGTCCTAAACGACCCAAGCGACCTAAACGCCCACCTCTGCGATTACCGCCACGTCCAGCACCTCCATTTCTACCACCACGTCCATTTCTATTTCTGTTATTACGACCGTCACCGCCACCATAGCCATAACCGCCTCTACGTCCACCACGACCTAAACCGCTAGGCAATAAATTTTTTAACCCTCCTAAACCTGCCAATAATTTAGAAAATAAACCACCACCGCCACCACTAGCATTGCGAATATCCTTTAAATATCGCTCATTCATACGGTTATGGCGTTCTTGTTGATTGGGTAATGGCTCTTTACGTTTTAGCGATTTAAACTTACTCCATGACCATTTTGCACCGCCTTTTATACCACGCTTTAATAAACCAAAGCCTTTTCCTAATGGAGCTGTTACCTCTTTCATTTCATTAACACTGTCTAGCAATGGGTCTATACCCTTGCTATCTGTACCCACCCCACGAAAGGTGGTGGCAATATCTTTTAATAACTCACGCTTAAATTTATTACTTGCATTATTTGAACCATCGCTAATAAATCGTCCGTCCGCTCCTCTCTGACGATTTGAATTATTGGAATTGGAACTATTGGAATTTGAATTATTGCTGTTTCTTCTAGCATTAGAAGTAGATTGATTAACTGCATTACTAGCATTTGAGGTAATATTATTTCTTCTTGCCTGCGTTCGGTTAATTGCTCCTACCGTCTGCCGTGCTGAATTAGCAACAGCTTGCTCAATTATTCTATTGCTTTGTCTTGAGCGACTATCCGCTTGTTGTTGCTCACCTTTTAGAATATCAATAATGGTTTGGGTATCATCTTTAACTGAATTTAGCCCTTTTTCTACTTTTTTTACACCTACAATAAAACCATTATTATCATAATTTAAACCACTCATAAAAATAACCCTAAACTAATAATTAATTTAGGGTTATTATGTCATTCACTTGTATAATTTTTAGCGAATGTTCCAAGTTAGACTATCGGTGACTTAACAGTCAGACGGCATTCCATGTCTTCGTCATAAAGCCTATAAGTTTCCGTTTCATTAATGGGATAATCTTGATTGCCATAAACATATTGGCTTGCAACTTCTTTCATAAACAAATCAGCAAGCACGATAGTTTGTTCATCATCAGCACCACAATATTCTTTTGCCATTTCTTCATCTGTTTCATCACCAACATTATAACCGTGCCTGCGTAATAAGTCTTTGACCGCCCACCAATAGACACCGAACTGACGATAACGTGAAATAGATTGCTCTAAATGCCACCAAAACACACTACAGCCATGACTAACAAATTTATTAGGAGGATTGCGTTTACAAAATCGTGCTTTGGTTTCTTCGGTTAATTTTGCTAACTTTTCAGGCTCTAATTTATATTCTTTCATGCTATTTCTCGCTTAATAAATGTATTTTTTGATAGTTAATTCTTTTTCAGCTTTAGGGTGGTCAGCAATCAGTTTTTTATAACTGATATAATGCACCACCCAACAAGCCTGCTTACTAACCCAATGAGCATATTTCTTATAGGTTCTTCTTCTAAACTTCATAGAGATTTTACCAAATCCACAACCCTCTGCATAGGCTTTAATGTCATCTTTCCAATCCATTGTATTACCTGTAATCTCAATTAAATCATCATCGGCATAGTGGTTGCTATTTTCGATAATTTGTTCGGTTACTGATATTTCGTCATGCAACGCTTTAACTCTATCTCTAAGATAGCCATGAGCATTGCTATAGTCATCATTATAATCTGTAAAGTTATTTTCAAATACATATTTCAGAAGGTTAATATTGATACTTTGATTACTCCAACCTGCTAATTGAGTAATATCATAAGCAATACAGCCGTTATTAAAACAAGACTTAACTATTTCAGTAATCATATCGTCAGTTTTAACATCATAATAACCTGTAAAACTCTCTGCATGTTGTGCAATAACTTTATCAAAAGCAGTTGTCTCTAAATCACCTATTAATAAACTAAGTAAAAATGCTTGTTCATTTGCTCCATATCCTGCTATAGCACAGTCCCCACCATTCTCAATTTTTAAATTATTATCTTTAATAAACTGTGCAATGGTTTTGATATAGGTATCTTTATTACCAATATTATAGGCATTACTTCTAATATTAATTTTTCTTAGAACCTCAACATCACTATTATCAGCACAATAAAATATTGTTTTATCAGTATCAATAACAATGCCACACTCTTTATAACATTCTGATAATGCTTTTTGAATTGTTGTTTGCTCGCTATCAATCCAAAATAAAATATTGAATGGCAATACATAACCAATAGGACATTCACTAATATGGTAAAAACAATCATCAGTCAATGGGTATTCCACCCTAATATCTTTATCTCGATATTCGCCAACCATAGGAATATTATCACTAAACAAGGTATAATCTAATTTGCCTTGTCTAAAATAATCATCTTCAATTTTAGCGGATTTTTTTACATAATCTAGGTATTCATCACTGTTAGGACTGATTGTTTTTTCAATATCACTTGTTAGAGAATAATGGGCGGTATTGTCATAATTGGTCATATATCTACCGACTAATGAATTATTGTTTTGAACAACAATACCAAACTTGCCATCATAATGACTATGAACAATAAACATACCTTTTTCTAAGTAGGTATTCTCATCATTAATCATAGCCTCGCCATTAGTGATTTTTTCTATTGCATTATCAGGCAATTTGTCTAATCCGACTTCTTCGGCAACTGCATTCACTGAATTAACCGAATTTTCAATCAGTTTTTTAGCTGTGTTAATCATTTCGTCATGTTCGATATTGTAATCTGAATTTTCGATAAGCATGGCTGACTGATTATAGTTATTAGGATTGCGTAAAATTTGGTCAAACTGATTATCCCAATTATACTTCCTATCACTTGGTTTAAATCCTTTACCTAATAAAACCTTTTTTTCAATCTTATTGTAAGCATCTTCAGCCGTTTGTTCTACTTTATTGCTTTCAATAACAACATATTTTCCTTTGTCACGGTCATATTCTTTTTGCACCATCTCTACATTGTTGATAATTTTATCAAGTTTTTTTAATATGATAGCTTTCGCTTTGTCATATTTGATTTGGTCTTTTTCTTTTAGATTCGGCTTTCTATTCTCTTTTTGCAGTGATTTTAGCGTTTTTACATTTTCACGCATAACATCAATAATAGAGATAACATCGGTTTCGTATAGGTCTTCAGCTTTACTATCTTTAAGAACTTTGATTTCTTTGCGTACCAAGTCCAAGTTAATAGCAACTCGTCTTTTGCCGTTTTCGATACGCTCCGCTTGTTCTTTTTCGTCCTTTTCAGCTTGATATTTTTTGATAGCTTTTTCATCACCTAACGATTTAATTAATGCCTCTTGTTCGGCTTTTGATAAGCCACCACTGATAGCCACACTTTGATTGTCGTCATTGGATAATACAGAACTAATCCAATCATCTTTTTTGTTAATCATTGTACGCTTAAAGCTATCAAACGTGCCATCTGCATCATAATGGTAAATGCGTACATTATCTGTCATATTGCCTTGTCTAGCACCTCGACCGTTACGCTGTTCTAGGCTATCAGGTGTCCAACCTGTCGTTAAATGATGAATGGCTTGTGTACCACGTTGCAAATTAATACCGACCTCCGCCTTTTTATTAGCGATAATCACTTGATATTTATTATCATCACCAAAGGCATTAAAGCCGTCCTGAATATCAATCATCACATCAGGGTCATTATTGGTTTGCCCTGTAACTACTACGATTTTATCTTTTTTAACTTTGGCTTTTTCTGTTAAGATTTTGCTAATTTTATTATGCAAAAATAAATGGTCACAAAAGATAATTTGCTTAACTTGTTTACTGTTTGTACCATCGCCTTTTACCCCTCTAGGGTTTGCCATTTCTGCCTTGAAATTTTCTAATAAACTAGCTAATTTAGGCGGTATAGTAACATTTAATTTTAGCTTTAACTTTTCCGCTATTTTTTCAAAGGCTTGTTGATTGTTATAAGTCATGCTATCGATAACGATACGTTCTCGACCGTCTTTTTTAACAATACTCGCAACAACCGTTATTTCATAGCCTGTAACTTCCTTGCCTGCCCCTTTGCCTGTTGTTTTAACTTTGGCATTGTCATCATGGGTATAGCCACCTAATCGGCTACGCACTTCTTTAAATTTCTTTTTGTTGTAAGTGGCAATGGCTTTTTTGGCAAGTTCTTTTTGCGATGGGTCAAAGTCATACCAACTTGCATTATCGGCAAATTCACTATCAGCAATTAATACGTCCATTTTATGAATGAGGTTAAAGGGGTGAGCAAGTAACTCATCTTCTTCGTTATATCTGTCTTTAATAAGCTCATAAGCTCGTTTTTCCTCTACTGAAAATCCTGATAGTGCTAGACTTCCTGAACCGCCACTTTTCATATCTTTAACAATTGCTTTTGCTACTGTATAGGCTTTTTGGTGGGTGATTAAATCAGCAGTAATCTCATCAGATAATGTAACATTGGTAGCTACTTCATCACGTTTCGGAATAACCACGCTTAACCCAACATCTTCTGCATTTTTAATGGTTGCTGTATTGCCAATGGCATTTCTAAGCACGGATAAATTGCGTAAACTTTGGAATACATTTTGTGAGCGTTCACCGCCATCGACACTTGGTACAGTTTCTTCACCAATTCGACACATGATAGAGATAAAATCATCTGCCCCATTAATACCACAAGCCATAGCATTAACAGCCTCACGTCCTTTGGTTAAGCAAAGCATAGAATATACTTCCAATGGGCTGTTAGTAATTGGGGTAGCCGTTAGTAATTGTACACCGTCATTTTTTACTGATTTACCACGAATATAGAATAACTTAGCTTGTGCATCTTCACCACGTTTTGAGGTATTGCCAATGGATAAATATTTCACTCTGTTATCGGTATCAGGGGCGGTAATTGAGTTTTTAAAGGCATGAGCCTCATCAATTACTACGCTATCAATATTCATATCTTCCAAATAGGGGGCATTTGAATTAATAGCGATATTATCAATCAATTCAGCAACTAAACCTTTTGCCTTTTCGTCATCTCGTTTTAGTTCTTTACCACTATAGGCACTATCAGTGCGTTTTAAATATCTTGCATAATCTTCGATAGTGTTTTCTTTCAGTCTAATTCTTCTAAACGCCTCATAAGTACAGAATATTTTGCGATATTTGCCATCAACAGCGGTTAGTAAATCTTCATCGTATTTACTCGAGTAAACTTTAAATCCGCCTGTTTTTTCACGCAAGCCAATAAAGATACAATCGTCCATATTTTCATAAGCATTTTGAGCTTCTTTTCGCCAATTAGATAACACACTATTGGGTACAACAAATAAGGTTTTCTTTTTAATACCAATATTTTGCACATGTTGGGTGCTTGCTAAGGCGGTTAATGTTTTACCTAACCCAACCCCAAAGCCATTAATACCACCAAATAATCGTGCTTGATTGCGAACAAAAGCACTTTGATAACCGTGTAATGGTAAGGCTTTATTTATACCATCAATTTGCAATGGATTTTCATCGCTATTTTGGGGGAAATATAAATTTTCGTCTTTATTGATATGATTTTCTAATTCAGCCATTAGGCTATCATTGGCTTTTACCCAAGTATTAAAAATGGTATTAGCACGATTGATTTCATTTGATAACCAATCCAATGCCTCTTTGTCAGTCATATCTAACTTAGTGCCACCTAATGTCACCGTACCTTTTGCCAACCAATCACCCATGCGATTAAGTAGTTTTTCTGTATCAGAAAGGTCAGATGATTTATTGTCAATATCTGCGATTAATCGCCCATTGCTATCTTGTGCTAGGCAGGCATGACTACTAACATATTGTTTTAGGAAATCAACTTTTTTATTAGCACTAATCAAGGGGGTGCGTAAATCAAACTCCATCTTTTTAACATCGACTTTATAGGCTCTCTCCCTTGCGATATTCTTTTGTTTGATAAGTTTATCTTTAATCGCTTTGTCATCAGTTAATTTGATTTGTTCGTCAATATCCTTTAATACAGAGGACAAGCTACCAACCAAATAATCATCGCTATGGATAATATCGCCTTGAGCATTGATAAACCATTCCTCACTTGCCATAGGGTCAATATCGCTACCGTAAAGGCCATCAAACTGCTCACGGCTAACAAAAAGGCTTTGATTTTCATATTTGATACTATCAAGGCTTTTTTCTTTAACACCAACAATATCACCGTCAATATCACCATTCCATACCTTGCTATATTTGCCTTTGTTATAGTGCATTTTGACAAGGTTTAATGCTTGTTTGGCATTACCTGTTAAACCGCTATTTTTACCATCTAAATAGGTTGTTTTCATTTTTTCAGTAATGATTGGCTCGCCTATAACAAAATTAGCACCATAGCCTCGTTCACTAATAGCTTGCTCAATCGCTTTTGCTAACATGATAACTTGCCAAGCAGATTGTCCTTTATTGCTATACTCCACCTCTTGAATAGTGTTAAAAATTACATCATCTAATAAATTAGCCTGTCCTGTTTTTCTTGCATAATTTTTAACCTCTAAGGCTTGCTCAAAAGTGATATTATTCTCTATAATCTGAATAGGGGTAGAATTTAGGATAGATACGGTTTCAAGGAAGTTTGCCATATCGTCATCGGCTTGCTCTTGTTTGCTTTCAACAAATAAGCCATCTTGATAAGTCATTTGTTTACCATTTTGGAAAATGGTATCGCCATTTTGATACTCAATAATATTAGGTTCGCTAACTTCCAACTGTTGCCAATCAATGCGACTATCGCCAAACTTTCTTAACATTTTAGCGATTTCTGCTGTTGGTTTAGTATTTACCACTTTTTCTTTAAGACCGCCCCAACGTGTATCTTCTACTTGTTGTACCTCACCAAGAATAAACTTCTTGCCTGCCTGTTTAAAATAATGACCGCTAATAAAATCATTCCATAAGACATTAGTTTGGGTAAGTGTTTCTATATCGCCACTATCGTACAACTCTTGAATAAGTGCTAATCCGTCTTCGCTATGCTTTTTCAGCACAATAACATCGGTGATAACGTCCGCCCCTGTATTTTCAAATACGCTATTCGGCAAGCGATAAGCCCCTTTAAATTCCGCCTTTAAACTTGTTAGCGTTCTCAATCTTTCTTGAGCCTTCTTTCGTCCTGATACCACAGAAGTAGGCACAATAAATATTGCTAATCCGTTGGGTTTGATTTTTTCTAATGAGCGTAAAATAAAATAATTTTCTAGGCTTTCATTTTGGTAAGCAGTATCGAGTAACTTATTTGCCCCTCTGTCTTTATTACTGCCAAATGGGACATTGGTTATAACCATATCATAGCTATCATCGTCAATGCTATTAACGGCTTTTTCAAATGGTGCAATAACCGTATTACTACGTTCACCGTCATTAAGAATTTGAGCGATACCGCCACTTGTTTCATCAAGTTCTACACTGTCAATAACGGCATTGTTTGGACTAGTGGCAGTAAATAGTCCTGTACCTGCACTTGGGTCAAGCACTTTACCGCCATTAAAGCCTAACTCTTGTGCCAACTCCCACATACCGTTAGCGATTTCTTTTGGTGTGTAATATTCATGAGCCGAACCACGTTTGCCATCTTTGCCTGTCAGACCACCTCCATTACCTGTGTATTGAGCTAAAGTGTCTAATTGTTCTTGGGTTAGGCCATCACGAGTTAAGCCTTTTGCCTTAATTTCGTCTAATAACTCAATAGCCTTATTATTGGCTTTTTGTCGTGTAGTTTTAGTGGTTGGTGGGTTTGGGCGTTGGTGGATAGGAGCGGATATTTTATTGTTTTGCGGTTGTTCCTTTTCTTGCAAAGCATCGCCTAATTTTTGCAATAATTGCAAAGTTTCTTTGAAGTTGTCTGCTGTTTCTAATTTATTAATTATTTCTGTTACATTTACCATAAAAAATCACCTAATAATATTGGTTGTTAATTACCTCTATTATCAGATGATTTTGATGTTAAATTTTTGCGTGTTCCAATTTAGCTTTTGTGTAAATCCTTAATCAAAGTCGCTAAATCAACAGGGCTAAATCGCCAACCATCTTGACTATCAAACAATAAGTTATAGCACCATTCGCTACAAAAGAACTTTGACTTGCTATCGGAGCAACCGATAATAACACCAATCGCCCCAAGCCAATCGTATTTAGCACCTTGTGTCTGATTGAAATAAGCAACAACATCACGCTGTTTTAAACCATGAAGTTGCTGTAAATCCCATCGGTCGCTAGGCAAGTCCATTACTTTATAGCGTACTCCATCGTCACGAGGTGACGATGAGTAGCAATCAAATTTACCGTCTTTGCGACTGATAGCAATTTCACAATGACTATATATACCCTTAGTTAAAACACGGATTAAAGTATCTTGAAAGGCGTTATAAAAGGCTTTTAAAGAGCGTGATTTTTGCTTACCCTTAAAGCTTGCTAAATAAATCATAGCTGTTTAGCCACAACTGAAATTTGCTCTAACACGCTATCTTTATGCTGATTAACAGCTTCTATTGTTTTTAAGCGATTGATTGCTATTTTCTGCATACGCAACGCACCGAGCTTTTCTAATGCAAGCTCCATCTTTTCAGCTTCTGCAAGAATTAAATCCGTTGCTTGCTTTGGTGTTAATTCGGAGGGTTCAGCAACTGCCTGAACTTGTGGCGGTACATTGCCTTTATATTTTGCTTCTTTAAAGGCTCGAGCTTGCTTTTCTCTAATTTCATACTCTTTTGATAAAGGTGCAAATTTATTATAAATTTCAACTACAGAATTATGAATATCAGTGATTGCTTGTGTTTTGGTTTCAGCTAAAACTTGCTCGGCTTGATTTTCATCAACGTGCCAACCATCATCAGTTAGAATAGCAAAAGAATTAGGCGGTGGTTCGGTTGTGATGATTTTGCCGTTTGTGTAGCAAACTTTATCATAAAAATTATTAAAGTCATCATCGCTGATACTAAAATATTCAGTACCATCGTCTTTATCAGCGATTATTCCAAGTGAAGCATCTAAAAGACCTAAGACTTTAGTGGTTTGAGGGTTGTAGTGTACAAAATACATAATGTATCTCCTGTTGTTGTTAAAAAATTGATTGATTTTAAATTATTTATAATTGCTTGTATCTATTACTAAAAAATGTAAAGCATATGCTTCAGTTTTAAGTCTTCTTCCTCCAACATCATCACTTCTAATAGCAAATGATACTCGCAAACATCCATTTTTAAAATAATACGATTCTGTTAGTTCATTGCCAGAGGATAACCATGTTGGCGATATTAAGGGTATAACAGCTATATCAGTTGAACCATAACTTTTACTAAAATAACTTGTTTCACCGTCAAGCATTCTGTATGTTTCATTGATATTTTCAATATATACATCATCAATAATATTTAGACTAAGTAAGTTACTTGTAAAAGTTAAGTTACCATTTTCATCATATACTTCTAATCCATATTTATTTTTAGTAGAAGAATTATAATTAAAATTAAATGTATATAAATAGCCATTACCAGCTACATTATGTTTACTGTAACCATAACGCCTATATATCTTTTTATTTATAGCAGGCTGTAGAGCTACAATAAAATCATCATTGTACAAGTAGCCATTTACTAATACCTTATTTTTATATACTAGGTCTATAGCGTTATCTGTCACTTGTTTTCTACCATAATTATCGTAAAGTAAAAAGCCTGTTGTCATTAATAAACTCCTATAATAATATTTTTGTCATTCCAACCATCTGCATCAACATAACATTTATCACCTACAATATTTATACGTTTTTTTGTTCTTAATGTATCAGGGGGGCATACTATACAAAAAGCCGTTTCAGACAAAAATAATTCATGTGTTAGCGTTATATTTTTATTTTCTTCGCAAACAATATTAGCGATTATTTTTACGGTTCTAGTGTTTGTATCAAATACTTTTTTACCTGTTTCATCAAATACTTGTAAACCATGCACTTATTATTATCTCCTTAATTCAATTTACCTAATCTAACTCTTAATCTACCATTTTCATCATATACTTCTATTTTTTCATCAGTGATTTTTAATCCAACTTTTGCCGTTGATTTTTGAATAGTTACCCTACCGTATCTATCGACTTTAAATCTATTATTGATATTTAGAGAACCACCGTTAATAATAGGAGATGATAAAGTTTGATTTGCTTTGATATGCTTGCCGAGTATTGAACCGCTAGCAATTAAGTCGCCATTGATAGCTGTTTGATTACCGACAACGGTAAAAAGTGGCTTAACAGTGCCGTCACTTGCGTTTTTCACAACACCGAATTTATTCGCCATAACGATAACCGAGCTTTCGGCTATTGTTTCATTTGCCATTGCACCGAGTGCGATACCAGCAATCGCTTTTTTACCACCTGCAATAGCTTGTGTTTTGATTGTGTATGTTGATTGTGCTTTGCCAACACTTGAAGTTACAAGCTCAACATCAATAGCATTGATTTTTACACGACCTTGCTTATTGTGATAGTTAGCAATAAGTAATGGTGCTATCTTACGCACTTTTTCATGCAGTTTTACAACATTTGTAAGTCCTGTCGTATCTACATTAGAACCCGCAATATATACTTCTAATTTTTGCCAATCACCATTTTCTGTCGTACTGTAAGCGTACCATTGCGAGCCATAAGAGTTTTGACCATCGGAATTATATAAATTATCGTCTTTATCATAACCTGTTACGCCTGCGTAAAATCTACCTGTTCCACTTTCTTTTTGGAGTTTATAAGTAATTTTGTATAACATATGGTCAGACATTACGAGCTTTTGTTTAGCTATATACCAACCATAATCACTAGCGTTTTTATTTGCACCAATGTAAATTGAACCATATTCCGTAAATGAGAGATTTTGGCAAGCTGTTTCAGCAAACCATTCTTTTGTAAATTGTTCTTGATTTTTAAAAAGAAAAGATAAAGATGTTGTTAAATTATTATCAACTTTAGCCTCAAGTGTAGTCACTTTATTAGCAATAGCCGAATTATTATTCGCTACTGTTGTTGATAAACTACTTATTTTTGCAGTGTTAGAATTAGATGTACTTTCTACAGTATCAATACGACTAGAAAGAGCTTTATCTGCATTGGCTCTAGTAGTTTGTTCAGTTGTGATTGCTGAACTGTTAGCTTGAGCTTTGCTTTTAACTGTTTCTATTTTGTTAGATAATGCACTGTCTGCATTGGCTCGTGTTGTTGCTTCTTCTGTGATTTTTGCGGTTATTTCTTCTTTATCTTTCAATGTTGCATAGGCTTTTTCTAAAGTTATTTTTCTAATCTTAGATTTACTTTTGCCACTGCTAAA
>PDWJ01003396.1_pt1 | contig 16505 bp, 18 predicted proteins | sample 1430881 | NCBI WGS metagenome assembly PDWJ01 (sample SAMN01162460, study PRJNA174530) | Oral metagenome, whole genome shotgun sequencing project. | biome: Marine environment; feature: Marine mammal; material: Swab sample of the gingival sulcus; isolation source: swab sample of gingival sulcus... | reverse complement strand
TAATATATGTCTGGGCCTGAGCCCCACCCCAGCGATCTCGCGGGTATCGGTAGATGTCGCCAATGCGGTGAGAGGCGCATTGTTGGATGCGGATTGTGGTTATGTGTCAGCCCGGTTGCGGGTAATGACCTCGGCGATGGTCAACGGTTTATAGGTGTCTTCCGGGGCGGCGAAGGCGTGGTACATTCTCGCTTTCAGGCGGGCGAAAGCTTCGGCTTCGACGCACTCTTTGTTTTTTCGGATCAGGTCCCGGATGTACTCGCTGACATTCTCATATGAGCCTGTCTCACCGGGCCAGTCATCCCCTTCTGCAAGGTTAGACATTGCGGCCACCAGTTGGAAATGAGGGCTGGCAGCACTCAGGTTTTCGGTCGGATACTCTAGCTATATGCATTTTGGGGTGGCATCCTTTTCCGACGGGCCGAAACGGTCCAAGGCGTGCGAACGCATGAACAGGGAGAGGAGAATTTCGATGACAAGACATATGATATCCGGTCTGGCCATGGGGCTGGGCCTGATGGCTGGTGCGGCGATTGCGCAGGATGCGGTGCGCTGCGAGGGACTGCGCAACACGGCGATTTCCAGCGGGTTTGTCACCTCGTCACGGGTGGTGGCGGCGGCCGAAACGTTGCCCGCCTATTGCGAGGTCCGCGCCGTGGCGCTGCCCGCGATCAACATTGAGGTGCGCCTGCCGATGGAGGGCTGGAACGGCAAGTATTATCAGGCGGGCTGCGGTGGGTTCTGCGGCATCCTGGGCCGGGCCGATGCCAAAGGGGGATGGATCAATGCGATGCGCCCTGGGTTGGAGCGCGGCTACGCCACCGCCACGTCGGATGGCGGGCACCACGCGCTTTCCGTGCTGGATAGCGGCTGGGCCGATGCCAACCCGCATGGCGAACGTGACTGGGGCTGGCGTCAGATCGGCGAGACCCATCGCGTGGCACAGGCGATGATCAAGGCGTTCTATGACGACGAATCGAAACAGGCCGTGTTCCAGGGCTGCTCTACCGGCGGACGGCTGGCGCATATGGCGGCGCAGCGCTACCCAGAGTTGTTCGACGGTATCATCTCGGGCGCACCGGCGATGGATTACCCGGGCTTGGGGGGGACCTATTTCGCCTATCTGGTGCAATCGAACACCGATGCCAATGGTGATACCATCCTGAAGCCCGGCAAGGACAAGCTGATTGGGGATGCGGTGATGGCACAATGCGACGGGCTGATGCGGTGATGGCACAATGCGACGGGCTGGATGGAGCCGAGGACGGGCTGATCAGCGATCCGCAGCAATGCAACGCCGATCTGAGCGGGCTGCAATGCGCCGGTGAGGCCGGGTCCGATTGTCTGACCGAAGCCGAGTTGGGCGTGATCGAAAAGTGGTGGACGCCGCCCACCAATGCCGCAGGCGAGGTACTCTATCCGGCGCGGATCGAGCCGGGATCGGAAATGTTCTGGTGGCTGTGGCTGACCGGGAACGAGAAAGGGGGCGGCAAGCTGGTGCCCTTGTTCGGCGCAGGGTTCGGGGCCTACATGGCTTTCGAAGATGACCCAGGCGCGGGCTGGACGCTGAACGATTTTGACCTTGAAAACGACCCGGCGCGGATGGCGCGGGCGGCGGCCATCTTTAACAGCGATAGCGCTGACCTTACCAAGTTTCGCGAAGCGGGCGGCAAGATGATCGTCTGGCATGGCTGGGGTGACAGCATCGTGCCGCCGGGCAAGACACTGGACTGGTATGCCAAGGCCAGCGCGGCCGCGGGCGGAGAGGACAGGCTGAAGGAAAACGTCGCGCTCTTCATGCTGCCGGGCGTCGACCATTGCGGCCTCCTGCCGGGGCCGGGCGGCATCGATCAGGCCGGAATTGACCCGATGACACCGCTGGAGGCGTGGATGAACGATGGCACAATGCCAACAAGCGTTCTGGCAGTCCAGTAACCTTGGGGGCTGATGAAAAAGGGGCCGGGCGGCGCGGGTCGTCCGGCCTTTTGCGTCTTATTCCCGCTGGACCTGCAAGGCGCAGGGCTCTAACGTCGGAGTCATGCTGCGCTATGCCCTGAAACGACTGATATCGCTTGCTGTTTCGCTGATCGTGGCGAGCGTGGTGATCTTTGCCATGGTCGAGGTCGTGCCCGGCGATCCGGCGGCCTATATGCTGGGACTGAATGCACAGGAAGACACGCTGAATGCCCTGCGCGACCAACTGGGTTTGAACGGGACCCTCGCGGAACGTTATCTCGGCTGGGTCGGCGGAATGTTACGCGGGGATTTCGGCACCTCTTATACCTACCGGACCCCGGTGGCCGACATGATCGGAGACCGGTTGTGGATTTCTCTGCCGCTGGCGCTTTATGCGCTGACCCTGTCGACGCTGATCGCCTTTCCCGCCGGGATCTGGGCCGCGTCGCGCCGTGGCTCGATGGCGGATATCAGCGTGATGGGCGTGACCCAGCTGGGCGTGGCGATCCCGAATTTCTGGTTTGCCATGCTGATGGTTCTGGTCTTTGCCATCAACCTGCGCTGGTTCAGCGCGGGCGGCTTTGTCGGCTGGGACGCCGGGGGGGTCGCCGCGATGAAATCCCTGACCCTTCCCGCCGTGGCGCTGGCGCTGCCACAGGCCAGCATTCTGGCGCGCGTGATGCGCTCGTCGCTACTGGATACGCTGGGCGAAGACTTCATCCGCACCGCCCGCGCCAAGGGGCTGAGCAAACGTCAGGCCCTGTGGCGTCACGCCCTGCGCAACGCGTTGATCCCTGTGCTGACCATCATCGGGTTACAGTTTTCCTTCCTTCTGGCCGGGGCGATTATCATTGAAAACGTGTTCTTCCTGCCCGGCCTTGGGCGGCTGGTGTTTCAATCCATCTCCGCGCGCGACCTGATCGTGGTCGAATCCGTGGTCATGCTTTTGGTCTTTGCCGTCATCGTTGTGAATTTTGTCGTCGATCTGGCCTATGCCATTGTCGATCCGCGTCTGAGGGTCAGGGCATGAGCGACCTGTCCCTGTCCCGCGCCATGATGCGCAATCGCAACCTCGTGCTTGGCGCGGTTCTGACAGTGGTTTTCGCGGGTGCCGCGTTGCTCAGCTTTCTCTGGGTGCCCCATGATGTCACCCAGCTGAATATTGCAAACAAGATCAAACCCCCAAGCGGCGCGCACCCTCTGGGCACCGATCATTTCGGGCGCGACATCCTGTCGATGATCATGGTGGGGGCGCGCACCTCTATCGCGGTGGCCTTGGTCGCGGTGGGGATCGGCATGGGGCTGGGCGTGCCCCTTGGGCTGGCTGCGGCGGCGCGCAAGGGGTCACTTCTGGACGAAGTCATCATGCGCGGCAACGATCTCATCTTTGCTTTTCCAAGCCTGCTGATCGCCATCATGATCACCGCTGTGTTCGGGGCATCGGCGTTGAATGCCATCATCGCCATCGGCATTTTCAACATCCCGGTTTTTGCGCGCCTTGTGCGCGGCGCGGCATTGTCGCTGTGGACCCGCGATTACGTGCTGGCTGCGCGGGTGTCGGGCAAGGGCGCGGCGCGGATCAGCACCGAACACATTCTGCCCAACGTCACCAACCTGTTGATCGTTCAGGGCACGATCCAGTTCTCGCTTGGCATCCTGGCCGAGGCGGGACTGTCCTATGTCGGACTTGGCGCGCAGCCGCCAATCCCAAGCTGGGGTCGCATGTTGGCCGATAGCCAGACGATGATTTCCTTTGCTCCACATATGGCGATTTTTCCCGGGCTTGCGATCCTGTTGACCGTTCTGGGGTTGAACCTGATGGGGGACGGGCTACGCGATCTGTTTGATCCGCGGCTCAGGAGGGTCGCGCGATGAGCCTGCTGCAAATCGAACGGCTTGATCTTGATATTCACGGCACCCCGATCCTGCGTGATGTGTCCCTGACGGTTGCGCCTGGTCAGATCGTCGGCGTGATCGGCGAAAGCGGCAGCGGCAAATCGATGACCGCCTTCGCGACGATGCAGCTTTTGCCCGACGGTGCCAATTGCCGTGGGCAGATCACGCTGAACGGACATGACATGCTGGGCCTTTCGGAACCTGCCCTGTGCCGGTTACGTGGCAATGAGGTGGGCATGGTATTCCAGGAACCCATGACCGCATTGAACCCCATCCGCACCATTGGCGAACAGGTGGCGGAAACCGTTCTGATCCACGAACGAGTCTCTCGCGCCGAGGCCATGGCGCGCGCCGGCGACGCCCTGAACCGGGCCGAACTACCCGAAGACCGGTTCCCCCTAAGCCGATACCCCCATGAATTGTCCGGGGGACAACGCCAGCGGGTTGTCATCGCCATGGCTATTGCACTGCGTCCGAAACTGTTGATTGCGGACGAACCAACCACGGCGCTGGACGTGACCACCCAGGCCCAGATTCTGGCCTTGCTCAAACGGCTGGCGCGGGACGAGGGTATGGGCCTTCTCATGATCACCCATGATCTGGCCGTGGTCGCGGATATGGCCGACAAGATCGTGATCATGCAAAAGGGGCGGATCGTGGAAAGCGGCCCTGCGGCGACCCTGTTTCAAACCATGCAACATCCCTATTCGCTTGCTCTTCTGGCCGCGTCATCTCATGTGCCCGAACGGTTGGCGGAACCACAGGACACGCCGCTCCTGTCGGTGCGGAACGTTGTGCGCGACTACCCCTTGCCGCGCACCCGCCTGTTTGCCCCACAACAGCATTTCCGTGCAGTAAACGGAGTTAGTTTCGACATCCGGCGCGGGGAAAGCCTTGGGCTTGTTGGCGAATCCGGCTGTGGCAAATCCACCCTGACCCGCGCCATTCTGGGATTGGAAGAGGTACAAGGCGGCTCCATCGCGCTGGATGGCCAACCGGTCTTTTCCGGCCACAAGGTCAACGCGGACGTCCGCCGCCGGATGCAGGTGGTGTTTCAGGACCCCTACAGCAGCTTCAACCCCCGCTGGAAGGTAGAGCGGCTGATCACGGAACCCTTCCATGTTCTGGACCGTCCGCCAACGGGCACAGCGCGGGACCACGCCATTGCCGAAGCGTTGGAAAGCGTGGGCCTGTCCCCGGAGGATCGGCATAAGTTCATCCATGAATTCAGCGGCGGTCAGAGACAGCGCATCGCCATTGCCCGGGCCCTAATCATCAAACCCGACCTGATCGTGCTGGACGAAGCGGTATCGGCGCTGGATGTCAGCGTACGAGCCCAGGTGCTTGACCTGCTCGCCGATCTCTCTGACCGGTTCAACCTGACCTATCTGTTCATCAGCCATGACCTGAGCGTTGTGCGGTCAATCACCGACCGCGTGTTGGTGATGAGGGCGGGCGAAATCGTGGAACAGGGCGCAACGGACACCGTATTCGATGCGCCACAGCACCCTTATACCCGATGCCTGATTGATGCGGCCCCTGTGCCGCCTGAAACGAATGCTGCGTGAAGGAAACGAACAATGACTTTGCAGGACCTGTGGTTCAACCCGGCGAAATGCCTGATCAACGGTGTATGGGTGGATGCCGAAGGCGGCGGGACACTGGCCCTTGAAAACCCGTCAACGGGCGAGGTGATCGGCGAAATTGCACGCGGCACGGCGGCGGATGTGGACGCGGCGGTAGAGGCAGCGCACCACGCCTTTGACGCGGTCTGGTGCCGCACTCCGGCAGCCGAGCGCGGGCGCATCCTGTTGCGTCTTGGCAAGCTGGTCGAAGAAAAGGTCGAGGCCCTGGCCCGGCTCGAGGCGCTGGACGTGGGCAAACCGTTGAAACAGGCGCGCGCCGATGCGGTGGCGCTGGCGCGGTACATGGAATTCTATGGCGGCGCGGCGGACAAGCTGATGGGGGATACGATCCCCTATCTGGATGGCTATACCGTTTACACGCTGCGCGAACCCCACGGGGTGACGGCCCATATCGTGCCGTGGAATTACCCGATGCAGATCATTGGCCGCAGCGTGGGTGCGGCGCTCGCCGCCGGGAACGCCTGTGTGCTGAAACCGGCGGAAGATGCCTGTCTGACCGCCCTTGCCTTTGCCGATCTGGCGCGCGAGGCGGGGTTGCCCGATGGGGTACTGAATGTCGTGCCGGGACTTGGGACCGAGGCGGGCGCCGCGCTGTCCAGTCATAACCGTGTGCATCACATCAGCTTTACAGGCTCTGTCGCGACAGGCGCGCTGATCCAGGCGGCAGCGGCGCGCAACGTGGTGCCAGTGACACTCGAACTGGGCGGTAAAAGTCCCCAGGTCGTGTTTGACGACGCCGATCTTGACGCGGCTCTGCCCTTTCTGGTGAACGCGGGGATTCAGAACGCCGGGCAAACCTGCTCCGCCTCGTCCCGCATCCTCGTTCAACGCAGGGTTTATGACGAGGTGATCGGGCGCATGTCCGAACGCTATGGCGCGCTGCGGGTTGGCCCTGCAATGGATGACCTTGAGGTGGGGCCGCTGATCTCAGGCAAACAACGGGGGTTGGTTGAAGGGTTCCTGTCCCAGGGTGCCGACCTTGAAACCGTCGCCACCGGTGTTTTGCAGAACGCGCCCGAGGGCGGCAACTATGTGTTGCCCACCTTGTTTTCGGGGGTACGCGCCGACCACGCGCTGGCCCGGGACGAGGTGTTCGGACCGGTCCAGGTGGCCATGCCCTTTGACGACGAAGACGAGGCGGTCGCCATCGCCAACGGCACCGACTACGGGCTGGTGGCCAGCGTCTGGACCCGTGATGGCGCGCGCCAGATGCGGTTGGCCAAGGCGATACGCGCCGGGCAGATCTTCCTGAACAACTATGGCGCGGGCGGCGGGGTCGAGCTTCCCTTTGGTGGCGTCGGCAAATCGGGGCATGGCAGGGAAAAGGGGTTCGAGGCGCTTTACGGATTTACCACCCTCAAAACAGTTGCAGCCTTTCACGGCTGACCTATCAAAGACAGAGGAGAGACAGGATGCGGATGCAGGGACAAACGGCCATCGTGACAGGCGGGGCAAGCGGCTTTGGCGCGGGGATTGCCCGCAAATTTGCCGCCGAAGGCGCGCGGGTGATGGTGGTTGACCTGAATGGCGATGGGGCAACCGGCATCGCCGATGAGCTTGGGGGCGGGGCCTTTGGTCACATCGCCAATGTGGCCAGCGCCGCGGATGTTGACAGGGTGGTTGAAACCGCGCTGGCCAAAATGAGCCATGTCGATATCCTCGTGAACAACGCGGGCATTACCCACCTTCCTGCCCCCATGGAAACGATCGGAGAAGAAGAATTCGACCGGGTGTTCAACGTGAACTGCAAATCTGTCTACCTGTTTGCGCGCGCGCTTGTGCCTCACATGAAAAACCGGAAGACAGGGGCAATCCTGAACGTGGCCTCCACCGCAGGGGTCAGCCCCCGCCCGAACCTGAACTGGTACAACGCCTCCAAGGGCTGGATGAACACCGCGACCAAGGCGATGGCAGTCGAACTTGCGCCATCTGGCATCCGTGTCAACGCGCTCAACCCCGTGGCCGGGGAAACCCCGCTATTGGCAAGCTTCATGGGCGAAGACACGCCCGAAATGCGCGCCAAATTCCTGTCCACCATTCCCATGGGTCGGTTTTCAACCCCCGAGGATCTTGGGAATGCGGCCTGCTACCTATGTTCAAACGAAGCCAGCATGATCACCGGTGTCTGCATGGAGGTGGATGGCGGTCGCTGTATCTGACTGATACAGGTTCGGCGGAAAGGGCAGCCCAATTCTCCCGTCCACTGCGGTTGCGCTTGCGCGCAATCCTCGCTGGTTGGGCCCGGCGTGTGCGCGGCTGTGTGCGCTGCACACAACCGCGCACACGCCCCCCGCTCGCCGCAGGCGGTCTTCTCTACTGAAACGAATGTCGTCTAAGGCTAAGCCGAAATTTAACTTTGCGTGATCTCGTATCGCAACTGGACCAATCCCGATGGGAACGATTTCGCCTCTTGCAGTTCCAGGTCAATGTCGCGGTCGGTTTCGCCAAACAACCGCCGCCCGTCCCCCAACAGGATCGGCACCAGCGTCAGGGTCAAATCGCTGATCAACCCTGCGCGCAGGAAGCTTTGAACCACCTGCCCACCATCCACATAGGCCCGGTTCCACCCGGCAAGATGAAGCGAATCCATCAACTGTTTCGGGCCCAGCTGGGTCAACCTCACCTTTTTGCGCAGCTCGGCGGGAACATCCTCGTCGGTCAACGAGTTGCTCATCACGATGACCGGTTTTTTATAGGGCCACTCGTCAAACCCGAGCAGGTTGTTGAACGATCCGCGCCCGGTGATCAACCCATCAACGCTGTCCATGAATGCATCAAACCCGTGGTCTTCATTCGCGACATTCTGCTTGGCCAACCAATCCAACCCGTGATCGCGACGGGCAATGAACCCATCAAGGCTGGTTGCCATGAATGCGTGTCCTGTGATCATGTCCATCTCCGAACCTTCGCGAAAGAAATCCGGGAATGAATCCCGGCATGGTTGCGCGCGGTTATGAGCCAAGGCGTTGCGCGGTGCAAGAGAGCAGGGTTGCATGGTCCAGTGCCTCGTGTCAGGCAGGTCACGATGTTCGGAAGCATTCATGATGCGCATTGATTTTCTGCTTTTGACGTTCGCCTATGTGCTGAGCCTGTTTTACCGCGCCCGTTTTGGCCTTACTTGCGCGTGGGCTTGAACAGATTCCTGAACGCGATACCGGGACCACAGCGGAGGATCTGGCAACCGCCTCGGGTTTCCGGTTCCTAGCCTTTGCGGCGACGCAGAGTCCCGTGGGTTGGGCTTTGAATCGTCTGGAGCCGCGAGTGACGACCTCAGTGTTGTTGCAGATCGGAGACGCGGATGGGGCTGTCATGTTCACCCCCTCTGACCCCGGGACAGGTTGGTTTTGCCATTTTGTTGATTGGTGTTGGCTTCCCGCCCGTTCTGATGGCCGCCAACTATATCTTCGCGCATGTTTATCCGGTCGCTGTTATTGCCACGCTCGCGGTCGTCACTCTTGGTGTGGGAAGCGTCGGCAACCTGGCCTCTTCCCTGCCCACGGCCTGAGATCGAGGCATTCGGCGGGCGCATAGTGCTGTGGGCCATGGCGGAGTTCTTTGGCGGTCTCGTGCTGATCAGGCTTGTCCTGTATCTGTTTTTCAGGATCGCGCCGATTAGGGTAACGAATCATGAAAACTGCGGCCATTCATCACTATTCCTGAAGCCCATGCCCCTTTCCTAATGGGCTTGCCTGCGTTATGAGGCCCCGTCCTGACAATCAAGGAGACGCCTCAGATGGGCTATAATGTCGTTGTCGTCGGCGCCACGGGCAATGTGGGCCGTGAAATGCTGAACATCCTCGCCGAACGGGAATTCCCGATCGACAAGATCACCGTGCTGGCCAGCCGCCGCAGCCTGGGGACCGAGGTGACATTCGGAGACAAAACATTGGTGACCGAGGACCTGGAAACGTTCGACTTTACCGGCTGGGACATGTCGCTTTGGGCCGTTGGCTCGGACGCGACCAAGAAATACGCGCCCAAAGCCGCCGCCGCCGGATGCACCGTGATCGATAACAGCTCGCTTTATCGTTACGACCCTGATGTGCCCCTGATTGTACCGGAAGTGAACCCGCAGGCTGTGCACGGCTATGACAAGAAAAACATCATCGCCAACCCGAACTGCTCAACCGCCCAAATGGTGGTGGCGCTGAAACCCCTGCATGATCGCGCTACGATCAAACGGGTTGTGGTCAGCACCTATCAATCGGTTTCCGGCTCGGGCAAGGACGCGATTGACGAGCTGTGGGACCAGACCAAGGCGGTCTATAACCCCACGGATGATATACCGCCGAAAGTCTATCCGAAACAGATCGCCTTCAATGTGATTCCCCATATCGACGTCTTCATGGAAGACGGCTCGACCAAGGAAGAATGGAAGATGGTCGCCGAAACCAAGAAGATCATCGATCCGGCGATCAAGGTCACCGCAACCTGTGTACGCGTGCCAGTTTTCGTTGGCCACTCGGAATCGATCAACATCGAATTCGAGGATTTTCTGGACGAAGATGAAGCCCGCGACATCCTGCGCGAAAGCCCAGGCATCATGGTGATCGACAAGCGCGAGGCCGGTGGCTACGTTACCCCGATTGAATGCGTGGGCGATTACGCCACGTTCATCAGCCGTATTCGTCACGACTCGACCTTGGACAACGGTCTGAACCTATGGTGCGTCAGCGACAACCTGCGCAAGGGTGCCGCGTTGAACGCGGTCCAGATCGCGGAACTGCTGGGCCGTGAGGTTCTGAAAAAAGGCTGAGCAGCAGCTTAAAACTCTTCGATAAGGCAGGGACCATGATCGGTCGCTGCCTTATTTTGTTCAAAGAGCCAGGCGTGCGGATGTCCGGGAAACGGCGCGTTGAGACGGCGCATCAAACGAGAATAGCTGAACCCAAGCTCGGATGCTTTGCACACACGCTCTCCTTGCGGATGGGTCTGCAGAACAAGCCCGCCCCCCGCTGCCTGAAGTTGATACCCCTTTGCCATCAACCGCTCCTGGATATCCTCCCAATCCGTACCAAGCGCCAAGTCGGAGGCGAGGCGCGCCCGCAAGGGAGCGACGAGCTGCTCATCCGCCCTTACAGGCGGCCTCGCATTCTGACAGCGCGAGATTTCCTTCGACACCAGATCACGCAGGATCTGGCCCACCGTCACGTCACGATCCCGGGCCAAAACCCTGACTTGGGTAATCATCTCGGGGGACATTTTGAACGAGCATGTTTCCATAATGTGCGCAAACCTAGCGTAAACGTGGTTGCCAAAACGTAAACGAACGCCATGCGCGGCTTATCGCTGTTTCAGAAGGCCGCTCTTTTCAATCCCTTTCGCTTCGGCTTTCATCCCCTCAACTTACAAGGAGACCCCCGATGCGTACGCTGCCATTTCTTTTTGCTCTTTTGCCGACACCCCTGCTCGCAGACGATATTCTTCTGACCAGCCGGGTCACAGAGGTCACGCTTTACCCCAGCAGCGCGAAAATCGCGCGCGCTGTGCCCTTCACCGTTCCTGCCGGGCAACACCAGTTGCAATTACTCGACCTGCCCCAGGGCACGCCGATGGAAAGCCTGCGTGTTTCGGTCTCGGGAGCAACACTTGGTGCCATCACCTTGCGCGAAGACTTTGTACCCCCCCGCGACACCACCGATTCGGAAGCGGTCCAAGAGGCAAAGGCCAAAATCACACAGTTGGAAAACGACCTTCGCACACGCACTGACAAGGCCGCGACAATCCGCCTTGCCAAAGAAGCAGCAGATACACGGATCGGCTTTCTGCGCCAACTCGGACAAGGCGAAACCCTGAAAGGTGCTGACCCACAAACCCTACGCGATGTGGCACAGATGATTGGCGACGAAACCCTTGCCGCGCGCCAGGCCGTGATCAACGCCGAAGCACAGGCGCGCGAGGTGGATCGTCAGATTTCCGATTTGAATAACGAGATAGCCAAAGCCAAATCAGCACTCAACGCCTTGGTTCCCGAGCAGAAAGAACGCAACCTTGTCGCCGTGAACATCACCGCTGACACTCCAACCGAAGGGACGCTCACTGTTACTTACAACACCTGGAATGCCGGGTGGATGCCGGTTTATGACGCGCATCTCAATGGGCTGGATGACCCCACTTTGACCCTGAAACGCGGGGCTTTGATCGGGCAGCATACTGGCGAAAACTGGCAGGGTGTGAAGCTCACCCTCTCGACCAACCGCCCCTCCGGCCAAAGCAACCCAAGCGAGCTTTGGCCAGATCTGCGACGGATCGGAGACAAAGAGCCACCGCGCCCCGTTTTGATGAGCAAAGAGAACGCCCACTCCGGTCGCGCCACAGATGCCGTCATGGCAGAGCCGATGATTGTCGAAGAAGCGTCCGCCACGGTCAACCTAGATGGTCTGAGTGTCACCTATACCCACCCAACGCCTGTGGATCTTGCCAGCGACGCCGATGCCACGCGCATTACCTTGGGAACGCTCGACCTGTCCGCGACTATCCAGGCGCTCGCCGTGCCGCGCCGCGACGAAACCGCCTTCCTGACTGCTGCTTTCACCAACACTTCGCCTGAAATGATCCTGCCAAGCACGCAGACCCAGTTTTTCCTGAACGGTGAATTCATCGGGACACGGGCCACCGACCACATTGCCGCCGGCAAAGAGTCGCGTTTCTCCTTTGGTCCCATCGACGGCCTGCGGCTTCGCCGTGTGAGCGAGCGCGAAGAAGGTGATCGTGGTGTTCTGACTCGCTCTAACGAGATCAGGGAGGTTGCCGATATAGAGATACAAAACCTGACTGGACGCGCTTGGAATGTCCGTCTGCTTGATCAGGTGCCCTATTCCGAACAGGAAGACCTCGTTGTCAGCTGGAATGCGAGTCCCGATCCGACGGAACGGGATGTGGAGGATCGCAAAGGCGTGATGGCCTGGGACTTCAACCTTGCCCCCGGTAAAAGCCAGAAGATCGGTCTAAGCCACAACCTGCGCTGGCCTGAAGGCAAGATTCTTCGCTAACACCCCTGCCACAAACCAGGCTTCGGGATTATAGCGCAGCCAAAAATGGCAGCTCTCCGAAGCTTGGAAACTCGGTATCTCTTCGGCGTGTGTTGATGTCGAAAGCTGGAATTCGCGACGAATTCTAGGGAAATCATCCTGTGCGCTTCACCTTTTGGGAACCTGTTTTTGGGCATGCTGGGGCAACGGTCGTGGGGGCCGCATAAATGAGGGTGAGATGGTGGAACAACAAGAAATTACCGTCCTGACACAGAACGAAGCTGTTCGGCTTGATGCCGACCGGCTGGAAGATCTATTTCGGCAGATGGGCGATATAAGCGCCGAAGACATCGTATGCCGGGCTATGGAGGAGCTGGCGACGCGCCTTGCTCAAACCGAACGGCATTTCCGCAAAGGCGACGTTGCCGCCATGCGAAAAAGCGCGCGGTCCATGGTGGCGATTTCCGAACAGATCGGGATGACGATGCTGGCCAAGGTCGCGCGCGATGTGACCCATTGTGTCGACACCGCCGATCACGCGGCACTTGCCGCCGTGCTGGCCCGGCTGATCCGCATCGGGGAAACATCGCTGACTGAAATCTGGGAACTACAGGATTTGTCGATTTGACGCAGTGGCCGCAGCGGCTGTCGCAGGGGTGATAAAGGCAAACGGCCATTGCGCGGGAACATCACGCATCACCTTTTTGCGTCGAAATCTATTGATTGCAAACCGCAAAAGATGATGCAGGTTCAAGACCGATTGCTGTAGGCTGGTTGGGCATCCATATCCAAACCAAAGGCCCAGTTCCCCATGTCCCTGACATTCGCCTCTTCAGATTCGGTCTCTATCCCCCTTTTCCTGTTGGATCAGGAGGATGTGAAAACATGGCTTGTCACGCAATCATCTGAGACCGCCAATTGGGTAAGCGCCAACAATTTTACAGGCAAACTGGGTCAAACCCTTGTCCTGCCCGGCGCAAAAGGCACGCTACAGGCCGCTCTCGCCGGGTACGGGTCTGAAGAAACCCGTCGTCGGGGGCGTTTCCATCTGGCGGCGGCCGCGGCAAAGCTGCCTGCCGGCACCTTTCACCTTGAAACAACGCTGAACGGTGACGCGTTGGATCAGGAACTGCTTGGCTGGCTGCTGTCGCATTATGCCTTTGATCGCTATGCTCCAGCCAGCGGCACCAAGGCCCGACTCGTGGCACCCGACTCGGCCAACACATCGCGGCTGGAAGCGATTGCCGCGGGCGAGGCGCTGACCCGCGACCTGATCAACACGCCTGCTGCGGATATGGGCCCCACTGCGCTTGAGGCCAGTTGCCGGGAGCTGGCCCATGCCATGGGGGCGGAAATGGCCGTGACGTCCGGCGATGACCTTTTGGCCGGGAACTTTCCCATGATCCATGCCGTGGGGCGCGCCGCCACGGACGCGCCTCGGCTGATCGACATGCGCTGGGGAACGGACGGGCCGACCCTGACCCTTGTTGGCAAAGGGGTGTGTTTCGACACCGGCGGTCTCAACCTCAAACCCGGTGCCTCTATGGGGTTGATGAAAAAAGATATGGGCGGGGCGGCCACCATTCTGGGTCTGGCCAGGATGATCATGACACTTGACCTTCCGCTGCAACTGCGCGTGCTGATCCCGGCCGTGGAAAACGCGGTCAGCGGCAATGCCATGCGACCCGGTGACATTCTGACCGCGCGCACAGGGCATACGGTTGAAATCAACAATACCGACGCCGAAGGGCGGCTGGTACTTGCCGATGCGCTTGCCCTTGGGGCCGAGGAAACCCCCGACCTGATGATTTCCATGGCCACCCTGACGGGGGCCGCGCGGGTGGCGGTGGGGCCGGACCTGTCGCCCTACTATACCGACAACCCCGATGTGGCATCGGCGTTGGAATTGGCAGCAGGCGCAGTTGCGGACCCTGTCTGGCGTATGCCGTTCTGGGACCCTTACGAGAAGATGATCGAACCCGGCATCGCGGACTTGGACAACGCGCCCAAAGGTGGGTTTGCCGGGTCGATCACCGCCGCTTTGTTCCTGCGCCGCTTTGCCGGGGGAACAAATTACACGCATTTTGACATTTATGGCTGGAACCCCACCGCCGCACCGGGCCGCCCAAAGGGGGGCGTCGGTATGGGCGCGCGCGCGGTGCTCGCGGCCTTGCCCCAGGTGTTTGACCTATGAGCAACGGCGCAACCGATCGCCGCCTGACCCCGTTTAACGGGCGCGTTGCCCATGTGTCTCTGCGGAATCAGGTACAGGCCGAACAGTTTGCGGAAGGCGAACTCCTCCACATTTCAGCGATCACCACCGACCTTATGTCGGACAAGGGAAACCGCGAGCGACAGCTTTTGAAAGGCGAAAGCTTCCTCGGTCTGGACTCTCGTGACGGCAAACTATTCGGCATTGCCCAAAAGGACGGCTATGTGGGTTGGGTTGATGGAGCGGCCTTTGCCCCTGCTCCCTCGGGTCCGGCCACCCACAAGGTTTGTGCGGCGCGCAGCTATGCCAAAACCACGTGCGGGTTAAAAACGATGGGACAGGTCACGCCGCTTCCCTTTGGCGCGCGGCTGATCGTGGTTGAAGAAAAAGACGGCTGGTCCCGGATTGAATGGAGCCGGGGCACGATTTCCTCTGACCGCTATGTCCCCTCTGGCCACCTGATGCCGGTTGATAAGTTTGAAACCAACCCCGCGATGGTCGCGGAACGTTTGCTGGGCACACCCTACCTGTGGGGCGGAAATTCAAGTTTTGGTCTTGATTGTTCGGGGCTGGTACAGGCGGCATTGCTGGCCTGTGGTCTGGATTGTCCCGGCGACAGCGACCTTCAAGAGACAGCGTTCGGCGACGCCGCCGGGGGCTATCAACGCGGCGACCTCTTGTTCTGGAAAGGCCACGTGGCCATGATGACCGACCCCGCCACGCTGATCCACGCCAATGCCCATCACATGGCCGTCACCCATGAGAATGCTGACGCGGCGATTGCACGAATCAAAGACCAAGGAGACGGCCCCGTCACCGGCCACAAACGCCCCGCCTAACCCGCCCAAAGAGACTTCGGATCATGAGCGACACCTCAACCATGACCCAAGCAGGGGCATCGCGGGAGTCATGACCGAAACAGGCGACATCATGGGTGCCGGTGACACTTACGTTTCCTATGACATCACCCCGGATCCCGGCAACGTGCAACGTGCAACGTGCAACGCATGATGGACGCGGTCCGTGGCGGCTGAACAGCAGTTCGGGGCAATGATCTGCACAGGCCGACTGGATACGGAGTTGTTTTTCATAGACCCCTTATCGCCCATACCACACCATATCGACGTCAAGGTACTCAGCCGTTTGGCGATTATGTACGATCTGCCCCTCGCCAACAGTCACATTATTGAAGGCACGAAAATTCCGCGCTGCATCTGCGTAATACCTCTGAACCGGGCCTGTCCCCTCGCCGCCTGAGGGGCACCGGGCGACGCATCTTTCATTACCAAAACCATCTATCCGTTCGATAGAGGCTATTTCGCGATGATGGGAAGGGCTAAGCCGCTTTGTTATGAATATTTGGAGCCCAAGAAGGGCATGTCGGCTACGGATGATATGCTACACCTCTACCACCGACCTGGTCGCGCAACTATGATTGTTTCAGATATGATCCAGCCATTCGCCTCAAGACCATTGAGACGAGCCAGAGTCTGATTGATCATATCAAGATCACCCCAACAAACACAGGGTTTGACATAGAGCTACATGGAGAGTTGGGTGCAATATTTGAAATGGCATATCCAAGCGAAAAAATCCCGTAGAGTTACCTGCGAGGCTTCGTTCGCTGTTAGTGGTTGCGGGGGTAGGATTTGATCTTAACTTGCGCCCCGAGCAAATAAAGATGGTTGCGGGAGGGTGCTTACATCATAATTTGAATTAGGGTCTGTACTCAATTAGCGGTTTCCCTTTGGGCCGTTGTTCTGCTTCACTTCCGCCAGAAACAGGCGGGAGATCGTGATGGCAAAGACCCTCTATTGGCTCAGC
>PDWJ01011965.1_pt1 | contig 16511 bp, 24 predicted proteins | sample 1430881 | NCBI WGS metagenome assembly PDWJ01 (sample SAMN01162460, study PRJNA174530) | Oral metagenome, whole genome shotgun sequencing project. | biome: Marine environment; feature: Marine mammal; material: Swab sample of the gingival sulcus; isolation source: swab sample of gingival sulcus... | reverse complement strand
GGAGAGCTAACAACCTCCACCGCCACATACCTAAGCAACCAATCAACCATCTGCGGCGGTTTGACACGTCGTAGATGCTCAACAACCAGCAGCTCAGCAACCCCCAACTGGAGGGCTATTTTTTGGGTGTGCACCCCACTCAGACGCCGTTTGTACATTTCGTACTTCTGGTCGTCTGACCAGTGGATCTCACCCGGGTCTTTTTTCCCAGTCACCGCCGCCCCTTACTTAGGGCCTCGGCTAGCGCCACTAGTGTTTCAAGGTTTGAATCATCCTCATCTGAGGCCACCTCAAGGCTGGAAAAATATTCATGTAACCGTGTCCAAGAGCCACCCACGGCTACATCATCTAGCGAGCCAAAGACTGGCCCATGTGGGAGGTCCAAATATTCGGTAGCAAGATCGATTGCTACCCTCTCCAGTAGCTGGCGCCTGAGAATATTTCTCAGGGCTTCCCGAGCTTCTTCTCGGCTTAGGACCTTCTTCCGCAATCTCATCGCACACCACCATCCGAAGGTGGTTCTTGTAATCTGCCTGGTATGCAGTCGCCGTGATGATTTCGCGCTGGTTCAGCACGCCTAACCCCATCCACCAAGTAGGCGGCACGAGCCGCACCCTCAATCAGCCCACCCAATTTGTCAGAGTTCAAAACCTCCATCTGGTAAGCCTCTACCAACAGTGAATGCACCCTAGCCAGATCATCTGTGGTGTAGGTTTCCTCACTGCTGTGACAGTCGACATCGAACCAGGCCTGCAGCCCGGCAATGATGAATCCGACAGTGAGCCTCAGCTCCTTGTCGTCTTCTGGTAGTCCAACATTTAGGACTATCTTCATAGCCTCATCAAGCTTCAGTAACGCATTGATCGTTGGTTTCATGCTGCACCGCCCTCAATGTCAGCCAAAATGAATTTGCGCTGCTTAGCGGTGAGTTCAACCAACCCCTTTAGTCCGGGTCGGTCAACGAAATCTGCGGCCCAATCAGTCATTGCCTCAGGGGACTCAACCCCAAGGTTTCGAAGGTGGTTGCGGATCCGACCCAGTTCGTCGCGCTGCTCCCCAGTGCCTGGCATTCTCGCTGTTACGTAAGCATCTAGTGCGGCACTGTCCCTAAGCTTGCCTAACGCGTCAAGAAGTTGGCTGATCTCCTCAGCGGTTAAATCTTTGGCTGAGGTGACTGGATGACCTACCAGCACCCCGATCGTCGCTAGGCGTTTTTCACGATCTTCAATCCCTAGTCGTTTGAAGTGGATCACTACCCCCGAGGCTGGGTGCCGTGGGATCTCCTCCACCTCAACAACCGACTCTGGCTCTGGCTTTGCTGGCACTCTTGATAGTGGCGCTGTTTTCCGCACCGGCGGTGGTGTGGGCTCTGGCTCGGCCGATTCTTTCGATTCCTTAGGTTTACGCTTACGGCTCAAACTTGGCCTCTGCGCTGATGGCTGTTTAGGTTGTTGGGTCTGTACCGTAACCGTCGCCTCAGCTGCCAAGTCCTGCAACTCCTCCAATGACCCGATCCCTCGGATAACGTCAGGGAACACAATCCGTGCAAGCCTGGTCGTTGCCCTAGCGACCAACATCTCAGCCGGTCGGGTCTTATAATTCGGGTTCTTTGCCGTATCCCCGGCCCGTTGGGCCTCTGTCATGGTGTAGCTGGTTTGCTGCCACTCATCCTCACCGGCACGACGCCCCTTAATTACGCACCGGTCTGAATCGGAAGAAACAACCTGGATCTCATGCCCGGCACCAAGAATTAGTGCCCTCATGGATTCAGCCGAAATCCCCGGCCTACCATTTATCACATGCACCGAAGACAACGCGGTCATCGGCGGCATACCCAACTCGCGGCCGTAAAGGATCGCAGCCGCACACTTAGGCGTACTCTGCAACCCCTTAGGCACAAATTCGGTTTGGCTAATATTCTCAGCCAGATAAACTACGTCCTTTAGGACTTTTGTCCAACTGTCGGTAGCTAACTCGTTTGCTTTTGGCGCTACCGCAGGGGTGTTATTTCCACCCCAAATTTCCATGGTCATAGCAATGTCTCCTCTAAGTTTTCGGGGTGGTCTTCGGGGTAAATCGGATCCCCGACTGGGGATAGTGCCCAAGGCTGGTTGCGGTTGCCCCAAGCGATGCGTCGCACCCAGGACTCATGCACCTCTAATAGGTGCAAGAACGAATTCCACACACCAGTGTCGGCGGTGATTGGGTGAATCCTGGTGCCGTCCTCTTGGACATGGGCAACAACACAGGTGTCGATTTCGGGCATCTGAACCTCAACCCAAACCTGTTTCTTCCCACCACGAGGGCCCAAGATCTGCTGCTGTTCAATAGCAAGATTCGCATATCTATATGCGGCTAATTGTAGGGCAACTTCGGGATAAACACCCGAGCCAGTCTTGATATCCAGCAAAACATTGCCCAGCCTCGGGCTATAGCCGATAGCGTCCAAAGTGCCGGCATACCTATAGTCGGTATGGGCTACCGGCATCTCAGAATGTTTCACCTCGATCTCCCACAGATCAAGGGCTTTTGCGTAGCCCTCAACATAGCCACGTAAATGTGGCTCGATGTCATCTGTGGGGATCTCTTCGCCTCGGCTGACACGCTCCCCCAAAGCGTGCACCCGATTACCCTTAACCACAGCCTTCCGATTGGTAGTAAACCGGGCTTTTTTCATCTTCTCGATACGGTCAGCTGACCGCATCTCAGACAATTCCATCCAATGTTCATCAGCCCATGCGGCCGTCTCTGAGGCAGCCCAATTCACAAGTGCAGGCTTGTCTAGGCTGCCAATGACGGTTGTCACACCAGGCACCAAATGGCCATCCAAGGTGTAGCTGTGGCCACCGCCATGGTTCTTGCGTTCTAATCTCACAGCATCCACTCCCCAACTGTTTGAAGTGGCAACCCAGCAGCACAAGTAAATAGAGCCTGCCTTATTGCCTCTGGGGAGTTTTCCCAACCTGGTGCCAGCGCCACACCATGGCAATTCATCGCTAACACCTGCGCCAAACGGGAACCCTTACCCAAGAAAGAACCGCTGAAAACGTGATAACCACCCTCAAGCCAAAACCTCGCATCCTTAGCTTCAGTGGTGTCTGGGCCAATGAAAAAAAGATGCTCCGTTTTCTCGCCTACCGGCTCATGCTTATAATCGGCAACGAACCGCAAACCCGGCCCTACTGTCACACTCACCGCCATTTCAACCACTCCTCAATGCGGCGGGTAGGGAGGCCTGTAGCGCAACCAAGTAGCGCATAATTTAGAGACGTCTCCGATAAATCCCAATCGGGCATTAGTGCGACCCCGTGGCAGCTAATTAGCATCAACTGGGCAACATGGGTTGAGGTTTCACCTGGTGCGCCTGTCCGCACTTCATACCCGGCTTCCTCTAGCAGGGTTTGCGCCTCACTCATCTCACCAGCTAATGCACCCTCAGAAGGCACCAAGAAAAGCACCCTGGGCCGCTCAATCATCGGCTCATACTGGTAAGTGATGCTGAACCGTAAAGCTTCAGCGTTACCTTTTGAGATCTTTAAGCTCATGCTGCCACCTCGCTAATTGCGCGTTGCAGCTCAGCAACCAAAGCAACCCTGCTACTCACATGAGCTAGGCCATGAAATTCACACCGACGCAATATCGGGTCGGTCTCAAGTTTGCTGCGCAACAAAACCAGTTGTCGCAGTAATTGATTCTGGCTAACCGTTATCATTGTTAGCACCTCTTTCTTTTTGGGGTCGGCAACTGCGCTTCAACGCCAATCGATCCGCAGTTGCTGTTTTTATTTTTGGCCCACGTAATCAGGGCCTGGACTAGGAACGGTGCTGCAAGCAGGACTCCGGCCGATGCTCCAACATTTGCATCAGTGCCGTTCGGATCTGCAAATTATCTGGATTAATGTTCATCTTCTAACCACTCCTCAAGGCTCTTTATTTCCATGCCACACAGCGCTGCAGAAATAACCTCCGGGCTGGCGTAAACCTCAGATCCCGCCTTGCAGATAGCTATCCCGTCGCAAGACAAAGCCATTCTTGTTCGGTCAAGCTCAACAGATTCACTACTCAAGGCCACATACCCGGCCTTATACAACTTTTCAGCAAGGACCGTTTTTTCTTCGGAGAGATCCTCGCTAGTCACTACATAAAGGGTCCTCAACCTTTCCACCTTTCCTCCTTGGTTTGGTTTTAGCCTCCAGTTTTCGTTCCACCTTCTCGAGGTGGGCACCTTTGACCAGTCGACTATTGGCATCACATAAACCCTTCCCGTCGTGCCTCATCAAACGAGACACCTAACAAGACAGGACCAGGCCAATAGGTTTCACAGCCCACACACATAAACCCGTTCGGGGTAACACGTGTCGGGGAATCACAATCAGCGCAGACATAACGAGTAGTTAGCGTTCGGGTTTTCACTGCCAACCCCCTAATTGGGGTTTACGTTCACGCCTAGCGCAAGCCACCAAGTTCCACAGCGGCACCCATGAAACAAGGTCTAACACCTCATCACCCACAACAGTCCTAGTTGTCTGCTCGTTAACGAATTTATGTAAGACGTCTGCGGGGAAGAACACCTGACCATCGACAACCACCCCATAAATCCAACTCATGATTTCCTCGGCGATGGTGCTGAGTCGCATACCCACCTGACTACATCCCAAGAGCTAGGTTCTTCCCCTAGGGCTTTTTTATCTCGCCCCGGCTGCTCGGGGTCTGGCCAAAACAGATCGCAATCTACGCAAACCCAAAAGTTGCAATCAGAATCGAAAGTTACTTTGTCGCCACAGTCTGGGCAGCTGTAATTTTTTTCGTTCAGTGGGGGGCAAAAACTGCTGTAGGCCAGTAATTCAAGCGGTTTACCGGCTTCTCCGGTAGCAAATTTTCTTATCTCCCCAGCACGCTTTCTAGGGATCGCCACGTAAGCATCCCCGCACGTTCCCCCGCTTACGGTTACACCCAAAAAGTTGTAAATATCTTTTACGAGGTAGAGGTATTGGCTGTCTTGAAATACTGCCCGGATCATAGTTTCTCCTCAGAATCGAGCGAAAAATGGCAGACGTTACAGCTTTCGCCAGACTTGAGCTCGTTGCCGCAAAAACATGTAACGGGCGCTAGGTTCTGAGGTTCTATGCTGTAACCCTGTGCGAGAGCCTCCTCGAATGTGAGGGAGTCGCTTGGGTCTTCCATCGGGTCATCCCAAAGGAGCTCGCAGTCCCAGCAAACCCAGATGTTTTCACTTATCTCTTCTGCCTCATTGAGGCAGCCGCAAACCCAGTAGATATTTGCTTCCAGACTAGGCATTTTCAACCCCCGCTGAATCCAATTTCGCGAACGCTTCCCGTAACTGTCGAACCTGCTCCTTTATCTCTTCCCCGTACCGCGGATACTGGAGAAGAAGAGCGAACTTCAACCAGTGCCGGAAATACTTCTCAGATAATGAGCGCTTGGATATACACGCGTAGGCCAGGATGTCGAAAACACCATCAACGGAAACCCATATTTCTGTTGCGCCCTTGAACGGGCCAGGCATAACACGGTCATCACCCAGCCGTGAAGCAACATCAGTAGTAGACAGGCTGAGAATTTGGCAAATGTCTGGAAGTAGGAACCATGGCTCGCCGCCACAATTCAAAACCTGGACCCGTTTTTTCCCATACCAGTGAGTATTTAGCCCATTCCTCATGACTCAACCCCCATGAGCGCGGGCAAAGCAATCAGCTGAGACTGAATCAAACCCTGATCAATCAACAACAACCGGATAGCCTCTAACCCTGCCGGGGTCAGATACGTAGTTGTTGCCGCATGGCCATTGGTTTTATCGGTCGAATACGTTTTAGTAGCAAACCAGGCTTTAGTCTTCGGATTCGCGTACGGCTGCCTACGACGGGAACCTGACCGGATAAGAATTTTCTGGTCATACAACCAATTCCACAATTGTTTATGTTTGATACCCAGTAGGTTTGCTGCTGTGTCAATCAGGTAGCAGCCAGTGCCGTTCAAAAACTGGTCATACCCATCAGCCTTAGTCTGGTTTTTAGCTGCATGTTCTGCGGTGGCTTTCAAAGCTTCACCGATATAGCGGAAATAGGCCAGATGTTCTGCTGGCAGCATCGACATATCAGGGATCTGCGGGGCCGTCCGATACATCCCGGTTTTACGGATAGCTGGGAGTACCTCATGGGTGACCCAGCGTCGGAAGGGTTTCGCAGTTGGTGAGTCGGACCGCAGCACAACCTCATACATTCCAGACTCGGAAACAATATTGGTTTTACGTTGACGGCCGACCGAATCGATTACGTCAGTCTGGCTGACGCAATCTTTTTCGAGGCGTTCAGCGACCATCCTGGAATTCCCGATGCCTAGCACCTGGCATAAATCATTGAGCACAAAGAATGGCTCACCATCGATACTCAAGACCCGAACCTGGGTATTTCCATAGGTAAAAGGGGTTAGCGTGTTTGAGCTCATTGCTTAGCCGCCCATTCAGTTTCTTTGCTGGCGGCGAGAAAGCGCTCTATCTCGTCTTTATTGATTAGGTAAACGACAGCCTTAGACTTTCCGATCTTCTTAGCTGGTAAAACACCTTCCAAGACCCACCTTTGAACGGTGCGTGTACTAACACCTAAGGCCTCTGCCGCTTCGGGCACTGTAGCCCAGTCACTTATCTTTGCCATGGCATGAGAATACGTCATGACGTAACTACGCCACAAGATAAACACGCAAAATTATTCGTATAAATTCGTCAAAGTAACTTTTAGGTGCTTGGCGGAACTACGCCACTAATGCTAATGTTTTGCCATGACAGTAGAAATGGTGGGGAGGATCCCCGAATTCACACAAGGGGATCGGCTGCGCAAGGCGCGCCAACTGACAGGAATGAATACGCGAGAATTCGCTAAAGAAATAGGCGTCAGCCAAAAATCGATAACAGACGCCGAATGCGACAAGGTAGCTCCCCCGCCTGGACTCGAACCAGGAACCTGCGGATTATCGGAATAACTTAATAGATTTCATTACTTCAGAAATACCTTTTAGTAAAGCCGCATAGACAAAAGTGGGGGGTAAATATGAATAAGAACTTGATCTCGAAAAATACGCTTAATGCGAGATCCTTAACTATGTGGTCTTTACTAATCCCCCAACACGAAGCGTGGATGATCGCAGCTGGCCGCAGACCAGGAACAATTGCAAAAAGAGTTCACTACCTAACTCGGTTATCCAAAGCCTTCCCAGATCCAGCAACAGTGACAACAGCTGATCTACTCACTTACAGTACAGCCCATGAATGGCAGCCCGAAACTCGCAAAGCGTGGCGGTCTACCGTTGTAACTTTCTGGCAGTGGGCAATAGATTATGGATTCCTTACTAGTAACCCGGCAAGCAAATTACCTAGAGTTTCAGTGCCTAGGACTGTCCCTAAGCCGGTTCCAGACAATGTATATATTAGAGCGATCAGTCAAGCTTCTACTCGTGACCAGACGATTATAAGGATGGCCGCCTTAGCGGGTATGCGTCGTGCTGAGATAGCGGAAGCTAAATGGTCCGACATAGTGGATGGCAAGATCTACATTAAAGGCAAAGGTGGGCACATTAGAGCAGTGCCTCTGGTTGATGAATTAGCGGCAGATTTGGCAGAAGAGCAACAGTGGCGAAAAAGGGGGATTTTGCGCGACGGTTGGCGCTACCATGTGGATACCGAATCTGAATATATATTCCCTGGTCCAAATGGGCATATTAGTGCTGATGCAATTGGGCGAATATTGAAGAGAGCGTTAGGTGATGATTGGACTGGCCATAAATTGAGGCACCGATTCGGTACGAAAATTTATAGCGGCTCAAGGGATCTATTAACTACCCAGCAATTATTGGGGCATTCTCGGCCGGAAACTACTCAAAGATATATTTTAGTGCCTGAAGATTATTTAAAGACGGCCGCTGAATACGCAGCATTGTTTAATTGAATAAAATTGCCTCTACCTAAGGTTCTTTTATTAGCTGAACTTAAACGAAATTGCTTTCTCCTTAAAAAATAAAGTTCCCCCACCTAAAAGGTGGGGGTTCTTTTCGTTAAACGTGGTTCGGTAATCGTTCAGTCTGCCCCCTTGTTGGGTGCGGGCTGGATTTCTTTTTATCGTAAAACGTTAATCTTGTTTTACGAATTTTTTACGTTGCGTATTGGTCCTGCGGTTTTAGCTAGGTCGTATAGTCCACCAGCGGCCAAGCCCAGCATTAGGCCTTGTATTGCTGCATGGTAGGCACCATTAGCGCCTAGGTAGTAGTCGGCTAGGGAGAGGACCACTCCTAGGGTTACTGCTAGGACTAGGGCTAGTTTCGGTGGTGCTCCTAGTTCTTTAGCTAGATTTACTAGGGCTACTACTGCTGCCGGGGTGGCGGCTAAGGTGATGATTTCCATCTTTTCTCCTATTTTTGTTTCTTTTCGCAGTCGCAATCGTCGATGGTCTGCCAAATGCGCTGAGTGTTCCGGTCGGTTATTGTGATTCGTTCCGCCACATGGGCTAGCCCGTCGTTAGCTCGGGCTAGCTCCTTGTCATGACGCCTAGTGGCGTCTTTCACCCCTTGGATAGCTTCGGTGACCCGGGCCAGTTCTTGGCTGTGGTTCTGGGTTGTCTTCTGGATGCTGTTAATCGCATCCCTGAGGCTTGACCCTCCGTTGGGGTTCATCTGAGCTAGTAGTTGCTGGGCTGCTTCGGTTGCATTTGCAGCGTTTGCAGCCGCTACTGCCTTTTGGGTCTTTTGCTCTTCAAGGATTTTTTGGACGATTTCTGCGGTGTCGTCTGCCGCCATTTTCTTTTTGATGGCGTCGGTTTCAATCTTGTTACGCCATCCAGCGAAGACGGCACCTATTAGGGTGGCAATGCTGGTTATGAGCGTTGCGACAGCGATCGTCATTATCTGGTCTCCCTGAATAGTTTCCACCACGTCCGAGGCCCTACTAGCCCGTCTGCTAGTAGTCCTGTTCGGGTTTGGTATGCGGTTACGGCTTTTTGAGTTTCGGGGCCATATAGCCCGTCAACGGCGATCTCATGGCCGAATTGCCTAAGCCTTGCTTGGATTCGGCGCACATTAGTTCGATCCTCTTCACTGTAATAGCCGGATCTCTGCCAAACGGGTCCGGTTTTGGGGCCGTAGTGGGCACGGTGGCCAGCCTTGACCCCTAGGGGGTATTTAGGGATCCGGCCCGGTTTGGTGGTTTTCACCGCATGAATCCGGCCCGGAGTAGGGCTGATGCACGGTGATTTATTGCCCAACCAAACATGGACATGGCAGACATGTGGATTGCTGCCGGTATATGGGTGCCAGCCTCGGTTTGGGGTCCAGCGTCTGCGCCACCAAATGATAGAGCGCAGTTGAATTAGGCCTTGGCGGTGCCACTGGATTAGCTGGGCTGCCATCTTGTCACCCAGTGCCTTGTTGCCCTTGGTTCCTGGTTGGCGGGCCACGCCTAGGTCCATGCCTAGGCCGCTGCGATGGTCGGGGTAGTGGTCACCTGGTCTCAGGGTGGACCATAGTCCAACGCCGATGCCTTCGGCTTTGATTCTGGCCCAGAGTGCCTGTAGCGCTGGCTTACATTTTTTTAGTGTGGGCTCAGCCCAGTCATAGGCTGCTATCTGAGATATTGGCACAGGTTCCCCCTTTTTTTGGTTTAGTTGATTTTTGTTTCTTGCGGTAATTCCCCGGCTTTGAATCGTTCCCACAGCCTGAGGTCTTCTTGTCCGAGCGCCCACAAACAAACCCCGTCCAACTGGTATTCGTGATTTGCCCGATCAGCCCAGTAGGCGGTTGATTCCACATCGGAATACCAAAGGATTGATGCCCCTTGAGCGTCGACAAGGAAGATCCGGCCCATCCAGCAGCCAACATCGAGGGGATGAATGGCTACCTGTTGGGTTTGTCCAACCTCAATATCGATTGGGGTGTGGGCGAAGTCCCAATCTGGGGAGATCTCTTCGGTTCGGGTTTCGTGCTCCTCGATATCAGAATTGGGTCGGAAAATATTTCGGCCCTCATCCCATGTGACCCCAGTTCTTGAGATCCGCCCCAAGGTCTGCTGCTGCCCCAGGTATTCAACCTGGACTGCTTCGCGTGGCTGATACCACCAACCATCTCCAACACGGAGATGGTCAAACCATGTGGTGTTGGCCGCCCATAATCCAACACTGCCATCGAGTGCACTGGTAGGGATTTGAGCAGTCAGTCTCAGCGGTACATGTTGTTCGGTGTGGCCGTAGTAGAGCCGTGCTCTACTTCCTCGGATCCTTAGCCCGATCACAACCCGGCCCTGCCCAGCTGGCCGACCAACTGGTGGTGGGGTTACCGTGGTCGAAGCCAACGTATACCCGCCTCTGGTAATACGCAGTCGGCCAGCGGTGGTGATCTCAGCCCGAATACCGCCAATGTGTACCCCAGCTATCCCCGAATAGGGGAACTGTAGCCGGGCCTGAACATGCAGGGAGGATTGGTTGAAGTTGTGGGCTAAATCTAGGGTGCCTGAGCCTCTGGCTTGGCTGTATTGGCGGTCCCAGTTTTCAGCTGGCCATTGACTCCACGCCCCAGATCTGGCATAGAAGTCGGATGCCACGATTTCGGCTGTGCGAAAATCATCATCCCAGATCAGGGCTGACTCCGGTGGCCGCTGCAGTAATTCTAGGGTGAGGGTGAATCCGTTTTTCGGGCCAACCCAATCACCGTTGCGGTCCCTAAATTTTCTCGGACTCAATGTGTATGTAGCTTGGGCTGCTGGTTCGGTTTGGTTGGCGATCGACCATAGTGGTTCGCCGACTGGTTTGCCGTATCGGGTTAGGTAGTCGCGGCGATTGTAGGTGCTGGCTGCAACTTTGGTTGCGGTGTCGTATCCGGTGGCTTCCGCCCAGTCGTAAACGTGCAGTAAAGCGTATGGGGTGTGCTCGTAGGGGTCGCGGAATGCTAGCCAGGGGATGTGGTGTTGTGGTGCTGGGTCATGCACCCAAGTGCCATTCAGGTAGAGCTGTGCTCCGTAGTAGGTGGCCACGGTTGCCCGATAGCCACCGGGAATATTGTCGAATGGTGGTTTGTCGTGGATCCGCCAAGCGAACCCGTAGGCCGGTAGCCCCATACTGATTTTGGAAGAGCTGCAAACACTGGTGGCATAGGTGTAGGTGCCCTCCAGCCAGTCACGTGGGCTGACTGGCCCCGGTGCCGACCCAGTCCACGCCATGCCGTAGCTCATAATGCAGATGTGGTCCAGGATTTTGCCTAGCTGCTCATACCGGCACCAGTTCTCATCACCCACAGACCGGTTTAGTCCGATCATTGCCGGCAGGTCGGCGTTTACTTTCCGACCTTTTGCGTGGCATACGTCGCGGATATTGCGAAATAAGGCTTCGGAGGCTTCGGCGTTATGGTAGGCCCCACCACGCTCCAGATCTATATCTATGCCGTATGCGTAGGGGTAGTCGTCTAGTAGCTGGTCAAGATTGTTCAGTAGGTTGTTTTGGGCTGTCTGGTTGTTGCGTAGGCTGTCGAATATTGGCGCCCAACCGTGGTTCATTATGGTGAGCCACCAACGAATATGCGGCCATTTGGCCCGATACTCATCCAACAGGGTTGGGTCAAAGTTTTCTTGTAGGTCTCCGGCTGAGTTTATTTCCCAGCCGAAAATCCCGATATCTGTGATCCGGTCACCGTATTCATTGAGGGCTAGCCGGACCCTGGAAGACCATAGGTGCCCAACCCATACCCAAACATTTTCTGACATGACTTGACCCCTTCAAGACCTGCTGGGCATTCTTATTTCCATGACTGGTAGATCACTGATTTTCGTTTTTGCCGCTTTGCTAATTAGCGGATGCGTGGCTAATCCAAATCCTGATGAACCGGCACCTAGAGTCGAGGAGACTTACAAGTCGCAACCAACGATTGCCTCTACGCCTACTCCTGTGCCATCTGTTGAAGCATCCCAGGATCCCGACCAGATAGAAGATCCCACTGACGCATTCGGCGAACTGGCATGCAGCTGCACACAAAAGAAAGATTGCAATTGCTCACCAGCGAAAGACTCAGGCAAGACTGAAGCGCCTGCTGAAATGGTATGCCGGGATGCACCCAAGTCGATGATGAAGTATTTGCAGACAATATTTTCCCTCAACCCCGATAGGGCTAAATTTATTGACGGGAAAATGATCCACACTGGCGGGAACCGCTGGGAAGTTGCAGTAAACACTTGGGTAAACCCAAACGATAAAGTCCAAAGTCTGCATAAATTCGCCCCAGTTGAATACTTCGCTTTGGAAATAAAATGGGGCCACCCCGACGCGCCAGTCAAATACCAGAAGGCATCTAACTGGCGGCTTGGGGTTAGCGCAAAAAAGTGCCTAAAACCTTAGGCCATACGCCATAGCGAATAGAAAGAATCGCCTTCGTCGGTAGTCATCTTTGAACGGACCATAACATCGCCATCACTTTCTGGCTTAAAGTTCGAATCGGTCCACTGGTTACCACCATCTCGGTAAACAGTCCGAGAACGCCGAGTCCTAATCGGACCCCAAGGCGCACTATGGTTGTGACGATAGCGTGTCTGTAGATAGATGGTCCCTATATCAAAATGCCCGTAGGCTCCACCGCTAACATTTTTCGGTGTAGCCCTGGTCCAATAATGAGTTCCGTCGGTGCGAAGTTCCACTTCGACATCTTGAGCGTCGCCTAGGAACCACCATGCATCTATAAAGAAGGCTTCTAGCGAGGGGTGGTCTTGTTTTTCACCTGGTGGTGGTTGTGGTGTGGTGTCGGGTATTGGGGTTATGCCTCGGAACCAAATAAGCACTCTTGATCGGGTGTTTTTTTGTTGGCTGAGTTGGTAGTCGACATCGCTTCGTCTGGTTAGGTGTGGTGGGGTCCCTGCGCCTTGAGTGGCGGTGTGGGTAAATCCGTTCACTGTGGCGGATTGGTTTATTTCCCCGTATTGGTAGCCCTCAATGTTGACGGGTCCACCCCCAGCTAGTGGCTCAACATCAACCCGGACAGGTGAAGCCTGGTCGGTGTTGGCTGGCACCACTAGGGTTTGCGGTCCAGCGAATACACCGTTACGTAGTTCCCAGCCTGAGACTGGGGCTAGGCCATAGCTGTCGACACCAAAAACCCAGCCGGTGATCTTGTCACCAGGCTGGGCTTGAATATCAGTTATTTTTATTTTTGCATCAGGTCGGGTTTTTGTTTGGACCCTGATTCTTAGGTGCTCCACTTTCCGGTTGTTGCGGTGTTGTAGGTGGAGGTGGCCGAATAGTCTTAGCCAGTTATCCATTGCCGACCACCCCAGCAACCCATGGCATTTCGGTTACGTGCGGCACCCAGCCGGTGGCTGTCCCCCCAGCTTGTAGTTGGATATCGGCGAGGGTTGTGGCACCGTCTGGGTTTTCATGGGTAGTTTGTATCCGCAGCCGGATCTTGTGTATTGGTCTGCCGCCTTGTTTTGGTTGCAGGTTGAGGGCTTTATATCCAGTCATTATGTGACCTGTTGGGTGATTGTTTCGGTTGTGCCGTCGTCGTAGATAACTTCGGCGATAACTTCAACTGTTGGTGTGGTTCCTGCTGGGAATCCTTCGGTGCCCAGCTGGAAACTGATGGTGTAGACGTCCCTGGTGTCTGGGGCAACGGTTTGCTCTATCCAACACACTCCATCTCCGGCCATCTCAACATGTTTATGGCCGGTTACCCCACCGGGTTTCACTGTTGCCCCGCTGCCTGCCCAGTGGGCCATCCCGTTATCAAACCGGGCATTCTGCAAGAGGTTGAAGGGCACTAGATCACGGGTGTCTATGTCGGTGCCGGTGGTTAGCTGCGTGGCGTCCTTGTTATCACCTGAACCCAGTTCCCTAAGTTTCTGACTTAGGACTATTTTTGTGTTCCAGGGTCGGATCAGGTCGTATTCAAGTCGGACTATCCGGGATGCTACCCGGATGTCTAGCTCGTCATCGATTACGGTTACCAGGTCCCCAACTCCGAACCGGTCCAGGGTTTGCCCAGACCATGCCGATAGGTCGATGACCTCGATCTCGTAGGAGTAGGCGGGTTTGGCTCGTTTGGCTAGTGCGGCTTTAGCCATCGCTAGCATGGTGTAGGGGTTGGTGCTGGTTGGGAAGTCGTACACCCCAACCCGAACCTGACTGGTGTAGGTGTAATCCTCCACATATTCCAGCCCGCCATTGACTTCGGCTATACCTAGCCCGTCGGCGTTTCGGGGGATGATTCGGGTGATGAGTGCGGTGGTGTCTTCTACTCGTTTCGCGCCTTTCACGCCTCGGCCGTAGAAGAATGTTAGGCCAGCGTCCCTACCTGATTGGGTTAGCAGGCTGACTGTTTTCGTCTGGTTGCTGAATACTAGGTCACCGCCGTGGGTGTCGGCGACTTTCCTTAGGCATGCCAGTGGTGAGGCTTGACTCATTGACCAGGTGCGGACGGTTGACACGTTGACTTTGTCTAGGGTCCAGCCGGTGTTGTTGAGGATATGGGTAATTGTGGTGCCTGCTTGGGCACCGGCCCATTGTCTGGCCTCAACTTGGCCACTGAGACCTAGGTCGTAGAATTCGGCCTCAGCGTAGATGTCTAGTATTGGTGTGCCGCTTTGTCGGTGGCTGGTGATTTTACGGATCTTGAAGGTTTCGTCTGCGACTTTGATGGTGCGTTCAACCATTATTGCGGCCCGTTTCGGATGGGCTGCTGGCAGCTGGAATTCTGCCCGGTGTTCACCATTTAGCTCGATGGTCAGTTTTGCTTTTATGGCGTCGGTGATCACCTCTACCACATCATCACCATCAAGTATTTGTATTGGTGCCCTGGCTAGGACTGGGTTTAGTGGTGGTTCGTAGACGGGTGCGGCAACATCGATTGTCATCTGCTGCGGGACACCGGCTAGGTCGGTGTCATCAGTAACCCCTACCTCAAGGGTGTAGGTGCCGATATCCCAACCAGTGACAATGGTTAGGGTGTTGTTTTCTAGGTTGGCGGTGATCCCAGCTGGTGCGGTGAGGCTGAACCTGGGGGTGCCTTTCCATGTTCCAGTTAGGGTTCGAGTGATGGTGGCGTTCTGCTGGATCGCAGCAGACGGTATCGGATTTAGTACTGGTGGGGTTTCTTGTTCTACCAGTTTGATTTCGGTGATTGTTTCCCCAGCCTGCATGGGGACCTGGATCTGCACCCAGCCAGTGAATGCTTCTGGGAGTACTTGGGTTGGTGCAGTCCAGTTAGCACCTTCGTCAGTGCTGAACAAGAACTGTGGGGTGCCTGTTATTGGTGGGGTGATTTCTACCGCTGGGGTGGCGGTCCAGCTGGCCTGCTGGGCTCCAGTGTTCAGCGTTGCTGCCACGGTGGCGCTAACGCCTGTGTCGGTGGTGGTTATTCCGGTGGTGGTTGCACCGGTGGCGGTGAGGCTGCGTTTAGCTTCGGCCACCAGGTCAGCCATATCTACTGGTTGGGTGGGTTGGGTGTAGCTGATCTCATCTATCCACCCACCAGCCCAATAGTTAGCTAGTGGGGCTAAGGTGGCGACCTCGAAGTTAGCTTCACATGCTGGGTTTGGTGTGCCAGTGAAGCTGCGGACTGGGCCGATGAAGGTTTGGCCGCTGTCGCGATGTAGTGCACCTAGTTGGCTGGTTTTCCCGTCCAGGTCTATCAACCAGATGTAGTGCACCCATTCCCCAGGGGTTGGGGTCCAAGGCAGCCCCTCAGACTGGTCTAATAGTGCCCCTCCACCGTTGGGGTAGATCATTGCCCGTGGCCGACCGTTAGCCAGGGTGGACAGGTAGACCAGTGGTTTTTTACCTGGGGTGTTACGGGTGCAGATTAGGGGGGTGTAAGACATTGAGTAGTTCAATGCTGCCCAAACCCGGAATAGCATTTTCCCACCACTGGGCCACAGGTCGGGAAAATGGGGGACGGTTAGGGATGTTTCCTCGGCTGTGGGGGAATTCAGGTTAAAACGCAAGTTTTTGCCCCAGCGGCCCTCTGTTAGGGCGGCCGATGGGGCGGTGTAGTTGCGTAATGTCCAGGTGGCGTCTGGGTTGTTGCCATCAGGTAGCGTCCGGTTGGGGCCACTGCCTTGTGGTGTGGCGTCGAAACGCTGCAGGACTATATTCCCTGCGGTTGGGGTTTGCCCACTCCAGTCCATCCTGGTGTGCCAGGACGCGACAATGTCACCAGCAGCCATACTGTTAGGCCCTCCTTGAGTTTGCTTCCACCGCCACCATGGTGATCTGCCCACCGGTGGCGGTGGTTGTGATTTGGGTTGTGGTGTCAGGTGGTAGTTCTATCCTGGTTAGAGTGCTCATGGTTTTGGCCGCGTGAGCTAACTTCACCCCAGTGCTGTTGTAGAGGGCGAAATCCATATCTTTGTAGTTCAGGACTAGTTTCTGGCCTGTACTGCAAGGGGTTGCTACATCCACAGTTAGGTCCCCGACTGTGAGGGTTGCTGTCTCGAATTCGCCCCAGATCTCAAATTTTGGGTATGAGGGCAGGTTGCCCTTG
>PDWJ01003070.1_pt1 | contig 16516 bp, 12 predicted proteins | sample 1430881 | NCBI WGS metagenome assembly PDWJ01 (sample SAMN01162460, study PRJNA174530) | Oral metagenome, whole genome shotgun sequencing project. | biome: Marine environment; feature: Marine mammal; material: Swab sample of the gingival sulcus; isolation source: swab sample of gingival sulcus... | reverse complement strand
GGAAGAGGGTGGTCGTCATACGCCGTTCTTTAACGGCTACCGTCCGCAGTTTTACTTCCGTACGACGGATGTTACCGGGGTTGTCACGCTTGAGGACGGGGTTGAGATGGTGATGCCTGGAGATAACATCGCGGCCGGTGTTGAGCTGATTACGCCGATAGCGATGGACGTCGGTCTTCGCTTTGCGATCCGTGAGGGCGGCCGTACTGTCGGTGCGGGTGTTATTAGTGAAATTATTGCATAGATTTCTATGAGAACGGTGTCTGCCTCTTTTGCCTTTTTCGAGCGAAAGAGGCAGCTTCTTATGAGGACGGGGCAATGAGGGATATCGTAACTCTGGCGTGTGGAGCGTGTAAACGTCGTAACTACACCACAACCAAAAATAAAAAAAGAACTCCGAATAAGCTGGAGTTGAGTAAGTATTGTCCGTTTTGTCGGTCTCATACCGCACACAAGGAGACAAAATAGGGTTTGCGCAGGCCAGTAGCTCCAATTGGTAGAGCGCCGGACTCCAAATCCGGATGCTGGGGGTTCGAGTCCCTCCTGGCCTGCCATTGACTGTTTCTTGAAAAGAGGGGGCTGTTGCTGACTGCCCCTTTCTTTTTTTGCTGAGATTGGGTAAAAAGGAAAATTCGCTGGCAATAGATTTTGCCTGCCGATGGGCGTTTGCTCAGAAAAGGTTCTGGTGCCGTGGTCGAAGATGGCTCTCTGTTTGAGGCTTCGGCATGCAGACTGCTGTGGAGGTCTCTGGGAAAGTTATGGCAACGAAGGCAAAAGGAAAAAGCGTCTCCAAGGAAGTCAAGAAAAGTACTCTTTCGCCGTCGCAGATTAAAAAATTTGTCTCGGAAGTCAAGGCAGAATTTTTAAAAATAGTCTGGCCGGATAAAAAGGTCACTCTTGGTCTCACCGGGGTTGTTGTTTTGCTGACGGTGGTTGTTTCCATCTATCTGGGTTCGGTGGATCTTTTTCTCGGTAAGGTTGTTCTGTCTTTTTTGCGTTAAACGGTACGCGCTTTTTCCTCCTTTTGGTCGAGGGGCTGCAAAACGGTAAACATTTAGGGAACTGATTACGAATGGCACGTCAATGGTACATACTTCAGGTGCATTCCGGGTTTGAGGAGAAGGTAAAGGCTACCCTTGAGGAGCGGATTCGTAAAGACGGGATGACCGAGGCCTTTGGTGAGATTCTTGTGCCGACCGAACAGGTCGTCGAGATGATAAAGGGGGCCAGAAAAACCTCTTCGAGGCGTTTTTTTCCCGGCTATATGCTGGTCAGTATGGAACTCAACGACCAGACCTGGCATACAGTGCATGATAATATGCCCAGGGTGGTTGGCTTTGTCGGTGATGATAGAAACCCGGTCCCTCTCTCCGACGAAGATGCTGCCAAGGTCATCGGGCGCATCCAGGATGGTTCTGAGCGCCCACGTCCCAAGGTGGTATTCGATGTCGGCGAGGTGGTCAGGGTTATAGACGGTCCGTTTGCGAACTTTCAGGGGGTTGTCGACGAGGTGTTCCCGGAAAAAGGGCGTGTACGGGTTATGGTTTCAATCTTTGGCCGAGAAACTCCGGTTGAGTTGGAGTTTGTCCAGGTTTCGAATACCTGAGGGGCTTGATCCCGGCGCTGTAATTTTGTGTTTTCGACTCCAGCGGGTAACAGCTGGATTGGTTGTTGGCTATTGATGAAAAACTCTTGGGGTATGTCATTTACACATCTGCTCCGGGACAATTGTAAAAGAAAGGTGGGGTAAAGAGCATGGCAAAGAAAGTAATGTCTTACATCAAATTGCAGATTCCTGCTGGTAAGGCCAATCCATCTCCGCCTGTTGGTCCTGCGTTGGGTCAGCATGGGGTTAATATAATGGAGTTTTGTAAGAGCTTTAATGCCAAAACGCAATCAATGGGTGACACCATCGTTCCGGTGGTTATAACCGTGTACCAGGACAGGTCTTTCAGTTATATCACCAAAACGCCACCTGCCTCGGTACTTTTGCTGAAGGCTGCCGGTCTGCAAAAGGGGTCGAGCAATCCTAAGCTGGACAGGGTTGCAGAGATCAGTCGGGATAAGGTCCGGGAGATAGCTGAGATCAAGATGCCCGATCTTAATGCCTACGATATCGAGAGTGCAATGAAGATCGTCGAAGGTACTGCGCGCAGTGCCGGGATTACTGTTGTCGATTAGGTCGTCGCAGAGTTGTTGTATGGGCGTAGGTGAGGCGCAAAAAAGCAAACACAATCCTGGGAAGGGTTCCTCACGCCTGATGGCTGCACCGATTGTTGTGGAGTCGATTTCCGGGGAGTGATGATACTGCTGGCAGAACGTCGATTCTGCGCGAGTAGGAGGCTGTTATGCCGAAACATGGGAAAAAGTATAGAAACACGCAGGAAAAAATTGACAGATCGTTTCTTCGGGAGCTGGATGACGGGGTGCAGACCGTTCTCGATTCGGCCTATGCGAAGTTCGATGAGACCTTTGATATCGCGATGAAGCTTGGTGTCGATCCGCGTCATGCCGATCAGATGATTCGCTCATCGGTCAGTCTGCCGCATGGAACCGGTAAGGTTACCCGGGTCCTGGTCTTTGCCAAGGGGCCAAAGGAGGCAGAAGCCCTTGAGGCCGGTGCTGACTTTGTTGGTGGTGATGATCTCGCAGAGAAAATCAAAGAGGGCTGGCTTGAGTTTGACAAAACCGTTGCTACCCCTGATATGATGGGGGTGGTCGGTAAAATTGGTCGTATTCTCGGGCCCCGTAATCTTATGCCGAATGCCAAACTCGGCACGGTGACCATGGATGTGGCCAATGTGGTACGCGAGATTAAGGGCGGCAAGGTGGATTTCCGGGTCGATAAGGCCGGGATTATCCATGCCGGCATCGGTAAGTTGTCTTTTGGCAAAGAGAAGTTGTGTGAAAACACGCTGGCCTTTGTGCAAAAGATCGTTCAGCTGAAGCCATCAGCCAGTAAGGGGGTATATCTGAGGTCGATTGCGATCTCTTCGACAATGGGCCCCAGTGTGAAGCTTGACCCGCTGGCCCTGCGGGCAATGATCAAGTAAGTTTTTCAGGGCAGTTTTCTGCTCTGTGTAGGCAATCGAAGACAGCAGGTACTCTTGTTTAATCGTGCCGGGCACGACCTGCCGAGATGAAATGGATGAGGGATGTTCTTACGGTTTTCCTCGTCTGTCGTATCCTGTAGCTGCTGTTTAAACCGATAACATCTATTCTGTGGGAGGAGCATTTTGAATCGTGATCAAAAAGCGACGGTGGTAGCCGGCTTGAATGACGCGTTCAGCCGGTCGAAGTTTACCGTTGTCGCCGATTATTGTGGTTTAAAGGTCTCTGAATTGCAGCAGCTCCGCATTGCATTGCGGGAGTGTGATTCGGAGATTCGCGTTGCGAAAAATACTCTCCTGAAAAGGGCGGTTACTGATACCGACAGCTCCACCTTGGTCGACCATTTTTCTGGTACAACCGCGGTGGTAATGGGATATTCTGATCCTGTGGGTCCGGCCAAGGCAATAACAAAATTTGCCAAGGACCATGACAAGTTCGTTATCCGCTCTGCTGCTCTTGAAGGGGAAGCCTTATGTGTTGATGAAGTTGTTGCCTTATCGAAACTGCCGACCAAGGAGGTCTTGCTCGGCCAGTTGCTGTCGACCTGGTCTGCTGTTCCAACGGGTCTTGTTCGTGTTCTCAGCGGGGTGCCACGTACCTTTGTCTATGCACTTCAAGCCATTAAAGAACAAAAAGAGGCCGAGACACATTAACTCGTCAACCCGGAAATCCATTATCTAACTGAAGAGGTAAAACGTTATGGCTGTAACAAAGGAAGAGGTTATTGAATTCATCTCAAACATGTCCGTTCTTGAGCTTTCTGAATTGATCAAGGAGTTTGAAGAAAAATTTGGTGTATCTGCTGCTGCTCCGGTCGCCGTGGCCGCTGCTGCAGGTGGTGGAGAAGCTGCCGCACCTGCGGAAGAAAAGACAGAGTTTGATGTCGTTCTCTCCGATATCGGTGGAGAGAAGATTAAGGTGATCAAAGAGGTTCGTGCCATTACCGGTCTTGGCTTGAAAGAGGCGAAAGGGCTGGTTGAGTCTGCTCCAGCCGCGCTTAAAGAGGGCGTGACCAAAGAAGAGGCAGAAGAGATCAAAGGCAAAATCGAGGCGGTCGGCGCTACGGTTGAAATCAAGTAGAATCTTGCAGACGGCTTGTGTTGACAGCCGTGTCTGTTTTTCTTAACACGCCATGGTCATTCCGTGGCGTGTTATACTTTTTTCAGGGTTCTCTGGTTGCAAGGCACCGTTTTTCTGGTCGCCCTGGGCGTTTTTCCCGGAGTGCCTTGAAGGAAAGGCTCATCGCCGCCTTGTGTTACATCAGCCCTGGTTTTGGTAAGGTGGTGCTAATCTGAGCTTTGAGAGGGGCACAGGCCCCGCTGGAGAAGAGGCAGGTTCGTTCGTCTCCGTTGCAGAGGTGGCTGCGCCTTGCTGGTGGTTTTGCGTGGATAGCGCTTGCTGGGGCTGTGGCAGGCCGTTAATCCAATGCTCGGGGTGCGTATCTGGTTGGTTGTTTTTATTTACAGCCCCTCATATACCAACCCCGCTCAGCCTAGTATATATTCCTGTTCAAGGAAAGGGGTTTTTTTACAAATACAGAACTGTATGCTCAAAAGGGGCCCGAGTAACAGCCGTTGCAAATGGCATTTCTATTTTGCTCAGGCCTGCAACTCAAATTGAATATCCTGGTATTTATCGATAATTCTTCTTTTGCCGTTGTCGGCGGCAGGTTTTTTAGCAGATGCTAAGGAGTGCTTTTGGGTACCCTCTTTTTTTTCTGCTCCGCTGCACATGTTTTGTAACTATACACTGCCTACGGGTAATTTGAGGACAATATGGAAAGATTAAGAAAAAATTTTGCCAAGGCCGAAAGGATACTTGAACCCCCACATCTTATATCCATGCAGCGCATCTCGTACGAAAAGTTTCTTCAGCGGGAGGCCGATCCTGAGAAAAGGGGTGATTTTGGACTGCAGGGTATACTCAACAATGTCTTTCCGATCAATGATTTTAATGGGCTCTGCTCTCTTGAGTTTGACCACTACAAGTTTGGCAAACCCAAGTATACCATCGAGGAATGCCTGCAGCGGGGGATGACCTATGAAGCGCCTCTGCGCATTGTCGTTCGACTGAACTCTTTTGATGTTGACGAGCAGACTGGTGTTCAGACGATCCGCGATATCAAGGAGCAGGAGGTATTTCTCGGTGCCCTTCCTCTGATGACCGGTGATGGTGTCTTTGTTATCAACGGCACCGAGCGGGTTATCGTTTCTCAACTGCAGAGATCGCCGGGGCTGTTCTATACCCATGACAACGGGAAAAGCCACTCCAGCGGCAAGCTGCTCTATTCTGCACGCATTATTCCGGTACGTGGCTCCTGGATTGATCTTGAGTTCGATATTAAGGATATCCTGCATGTCCGTATTGACCGGCGCAGGAAATTTCCGGTGACCACCCTGCTCAAGGCCCTCGGCTATACCGGTGAAGAGTTGCTCGATATCTTCTACCAGAAACTGCAGGTACGCAAGAAAGAAGAGGATTTTGAGATTGAGTTCAACGGTGAACTGTTCGAGGACCAGCGCCTTGAGTACGATCTTGTCTCTCCGAAAGACGGAACCGTTCTCGGCAAAAAAGGCCGAAAGATCAACGCCGGCTTTATTAAAAAAATTGATCGTGCAGGGATCACGTTTTTGAAAAAGAGCAAGGAGTCTCTTTTGGGTGCGGTTATTGCCAGCACGATCTCTGGAAAAGATGGAGAGGTGATTGCCCAGGCCAACGATGAAATTACCGAGACGATGCTCGAAGCCTTTGCAGAAAAGGGTATTGAAGAGTTTTCGATCCTGCACATTGACGGGGTCAAATACTCTGACTGTTTCAGTAAAACCCTGACCCGCGACAAGGTGGAAACCCCCGAGGATGCTCGTATTAAGATTTATAAGAGGCTTCGTCCGTCGAGTCCGCCGACGCCTGAGGTTGCCGATACCTTTTTCAACAACCTCTTTTTCAGTATGGACCTCTACGATCTTTCAGAGGTCGGCCGCTATAAGATTAACGCCAAGCTCAAGCTTGATATTGATATCTCCCAGCGCGCGCTGACCAAGGAGGATATCATCCAGGCGGTTCTCCATCTGGTCAGATTGAAAGATGGCCAGGGCGGGATTGACGATATCGATCATCTGGGCAACAGAAGGGTGCGCACCGTCGGCGAGCTTATCGAAAATCAATACCGGATGGGGCTCGTTCGCATGGAGCGGGCTATCAAGGAGCGCATGACCCTGCAGGATGTCGAGACCCTTATGCCGGTAGATCTGGTCAATCCCAAGCCTATTTCGGCGGCTATCAAAGAGTTTTTTGGTACCAGTCAGCTGTCGCAGTTTATGGATCAGACGAACCCGCTCTCTGAGGTAACCCATAAGAGGCGTCTCAGCGCTCTTGGTCCGGGCGGTCTGAGTCGCGAGCGTGCAGGGTTTGAGGTTCGTGACGTACACCAGACGCATTACGGCCGAATCTGTCCGGTTGAGACCCCGGAAGGGCCAAATATCGGTCTTATTGTTTCTCTGGCCACCTACGCGCGGGTTAATCCGTACGGTTTTATCGAGACACCGTACCGTAAGGTTGAAGACAGAATTGTCTCCGATGAGGTCAAGTATCTCAGTGCCCTGCAGGAACAGGACCAATTCATCGCACCGGCACTGACAGAGGTTGATGACAAAAAGAGGATCGTCGCCGACAAGCTGATCGTACGCGAAGACGGAGAGGTCATCACCTCATCTTCTGATCGTGTGACCTATATGGATATCGCGCCAAATCAGATGATCAGCGTAGCCGCATCCCTGGTGCCCTTTCTTGAGAATGATGATGCAAACCGGGCCCTGATGGGCGCCAACATGCAGCGTCAGGCGGTGCCTCTGCTTGTGCCACGGGCCCCGTTTGTCGGTACCGGCATGGAGAGTTATGTGGCCAAGGATTCCGGAGCTTGCCTGCTGGCCGCCGGCGATGGCGTTGTCGAAGAGGCAGATGCCAACCGGGTGGTTGTGCGCTATGACGAGCCGGGCACGGACGGGCACGATACCGGTGTTGCTGTCTACCGTCTTGGCAAATATAAAAAGTCAAACCAGAATACCTGCTTTAACCAGCGGCCGATTGTGCTGCCGGGGACTCGGGTGAGCAAGGGCGAAGTGCTCGCTGACGGCCCGTCCTGTGAGGATGGCGAGCTGGCTATCGGCAAGAATGTGACAATCGCCTTTATGCCCTGGCGTGGCTTTAACTTTGAGGATTCCATTCTGGTCAACGAGCGTCTCTTGAAGGAGGATACCTTTACCTCGGTCCATATCGAGGTCTTTGAGACGATGGCCAGGGATACCAAGCTGGGCAAGGAAGAGATCACCCGGGATATCCCGAATGTCAGCTCTGAGACCCTTCGCAATCTTGATGATTCGGGCATCGTCCGTATCGGTGCGGAGGTCAAGGCCGGTGATACCCTTGTCGGCAAGGTGACCCCTAAGGGTGAGACGGTACTGTCCCCGGAAGAAAAGCTTTTACGGGCAATTTTTGGTGAAAAGGCCCAGGACGTCAAGGACTCTTCGTTGCGTGTTCCCCCCGGGGTTTCCGGTGTCGTTATCGACGCCAAGGTCTTTTCCAGAAAAGGGGTGGATAAAGACGAGCGCTCTCTGCGTATTGAAGATCTGGAGATTGAAAAACTCAATCAGGACAAGCTCGACGAGCTCAACAGTCTCAAGCGCGGGGTGTGTACAGAGATTGGTCAGATTATTGACGGCAGGACCGCAAAATCAGACATTCTCGATCCGAAAGGCAAGGTTATCGTCAAGCTCGGCAAGAAGATACGGAAGTCCCATGCAAAAGAGATTGGTTTCAGCCTGCTCAAGGAGATAGATTTCTCTGAAAAGGCCAAATATATTGATAAAATAGATCAGGTCTATGACCGCTATGAAAAGCAGGCCAAGCAGATCATTGAGCGCTACGATGGCATCGTTGAGCGCATGAAAAAAGGTGATGACCTGCCGCCGGGCGTCGTCAAGATGGTCAAGGTCTATGTTGCCACCAAGCGCAAGCTGTCGGTGGGTGACAAGATGGCCGGGCGCCATGGAAACAAGGGTGTCGTCTCCCGTCTGCTGCCCGAAGAGGATATGCCGTACTTCGAGGACGGCACAACGGTTGATATTGTTCTCAACCCGCTTGGTGTCCCCTCGCGGATGAACGTCGGGCAGGTTCTTGAGGTGCATCTCGGATATGCAGCCAAAAAACTTGGAGAGCAGCTTGAGACCCTTGCCAGACAGGCGGCCGTCGATGAGATACGGAACAAGCTGAGCCGTATCTACAGCGAGACGGAGTATGCTGCGCTCACTGAAAACAAGAGCGACGAAGAGATCATCGACTGGGCGAGAAGGCACCATGACGGCCTGCATATGGCAACCCCGGTGTTCGATGGCGCTCAGGAAGAGTCAATCCGCAGACTGCTTATCGAGGCCGGCCTTGATGAGGTCGGACAGGTGCGGCTCTATGACGGTCTGACCGGTGAGCCCTTTTACAACAAGGTGACCGTTGGTGTCATGTATATGCTGAAACTGCACCATCTGGTCGACAACAAGATACACGCCAGATCCACCGGCCCCTACTCTCTGGTTACCCAGCAGCCACTGGGTGGAAAGGCCCAGTTTGGTGGCCAGCGACTCGGTGAGATGGAGGTCTGGGCTATGGAGGCCTACGGTGCGGCCTATACCCTCAAGGAGTTTTTGACCGCCAAGTCCGATGATGTGGAAGGGCGTACCCTGATGTACGAGAGGATTGTCAAGGGGAACAACTTCCTGACAACCGGTCTGCCAGAGTCATTTAACGTACTGGTCAAGGAATTGCAGGCACTCTGTTTGAATATGGAACTGATCGAAGAGTAGTCCATGGCCGCAGTTTGAGATTCTTGCGGCTGCTGTGGGCGGGGGCCGTTTTCGGGGAGAAGCCCCGATGCACTCCGGAATGTTCTTCAATACTTTGAAGAGGTGAATACGTGGAAGAGTTATTCAACTATTTTAAGAAACCAAAAGCTCCAGTAAATTTTAAGAGCGTTAAAATTTCACTGGCTTCACCTGAAAAAATAATGGACTGGTCCCACGGCGAGGTGAAAAAGCCGGAGACCATCAACTATCGGACGTTCAAGCCGGAAAGAGACGGCCTGTTTTGTGCGAAGATCTTTGGCCCGGTAAAGGATTTTGAGTGTAACTGCGGTAAGTACAAGCGTATGAAACACCGCGGCATTGTCTGTGAAAAATGCGGCGTTGAGGTTATCCAGTCCAAGGTCAGGCGCGAACGGCTCGGCCATATCAAACTGGCCGCTCCTGTGGCCCATATCTGGTTTCTGAAAAGCCTGCCCAGCAAGATCGGCGCTGTGCTCGATATCACACTGAAACAACTGGAAAAGATACTCTATTTTGAGCAATACGCGGTCGTTGCCTCAGAGGTCGATGCGGTTCCGGTGGGCAGTCTTCTCTCCGAGGAGAAGTATCGGAAGATGCTCGAGCTCTACCCCTCGCAGTTTCGGGTTGCCATCGGTGCCGAGGCCATTCGCGAGCTCCTTGCCTCGCAGGATCTCGAGCAGCTGTCGGCCCAGCTTCGCGAGGAGATGCTCTCGACCAACTCCCAGACCAAGCGGCAAAAGCTTGGCAAGCGTCTCTTTGTTATTGAGGCCTTTCTCGAATCGGGCAACCGGCCCGAGTGGATGATCCTTGAGGTTATTCCGGTACTGCCACCGGATCTCAGACCGCTGGTGCCGCTTGAAGGCGGCCGCTTTGCCACCTCGGATCTCAACGATCTCTATCGACGGGTGATCAATCGAAACAACCGGCTGAAAAGACTGCTGGAGCTCGATGCCCCGGACATCATTATCCGCAATGAAAAGCGTATGCTGCAGGAGGCGGTCGATGTCTTGTTCGATAACGGAAGACGGGGGCGGGTTATCACCGGCGGTAATAAACGCCCGCTGAAATCACTGTCTGATATGCTCAAGGGCAAGCAGGGCCGCTTCCGGCAGAACCTGCTCGGGAAACGCGTTGACTACTCGGGTCGTTCGGTGATTGTCGTCGGCCCGCATCTGCGCCTGCATCAATGTGGTATCCCTAAAAAGATGGCACTCGAGCTGTTTAAGCCCTTTATCTACAACAAGCTTGAGAGGATGGGCAAGGCGCATACCGTAAAATCGGCGAGAAAGACCGTGGAGAGCGAAACCAAGGAGGTCTGGGACGTTCTCGACGAGGTGGTCACCGAATATCCGGTGATCCTCAACCGGGCGCCAACCCTGCACAGACTCGGTATGCAGGCCTTTGAAGCGGTGCTGATCGAAGGTAAGGCAATCCAGCTGCATCCCCTTGTCTGTATGGCCTTTAACGCGGATTTCGACGGCGATCAGATGGCCGTTCATGTACCGCTGTCGGTTGAGGCACAGGTCGAGGCGCGTGTGCTGATGATGTCGACCAACAACATTCTCTCGCCGGCAAATGGCGAGCCGGTGATCATCCCATCGCAGGATATCGTTTTGGGGCTCTACTATATGAGCCGGGAAAGAATCAATGTGCAGGGGGAAGGCAAGATGTTCAGTTCCCCGGAAGAGGCCATTATCGCCTATGACTATGGTCAGGTGCATCTGCAGGCAAAGATCAAGGTTCGCCGTGACGCAGAGATTGTCGAAACCACGATGGGGCGGATTCTTTTGGGCGAGCTTTTGCCCGAATCTGTCGCCTTTTCCGAGGTCAACAAGGTCCTTACCAAAAAGGCGCTTGCCAGCCTGATCGACCATTGTTACCGGCATGCCGGGACCAAGGATACGGTGATACTGGCCGACCGCCTGAAGGATATCGGCTACGAATATGCGACCCGGGCGGGTATTTCCATCTGCATCAATGACATCAAGATTCCTCTGAACAAGGAGTCGCTGGTTGAAAAGGCCGAGGATGAAGTCCTCGGTGTGGAGAAGCAGTACGCGGACGGTGCGATAACCAAGGACGAAAAATATAACCGGGTTGTCGATATCTGGTCGAAGGTGACCCAGGACATCTCAAATGCGATGATGGACGAGATCAAGGTCGACTATTTCCACGATAAGGAGAACAAGGTCGTCGAAGGGCCGAGTTTTAACTCGATCTTTATCATGGCCGATTCCGGTGCCCGGGGTTCAAGGGATCAGATACGGCAGCTTGCCGGTATGCGTGGCCTGATGGCCAAGCCATCCAGTGAGATTATTGAGACCCCGATCAAGGCAAATTTCCGCGAAGGTCTGGGAGTGCTTGAATATTTTATATCAACGCACGGTGCCCGTAAAGGTCTCGCCGATACCGCCCTGAAAACCGCAAACTCCGGGTACCTCACCCGAAGACTGGTCGATGTGGCCCAGGAGTCAACCATCGTTGAAAAGGATTGCGGGGCGCTGGATGGAATTCTTGCCGAGCCCTTAATGGACAGGGGGCAGGTTATCGTGCCGCTCGGCGACCGGATTCTCGGACGTGTTGCCCTCGAGGATATTGTCGATCCCTTCAGCGAGGAGGTGCTGGTCAAAAAAGGTGAAGAGATTACTGAGCAGGGGGTTGAACGTATCAACCAGGCCGGTGTTGACAGGGTGCCGATCCGTTCGGTTTTGAGCTGCCGTTCAAAGAGGGGCGTCTGCGCCGCCTGTTACGGTCGGGATCTTGGACGGGGCCATATGGTGAATATCGGAGAGGCCATTGGGGTGATTGCCGCACAATCGATCGGTGAGCCGGGGACCCAGTTGACGATGCGGACCTTCCACGCCGGTGGTGTTGCCAACCGTTCGGTCGAGCAGGCCGAGCTGAAAAACAATATTGGCGGTACCGTCGCCTTTGTGAATCTGCACTCGGTGACCAATGCCGAGGGTGCCGAGATCGTTATGAACCGTAACGCCAAGCTGGTTATCAAGGATGAACTCGGTCGGGAAAGGGAGCAGCTCAAGGTGAATTATGGTGCTCAACTGCTGGTAGAAGAAGAGCAGACGGTTGAGCCGGGAACCATTCTCGCCGAATGGGACGCCTATACCGTGCCGATTGTCGCCGAGGTGGGCGGGAAGATCAAATACGGTGATGTTATCGAAGGTATGACGATGCAGAAGAAGTATGATTCGGTCACCGGAAAATCTTCGCTGGTCATTGTGCAGACCTCTGCCGGTGCCCATTTGAATCCGAGAATCACAGTGAAAAACGACAAGGGCAGGACCTTGAAGCTGCCCGGAAGCGACGCCTACGCCCGCTACAGTCTGCCCGCTGGTTCGGTTATCTCTGTCAACGAAGGCGAGATGATTGAACCCGGAACGGTGGTCGGCAAGATTCCTCGGGAAACCTCAAAAATCAAGGATATTACCGGTGGTCTGCCGAGGGTTGCCGAGCTGTTTGAGGTGCGCAAGCCCAAGGATCCGGCCATCATCTCCAAGATCGATGGCAAGGTGAGTTTTGGCAAGGAGCTCAAAGGCAAAAAGCGGGTGGTTGTCACTCCCGAATATGGAGAGCCGCAGGAATACCTGTTGCCGAAAGCCAAGCATATCATCGTCCATGAGGGCGATTATGTCGAGGCCGGAGAGCCGTTGATGGAGGGAACCGTTGTTCCCAACGATATTTTGGCCGTTCTTGGTGTCAAGGCGCTGGCAAAATTTCTGGTCAACGAGATCCAGGAGGTCTATCGTCTCCAGGGTGTCAAGATCAACGATAAGCATATCGAGGTTATCGTTCGTCAGATGCTCAAGCGGGTACAGGTCATAGCCTCCGGTGATTCGAAATTTATGATCGGCGAGCAGGTCGAGTGGTGGAAGTTTGAGGAGGAACGTGACCGGCTGATGAAAGAGGGCAAACAGCCTGCCGTGGCCGAAGGGCTGCTTCTGGGTGTGACCAAGGCCTCTCTCTCTACCGAGAGCTTTATCTCGGCGGCCTCATTCCAGGAGACAACCAAGGTTCTCACCAACGCCGCGGTTTCCGGCAAGGTCGACGAGCTGGCAGGTCTCAAGGAAAATGTCATTATGGGAAGGCTTATTTCGGCGGGAACCGGGCTCGAGGGCAACCGGGGATAACCGGCGTCTCTGACCGTTTCTTTTCGCTTGACACCGGGTATCTTGTGCGGTATGATCTCTGTCTTTCATGACCTCGGGAAACGCTCTGGTCCCGCGTTGGGCCCAGGGGGCTGTCGTTGAGGCTTGCTTGAGGGATAGAGACTTGTATGCCCGAAGTTCCGGGTTTTATTGTTCGTTGTGGCTGGCAGGCCGTCTGCTCCAGCCATGCTGGCTTATCGGTATATACACAGGAGCTGTTACAGTATGCCAACAATCAATCAACTTGTAAGAAAAGGGCGCAAAAAGGCGGTAAAGAAAACCAACACGCCCGCGCTGAAAGGATCGCCGCAAAAACGCGGTGTCTGTGTCAGGGTGTATACAACCACTCCGAAAAAGCCGAATTCGGCCTTGCGGAAGGTTGCCAGGGTTCGATTGACGAACGGAATTGAGGTTACTTCCTATATTCCGGGTATTGGCCATAACCTGCAAGAGCACTCTGTGGTTATGATTCGAGGGGGCAGGGTCAAGGATTTACCTGGTGTTCGCTACCATATCATTCGCGGTACGCTGGATACTCTGGGGGTCTCTGATCGTCGTCAGGGGCGTTCGAAATACGGTGCCAAGAAGCCTTCCTGAGAGGCTTTTGTCAATAGGGGAATGTAATGTCAAGAAGAAGAGCAGCTGAAAAGCGACCGGTTGATCCGGATCCTCGTTTTAACAGTGTCCTGGTCTCAAAGTTTACCAATGGCTTGATGGAGCGGGGGAAAAAGACCCTTGCCCAGAGGATTTTCTACGATGCAATGGATATCGTGGCCAGCAAGGTAAAAGACGAGGACCCGCTGACCGTTTTTGAAGAGGCGATGGAGAAGGTCAGGCCCCGGGTGGAAGTCAAGTCAAGGCGTGTGGGTGGTGCGACCTATCAGGTGCCCATGGAGGTGCGGCAGTCGCGCAAAAATGCGCTGGCCATTCGCTGGATTATCGGGTATGCTCGCGCTCGTTCCGGCCGTTCGATGTCTGAAAAGCTGGCCGCTGAGATGATTGATGCCTATAACAACCGCGGAGCGGCCGTAAAAAAGAGAGACGATACGCATCGTATGGCCGAGGCGAACAAGGCCTTTGCCCATTATCGCTGGTAGCTTGCCGCAGCATTCTGGCGCGTTTCGGGGCTGGTAACTATAACACCTTTGCTTGATGAAGAATTATGGCAGTCCTGAATGACCTCTCCCGTGTACGCAATATCGGGATAATGGCGCATATCGATGCCGGGAAGACAACGACAACCGAGCGGATCCTCTTCTATACGGGCCGTTCGTATAAGCTTGGCGAGGTTCATGACGGTACCGCTGTTATGGACTGGATGGAGCAGGAGCAGGAGCGGGGTATTACCATCACCTCGGCTGCAACGACCTGTGAATGGAAGGGTGTTGCGATAAATATCATCGACACCCCGGGGCATGTCGACTTTACGGTTGAGGTCGAACGCTCGTTGCGGGTTCTCGATGGTGCGATAGCTGTTTTTTGCGCGGTCGGAGGTGTCGAGCCGCAGTCGGAGACTGTCTGGCGGCAGGCCGACAGATATGGCATCCCCCGCGTGGCCTTTGTCAACAAGATGGATCGTGTGGGTGCGGATTTTGACCGCTGTGTCCGTATGATCGCAGACAGGCTCGGTGGCAACCCGCTGCCGGTTCAGCTGCCTGCCGGTTCGGAAGCCGGGTTTGAAGGGGTTATTGATCTGATCGAAGAAAAGCTGCTTGTCTTTAACGAGCAGTCGCTGGGGCAGGATGTGGAGTCGAGAGAGGTCCCAGCCGAATACAAAGAAGCATTCACGGCCGCACGTATGATACTCCTCGAGAAGTTGGCCGACTTCGATGAGGGGATCATGGAAAAATATCTGGACGAATCTGTCATAACAGCGGCTGAAATATACGAGGCCCTCAGGAAGGCGACCCTCTCGTTGCGTGCGGTTCCGGTGCTTTGCGGGAGCGCCTTTAAGAACAAGGGGGTGCAGCCCCTGCTTGACGCGGTATTGAACTATCTTCCTTCCCCCCTGGATGTGGCGGAGATCGAAGGTAAGGCGGCGGACGGCAGTGTGGTCGTGCAGAAATGTGATCCAGGGGGGAGCTTGTCGGCGCTTGTCTTTAAGCTGATGAGCGACTCCTTTGTCGAGAATCTTGCCTTTGTCAGGGTCTATGTCGGCAGGATCGCCGTTGGTGACAAGGTGTACAATCCTGGGAAGAGAAAACAGGAGAAGATAGCCAAGATCGTCAAGCTGCATGCCAACAAGCGCGAAGAGGTACAGGAGCTCTCGGCCGGTGATATCGGAGCCCTTGTCGGTTTGAAGTTCACCACCACCGGTGACACGCTTTGCGAGAAAGGTCGGTCGGTTCTTTTGGGCAGTATGGATTTCCCCGAACCGGTGATTGGGGTTGCGATAGAACCAAAGAGCAAGGCGGAGGAAAAGAAGCTCGAAGAGACCCTAGCCAAGATCGCTCTGGAGGATCCTTCGTTTACCGTTGCGGTAAACGGGGACACCGGACAGAAAATTATTTCAGGGATGGGGGAGCTTCATCTCGAGATAATTGTCGATCGCCTGCTCAATGAGTTTCAGGTCTCGGCCAATGTCGGTACGCCCCAGGTGGCCTACAAGGAAACGGTTGAGGCTGTCGCTGAAGCGGAAGGAAAATTTGATCAACTGACAGGGGCCAAGGGTCAGTTTGGTCATGTTGTCATCAGGATTGAGCCCCTTTTGCGGGGGGCAGGTGTTGAGTTTGTCAACTGTGTTGATGCCGAGCAGATTCCGGCAGAGTTTCTTGGCGCAATTGAAAAGGGTGTCGTCGATACGCTGGATGCCGGGCCGTTGATCGGTTATCCGTTAACCGACGTCAGGGTCAGCCTGATCGGTGGTTCGTATCACGAGGATGAGTCAACGGAGATGGCCTTTGGCGTGGCCGGCGCCATGGCGGTTCGTCGGGCCGCCGCAGAGGCGCAGCCCAGGCTCCTTGAGCCGTTGATGCAGCTTGAGGTGATGACCCCTGACGAGTATATCGGGGATGTCATTGCCGATATCAACGGGAAACGCGGAAAGGTTGTGGGTGTCAACAGCGAGGGCAACGTGCAGGTGTTGAAGGCGCATGTGCCGCTGGCCGAGATGTTCGGGTATTCGACCTCGCTGCGGTCGGCAACCCAGGGGCGGGCAAACTTTAGCATGCAGTTTTTGCAGTGTGAGCTTGTGCCGGACCAGAAAGCAGAGAAAATTATTAAAAAAATTCGAGGAATTTAGTCGTTTACGTTCAATCCTATCGAGGTTTCGTTATGTCAAAGGAAAAATTTGAAAGGACAAAGCCGCATGTCAACGTAGGTACAGTCGGTCATATCGACCACGGCAAGACGACCCTGACCGCTGCAATAACC
>PDWJ01003933.1_pt1 | contig 16517 bp, 22 predicted proteins | sample 1430881 | NCBI WGS metagenome assembly PDWJ01 (sample SAMN01162460, study PRJNA174530) | Oral metagenome, whole genome shotgun sequencing project. | biome: Marine environment; feature: Marine mammal; material: Swab sample of the gingival sulcus; isolation source: swab sample of gingival sulcus... | reverse complement strand
TTGTTTTTTAGGGTTTGGTAGTAAAGCTTTCGATTTGATTTTTTCGATTACTTCTGATTCAATCTGCTCCTGAGATGGTTTAACATTTTCATCACATACATGATTCGAATCAGATTTCTCTTTATTTATTGTAATTTCAACCTCATCTTGGCCATCATAATCATCATCATCCACACGAATAGTTATATCGTTAAAATCGCCTAAATTTTTACCAATAAATTTTTTATTATTTATTTCAGTTTTTGACGGTTTCTTTCCGGGACCATAATATACATAATTATGAGTTAAATCATCTTCATGTATTGGTTCTGTTCGATTTTTTATATCAAAAAAATTCGGCATTTCATCGTTTTCACCTAAAACATAAATTAATCCAGATACTTCCGAATCATTTAAGTTACCTTTTGGACGATATAATCCACGTCTAATTATATTAAATCCCATTACTTGTTAGTATTTTTAATTGTTTTTCTTTTATGAATCTTAAATATTGTAATTGTGCAATATTTTTGGGGTTTGCTTCTGTTTTGTGTAAATCACAAAATATACTGGTCGGGCTATTTTCAAAATAACTTACATATATACTTTTATGACATTTCAGACATTTAGTTTTTATTTTACTGGAAAATTTAAATCTGTTTTCGTTTTGAATCATTTTATTTTGTAGATAAAATGCTTTCATTGTCTGTTCTTTGGTTAATCGCATAATTTTATTTAAAAACAACAAAATCCAATTGGAAGGTTAATTCTTCCAATTGGATTTTTAATTAATCTAAAATCAATAGTATTTTATGCCCATCCATATTCGTTTATAGCTACGAATGTGAAATATTTCATTTCAGGATAAAAACCGACATCAGCAATTTCGAAACGAGACCAAGCACGGATTGCTTCAGCCATAGTTCCCTCAGCTATTGTTTGTCTTGATGCTGCTAAGTCATAAGCTAAGAATTTAGCTCCGGAATCAGTATCATCACCGCGAACACCCAATAATATTCTTGGGTCTGAGAATTGTGTTGTTCTAACGTTTTTATAAACTGAAAGTGTTTCAAAAATTGTACCAGTATAATGTAATTCTGGTTTAACAGCCATTGTATTTGGTGTTGGAACTACAGTATAAGTAGAATTTTTCTTGATTGTTGCAGCCAATTTACCCGGTATAACAATGTAATCAGGTGTTTTATCTCTGTTTTGTTGTCCGACAAATTCAGAAACTAACAAGATACGCGCATACAATCTGTCAGCATGTGTTGTTTGATTTTCATATCCAGATGATTGAATACTGTTCAAAATATCTCCCATATCAGCACTTCTATCAACACCACGCATATCATCAAATGTCACGCCTAAATCAGATAATTTAACTGATGCTTTTGACGGATTTGCTATGTACAAGTTGAAGTTTTCACCTTGAGATTCGTAAGCGTTAATTGCATGTTCAACACCTAAAGCATACAAGTGGTTCAAAATGTATTCATCAATAGATTGAATCAATTGATTTTGAACACCAGCATACAACATAGAAATTACAGAAACACCCATTGCCGCCATATCACGGATTTGGATATTATCAGTATCAGCCTCAATTTCAATACCCTTAATATGAACTTCTTTGTCCATAGTAACGATATTCAACTTATTTTTAGGACCTTTTCTGTGTTGATTTCTGTCCATTACTTTGCTGTTATTGTTAGTAGCAGCTTCAGCAATATTTGTACGAGTAGCAGAAACATAATTTAATTTAAATTCTTGTCCAGCTTCGATTGCAACACTTGCAGCAGCACCATCAACAAAAACTTTTGCACCAGCACCAGCAGCGTTAACTTTTTCAATAACAGAAACTAATGTTTTACCATCAGCTTTAGCTACAGTGATACCATCAGTTGATTTACCAAAACCTAAAACTTCAACATTGATAGCTGGTTTTTCTAATGAACCAACGTAGAACAATACTTCTACAGCATCTTCTGTTCCATCCCATAAAACAACTTTTGATTTTGAACGCTTCAAACCTAACTCTTTCACATTTTTATGTGTAAAATATTTGGAAGCAATTTCAATAATTGTTGGATAGTCATCTTCACCATCTAATTCACCACCACCATAAACAGTGTCAACATAATTTAACATTATTTTTGGTGTATCAACTGCAATGGTTGGTAATAAGTCAAATCCTTGACTGTGCATTGCAATATTTGATTGTAAACCAAACACATAACTAGGAATATCACCAGAACCAGGAGAATAATTTGGATTCCACATTCCATTTGGTGTTGTTGTTGGATTACCCGGTGATTGAATATTACCCATTGAAACTATGTTCGATGGCATTGAAACTGATTCAAATAATTGACCAACATTTGAACCTAATGCTGAACCAAAAATTTTAGAATCTTCAAATAATGGTGATGTGAGAGTATTTTGTGCAACTCTCATTCTGTTACCATACTGTCTTGCTGCTAATTCAAGTCGTTCTTTTTTCAACTTTTCTCTTCCCCCAACAAAACCACTTAATTCGTCAGCAAATGCGCTTTCCATTAATGGTTTAAGTTTATCTACCACAGCTTGAGATAAATGGGTTGGCTTATATATTGGATTTCTTTCTTGTCCCATATTTATTTAAATTTTAAATGTTATACTTATTTTGACAAATATCTCTTACGGATACTTTCATTCAATTGTTTAACTTCCTGAGCCTTTTCTTGCTGAGCTTGTTTCAATTGTTGTTTCTTTTGCTCCGCTGCTTGTTGCTTTTTAACTTGTTGCTGTTGTTGAACATGTTTTTGAGCCATTTTTTGCTGTTGCTTTTTAGCTTCAGCCGGCGGAGTTTTTTGTTGAACTTGTTGTTTTACAAGTTGTTCTCAATTCGTCATCTTCGAAATCTTCGTCACCGAACTCATCCTCAAACAATTCGTCATCTTCGAAATCTTCGTCACCGAACTCATCCTCAAACAATTCGTCTTCAAAATTTTCTATATCATCTTGTGTATAGAAATCTTGGCTTTCGTTTAACTTTGTTGTTGAATCTTCAGCCATTTCAACAATTAAACTGTCAATTATACCAGTCTTCATACTTTTTTCGTTTTTATATTAATATTTATTTACAATTATCAGTTTAGAATTTTTTAATTCCATAACTTGGTTAAATTTTTTTTCACTCTATTTAAATGAAAATTTTCATTTAAATTATCGACTGCGTGTTGCAATTCGTCTTCAATCTTATCTTTTGATGAAGATTGATTCTGTTCCATTATTTTTTGTTGGTTTTGTTGGTTTTGTTTTTGTTGGGTTGTCGATTGATTTAATTTTTTTGGCACCAATACACCAGATTCATTTAAATTCATGAATTCTGGTTCATAACCCACTAAACTTGAAGTAAATCCCGGATGATAAACAATATCATAAGTTACCAATAAACTTAAAACAGCATTGTATGTTCCATCGTTATTTGCTACTTCTTTACCACCACCTCTAGCTGAAATACCCAATTGTCCACCAGATTTAATAATTTCTCTGGCTGGTTCAGCTTTGGAATTATTAAGAAGCATTATATAACCATAAACTTTATCATCGGTTTCATCATACCACAAATCTAAAATTTTATGAGTTACATTATTACCATTAACAGCATAACCCTTTGGATGTTCGAACTCACCATAAACACCTTTAGGACTATGAACGTCTTTACGTAATAATTCAACAAATTCAATATAATTTTCTTTTGAATAATAACGATTATTATTATTTAATTCACTAATGGTTGCAAATTCACCAAATAAAAATATACCATCATATGGTAAACCAGTCAATGGATTTTTTATATGTTGTAAAACAGTATCTCTACTGACAGGTCTTAATGGTGAAGGTGATGTATGCTGAACTAAAAATCTTTCATTTTCATTTGTAGATTCAAACAATCGTTGTAATTCTGAATATGTATTTTTCATAAAATTTTAATTTATTAATTTTGTTAATTGGTGATTATTAATTATTTGAAGGGTTGGTAAAAATTTATTATTTTCGACCAATTCCATATATTTTAATTTATAATCAACAATAACATCATTTGTCAATATAACGTATTTACTACGATTTAAATTATTAGTTTCTATAATCACTTCATGTTTGTCACCGTAATTATCAGATAATTCTGATTTTAAATTATCAGTATCAAAATATTTAACATTTTTATCAAATAAAATCAATAAATTTTGTCGATATTTTTTATCTTTATCATGATAAGTTATAAATTTTGATGTGTTTTTAAAATCAGTTAATGACAATTTCATAAATGACATGAAACTGTTGGGTACAATTTTACCATCAAAAGCACTAACAAAAATATATTGTTTATGGTTTGTTTCGTAATTTTTGCGTATTAAATCAATAAAATATGTATAACTAAAATATTCAGCAAAAACTAAACAATCAGATTTATTGTTCCAACCACCAGACTTTAAAAATTCTTTGGATTTTTCATACAATAATGATTCATCAATAAAATTATTTTTTCTAATATTTTTAATGAATTCATAGCCAGCATTACCATACCAACGTATTATTGCTCGCAATATTGTCTGATTGTTTATATTTTTGTTTTTAGTTGTTGACATTAATTTATTATGATTTAAAATTTGGTGTTTCACGAACAAACAAACAATCATCAGATACTGAATTTAAATCTAAATCAGCAACTGGTTGACCATCTTTATCCTGTAATAGACATTCAACAGCTAATGTTTTGTATTTACCATCAACTTTATCTACAGATATGTACCATCCAGATTTGTACTTTCTTCCAAATCTTTCTATGATTTCTTGACTTTCCAAAGTATATTCAACACCGTCAAATATCTTTAAAGGTTTTTTTTCTTTTTCCATTGGTTATTTATTTTAATTAATAATTGTTTTTATTTCTCATCACCAAATTATCACCAGATTTTTTAGACATAAAATCAGTGATAATAAATTCTAATGGATTTAAATCTTCATTTTTTATTCGCTTGATGAGGTTTCGCACATCAACATCATAAAGTTTATAATTTGTTAATTTAACTAATTCAGTTAATTTATTCAAATTAGATTTGAATCCATTTTTATTTAATATGTAGTGAGCCATATCTAAATTGATTGGATATTCAACCAACATATCATTATCACCATATATTAACGGGTCAATACACAACAATAAAAATAATCTTTTATTTGTTGCGTCTATATGATTCGGTTTCTGTAATTTATCAACAAAAACCTTATCACCATTACCATCTATCATATATACATCGATTATTTGTTTACCTTTAATGATAACAAAATAATCTTCTGATATTTGTAATTCTTTATTCATAAATTGTTTTTATTTTTTATTATAAACTTTAATTATTAAATCTGTTAATTCTGATATATCTAATGCTGCCAATTCACTGGCTTGTTCTTCACTAAATTCAAAATTATCCAATAACCACAAATATAAATTATCTGTATATTTATCGAAATGATTTAAAAAATTAAATAAAATTTTCCTATCTATCATTCCGCCATCGTCTACAACATTAACTAAACTTGGTAAATCTAATTCATATTGATGTTTACTTACCCTAACAAAATCATTGTTATTGCCATTCAAAAATAATTCTGTTAAATTTTTATATTTTGCCATAATTTTTTATTTTTTATTTATTTTTATTTTTTTTTCCTTCAATAACTTGGATGTTTTTGTTAAAATTCACTATCGTCGTTGCCCACTATCCCAGCGAAATCATCATCCGTATTAACATCATTATCAACATCATCAATATTATCGTCACCATCTAAATCAACCATGTCATCATCAATATCATCAATATCTTCTTCATTGTCATCATTTTCTTCACCATCAGAATTAAAACCTAACAATTTCTGTTGTCGCTGGAATGATTCACGCATTGCACGTTTTTGTTCTTCAGTATAATCAAAATAATTATCAACTATCCATTCGAATGGGAACATTTTAACTGTATTACCTTCGGAATCTTCAACCTCACCAAATGTTGATAAATTTTGGGCTAAACTTATTTTTTTATCGATAACCTCTAATTCAGCAAGTTTATCATATTCATTAAATGATACCCATTGCATTTGAATGGCATCAATTAATGATAAATCAACACCAATTTCAACCTCTTTCAATGTGAGTTGTATAATCAATGGTTTTAACCATAATTCATTCAAAGCAATTTTATTATCTAAAATAAATTTACTAAATGATAATTCAGTTTTTCGCACCGAACTCGCATCGACAAAATTCCAAGTCTCGCTACTTGATGGGTCAATCCTATCAAAAGGTATTTCAGTGTGTTTCCAGAAGTATTTTTCCCAATATTGTAATGAATCAACTTCCGTTAAATCTGGTCCTTGTGTGTTTATTTCTTCAAATTCAGGTGAACCAGAATTTTGTGTTTCAGCTGTAAAATATTCTAAATAACTTGGTACGCTTGGGTCACCATTAAAAAAGAATGTTCCATCAGCATCATTGAAATGAAAATCATTAATATATTCATCCTTACCCTCTGCTATTAATTGTTTAGCTTGTTTTCTGCTGACATCACCAAGATTAAATTTTATGTGCATTCTAACTTGTGATTTAACAGCAAACCAGTTAATTTTAGCATTTTGCATTGAACGCATTACATTAAACGGTCGTTGCAATCGGTGAACATAACTAATATAACCGTAATCGTATTCGTTATCTTCAATCAATATTACTTGATTTTCATGTAAAACAACTTGTTTACCACCAGATAATGGTTGTCGAACATAATAAATATGACCATTTTCTTTAAATTTACTTAATTCAGACGGGTCAATAGGAACTATGTTAACTATTTCTTTTGGTCGTTTAATGTTATCATAAACAATTTCAAAAGCTAATTTACCGGTGGTGTAATATTCTTTAACAATCTTTTTTAAACCATTGTTTTTTAGATTTAAAATTTGCCATAAGAATGGATAAAATATTTCATTAATATATTTATCCATTGCATCAACAATTTGATGTTTTTCTTCTGGAACTAAACTTTTATTAATAAATGGATATACCGGGTATTTATTACTTTTTAAATTAGTGACAATCATTTCATTAGCAATAGCATTCAATGCTTTTTGTATTTCATTGTTTTCTGCAAGCATTAAAAGCATATTACGCAATGATATACTTTCAATCGGTGAATAACCCATATTCGTTCTATAACGAATGTCTGGATTAAATGTATAACGATTTTGAGTATTTTTGAAAAACAATGGATTACTTGGTTCAGCAAAACCAAGTTTTTCTCCCTGTTTAGCAGATGTACTAGCCAACAATATTTTTTTCGATAACATTTTTTCAATGTTATTGTTTAAATTTTGTTGTATGTTATTAGCGATTTTCATGAATAATCTAATTAGTTTGTTATTGGTCTAGTGAAATGTTTATACATCTGTTTTAATTTCGTATGATAACGATTATCACTATATACATTATCAATAATTTTATCTTTTATCGTTTCATATGTTATATTTGTTTGCTTAATGATAATCAAATCATTAGTATAATTTTCATTAATGAATTCAATAATATTTGAATTGTTAAATTCAACATTTTTATGATTTTTTGTTAAATCTGATAATTTATTGGATTTAATATCATAGATAAACACTTTACTATGACACCCAAATACTAATGATGAATTTGAATGTGAATAAAAAACGATAAAACATTTATCAATTTTATTTTTATCTAATATTTTATTAAAATTTTTGATATTAAACCCATAAATATTTATTGGAATATCAGAAAATAATTTTGTCGATAAAACTAATTTATTCATTGTCCTTATATTAACGAAATCATTAACAGACAATAAATTTTTAATTTCCATTTCTAATTCAGCTTTAAAACTACTGAAATCATCACTTTCAAACAAATAACTTTTCCTTATATTTGTTGAATTAACAAATTCATTGACAGCATTAAAGTAAGCATATTTGTTACCATAAAAATCGTTGATATCAATAACATTTTTACCTTTGATATCTGATAGATTTTTATCATTTTCAAATAGTTTAATCATTGGTGTATTAAAATGTTTAAAACATTCATTAATCGTACCCAACACAATACTATCCAATTCTGCTAAGTTTTTATATTTTATTTTTGACGGTTTATTAAACATCGTAATTGGTTTTAATTCTGATTTGTTTATAAATTTCACATAACTGGTCTTGTGCATAACTCAATAATATCGATACTAATTTACTTTTGAAAATTATTTCAGGAAATAAATTAACAAACCAATCATTAAAATGTTTTTTATTAGTAATCATTATTTTGAATTTATTTTCTGTTCCAATTCTCTTGTTTTATCGAGTAAGTATTGCATCAAATCTGTCATATATAAAATTTCTTCTGGTAAATGATTCAAAAAATTGACAGCCATATCGTCTATCTGTTTCACCATATCATAAATCAATGATTTATCAATTTTATCTAATTCTTTTTTATCGATATTAGTTAGTTGGGCCTCGCGATAAGCTAAGAACAATGATTTACCCATATAGTTTAAATCTTTAAACACATCAACCCGTTGGACTGGAAATGATGGTTTAATTTTTTCTTCTCGCTTATTTCGACTATCTTCCGAATATCGATTTTTCAGAATTTGTTCAAAATTTGAATCAATATTCATTTCCTTACCAAATAAATTCCATTAATCTGTGTTCCCAATCAAAACCTAAATCATTAACTTTCAATACTCTGAAATTTTCAAAATATTTTAATCTTGTGCGTCCGTTTGTTGCATATTCAGTTTTGAATTGGCCAGCTTTACGCAATTTACGTGTATGTAAAACTGCCTGTGATTTATTTTTAAACCCGTAATTATCACCAACATTAACAAAAATTGTTTTAGTTCCATTAACGGTATCAATGTAATCACTTAATATAACGAAACCATTGGGATTAAATTCTTCAAGTAATTTAACATATTGATATTTATAATTCAAAAATGTTATGGTTGAAATATTATCAACATCAAAACCAATTTTATGTGCCCAAATATAAAATAATTCAACTAAATTATTTTTAGCGATTGATTTTAATTGATTTATTTGAGTTTGATTATAGTCAAATCCATCTGGTTCATTAAATAATTTAACAATACTTTCCATGAAAGCTCTAATCATTGATTGTTTAGAACCACTACTTGAATCTATAAATTTATTATTGGTTAATGTTTTTGTTGCTACTATTGTATTCATACTTTTTCTGGTATTAATATTTTTGTATTTTTGTTAACTAAGTTGTTTTCTTTTACAACTTTTATCATTTCCTCTACAGCATCATCTATATACTGTTCATATTCACCGGTTAATTCATTTGTTTTAATTTCCATTATATCATTGTCATCATCTATAACACAATTAACAAATAAACCTTCAATGGTATTATTATTTTTATTGTAATCATAGATTCTTAAAATATTTAATAGTGTATTTTGTTCCTGATAGTTTTCAATAGCAAAATGAATAAAATCATAATATTCCCAATCGAAACCATATTTTGCTAATTCAATTATTTTATCTTTATTTCTGTTTTGGGATTGCATTGTAATGTTACCCCATATATTTTGTAAAGCTTCATCAACCGCTTCTGAATCAGATTTATCAAAAAAATAATTGATATATTCATTAATATCAATATCAATTGCAAAATATTCACAGACATCTGTTAAATCAATAACATTATAATTGAAAGCATTTTTAACCGAATTTAATCCAAAATTATAATTACCCATTAATTTTTCAATCAAACTGTTTTTAAAATCGTCATCTGATTGTTTTTCAGACCAATCAAAATCCTGTAAAACAGCATTAAATAAATTAACACGGTTGTGATTAATAATTTTTGTTAAAAAATTTAATTTTATTTTGGAATCATCTGGATATAAATTAATTAATTCAACCAATAACGATGAGGTTACATCAATTAATTCTTTATTGGAATCATCAAAATGTATTATGCTAAATATTTCATCTAATTGATGATAAGATGAATAATTTGAAAAACTTGTTAAATCTGTTAATTCATTGACATCATTAATTAGTTGTATTAAATCGTCTGTTGATTCAACCGATTCAATACCAACATCAAAATTTACATAATCATATTGTTTATTTAAAAATTGATAAACTTCTTCATCAAAAACTGATGTAAATTCAAATTCATTGTCATTTTTTTCTAGAAAATCACCAGTATGTGGAGCGTATTGATATTTATTTCCATCATCTGTAATGATAATCACCAACGGTTTTTTGCCGTTATCGGTGTAATGGTTGAATTGTGTATTACCATTATCGCTTCCCGCTGTACACCAGTTTGTTCCCGAACCAAATATTTTTGATTCTTCTGGTGTTGTTGCTTCAACAATTATACAATCATCAAACTTTTTAACTGTTCGCTTTTTAATTAATTCATCTTTGTTTAAAATGGTGTTTTCATTTTCCAATACACCACTAGTATCTAAAATTTCAAATAAATCATTTATTCCATTAACTTTATTGATATCATAAATGAAATTATTACTTTTCAGATAAGCTTTGATTTTAGGTTTAGTAAAAATTTTTAAATTTTCAATAGTTTTTGGTGCATCTTCTAAATATCTTTTTTTGATACTCATTATATTATCAAAACTATCATTATCACTGTTGATTAATTTTGAAATATCATTTTTAACAAACGATAAATACCAATTAGAATATTTTTTCAAACCATTACTATCAAAAGTTTTAAAAATTTCGTAAACAATACTGTAATCTAACCATTTTTTATATTTATTGATTAAATTTTGCGGTAAATGGGCTGAATTTTTGTTAAAATTTTGTTTATCACTGACAGCTAAATTAATGTATTTTTGTATATCAATAGTATCAAAAGACATATTATTTACACTTTCAATACCAAACCGTTCAATCATAAAAATAAACAATTTAACTTGTGGTAATTTAACTTTAAATGTTGAACCATTTTTATATCGAATTAATGATAATATTTTTTTATTGAAACCATTTTCAAAACAAATATAAGCATCATTGATATTATTTTTTGAAAATTTAGAATATAAATCTAATAATTCAGTGGTTTTATTGTTTTTGAAAATTTCATATTTTCGTATTGTTTTCGATATGTTAATTATTGTATACATAAAATTTTAAACTTTTGATGTCCAATCTACTCTTGATGTTGTACTATAACCAAGTGTCCGAACATATTTTGTCCAACGTTTAATTAATTCAGCTGCACGTATTTTGCTGTATTTACGTGACGGTATGAAAATTGCTTTGTGCCAATCGCGAATTCCAAACATACAAACGGTTCGCATTCGTTCTGGAATATACATTCTTATACCAAATTTAATTCCGTATGCTTCTAATGATTTTGTTATCAATTTATAATTGATTTGAACTGGTTTTGTTTTATCAAAAAATACCAAATAACGATAATACCGTTTATGTAATTCAAATACTTGACATAAAACAATGATTCTCACACGCGGTGGTAACATATGTAAATTAATACCAATATTTCTTACACCTAATTGAGTTGCTTTCGGACCCAATGATAACACCAACGGATAATTATCATAAAAATCTAATTCATCTTTATATTTCGGATTGGTATATGTAAAATAATACAAATTACCTGATAAAAACAATTTACGTCTCCATTGATAATGTAAAGGGTCCTTTAAAACTTCTCTGAAAAACCATTTAATTGCTGAACTTGCGGGTCTACCCCTTTTCAACCATGGATTATTTTTAATTCGTGTTTTTAACGAATACTTACCGATATTAATATTATTCTCTTCAATAAAATCTAATTCACCTTGACCAGTCTTAATATCTAAACCCATTGCAGCCCGCAATGATTTCTTATAACGTTCGTTAATATAATCAGTGCGAGCTTGCTTCAAACTACCTTTCTTAGCTTTCTGTTTGATGTAATCCTCAAAGGTAATTTTGTTAATATTTTTAGATTTTTTTGCCAATTAAAAAGTATGATTTTCAACAAATTCTTTCCAATTAGTGGTTGATTCTAAATCACTAATACCGTGGTCTTCAACATATTTACTTAATTCAATTACACCTTCATGGAATATTAATAAATCGTTGAAATCATTAATTTCATTATTATACCCGTATAAAATTATTTCTTTAAAGATTTCTGTTTGTTCATCAATATCAGAAATTCTTAATTCAATAAATACTTTTGTAAATGTATCAATGACAGATTCATTATTGAAATCCCTGAAACCAACATAACCAGTCTTGTTTAAATTATTGTAAAGTTCAGACGCTACTGTATCAGAATTTGTAATTAAATAATTGATTTGATTTAAATCGTAATTGAAATTTTTCATCAAATCTGCGTTGGTAACTAATTTATCAATAAAATTTGTTAAATTTTTCTTTGATAAGTTGTCAACGAGTTCAACAAAATCGGGTTGTAAATGTAATAAAGCTTTACGTTTTATATAATCTGTTAATTCAGTTTTAAATAATTTCGATATTTTTATTTTATTGTTTTCCATGTTTGTATTGTTAATTAAAATTGAATTCAGAATATAATCGCCATGCTGTCATGAAAGTCACACCGAATTCATCAACAATTTCTTCAATGAAATCATCTTCATCAAAATCATCGCTTGGTGTGTAAGTTTCTGTAATATACTTTTGTATTTGTAATTTTACTGATTCATCAAGCAATAAATGTTCCTTCACTTCCAATACAAAATTGAAATTATCTGGACCATTTTTCAATGACATCATCATTTGTTGTTTTTATTAACAATATCATTTCTTCCAAATCATCAATTTCAATATTATCCAAATCATCATTTTCATCAGCTATTAGGAATTCTTTCCATTCATCAGATAAATCTGAATCATTGATTAATTTATTTTTGGTGTCTAAAAGATTATTGTCAATTTTTTCAATATCGTTAATATCTACTGTTTCATCATCTCCAAATTCATTAGTTATAAAATTTAACAATTTTTCATATTTACCAGTAAATGTATAAACACCATTACCTAGTGAATCAATATCGTGGATAGAATCTAAATCAAAACTAACACCATATTTTTTCTTATAAATTTTAACAAATTTAACCATTTCTTCTGGTGATGAACCCAAAATATCAATTTTATAATTGTTTTGATTGTCAAGTTCAGTTAATTGTTGATATAAAATTTCCGCTAATGTAACACTATCAGCATTATAATAAATTTCTTTACATTGTTCCTCAGTGTAACCAGTAAAAAATCTATTGAAATCATCAAATGATACATTAGTTTTTATATCAATTAAAACATCAACAATATCTTGAATCTTAAAATCTGTTGATTTAAAAACATCAAGCGCTGATACATTACCCAAACGATGTAAAAAATATTCATAATAACTAAGATTACTTTTTATTGGTTCAGTATTGATATCACCAATTAAAAAATCTATTAATTTCATAATTTTTTTATTTTAATTTATTATATACATCATAAATTTCATATGACGTGTTTATATCAATTTCGTCAATTTTTTCTTCTGAATCCAATTCTTGCAATAGGTAAATGACATTATCATAATCAATTTCCATCAGGAATTTAGATTCAAAATCAACCGACCAAACAATATCAGTTAATTTTATTTCATTTTCTTTTAGTGAATCAATTAAATATTGTTCAACTTTTGTTTCTCGTTCGTGCTGACTAAAATAGTCGATAGCATCAGAATTAACGATTTTTCTGATTAAATTTTTTACCAATGGAATATTTAAACGGCTTTTAATATCATAGTGATTTTCAGCATTTAAAACTATTAAATCGCCGCCACCGTCTAAATCATAAGGTTTAAAACAAATAACATATTCAAACAAATCAACACCAGCTAGTGTTAATATTTCCTCTAATTCATCAAGTTTTATTTCTTCAGCAATAAATAAATCACTTAATTTGTAATTTGCTAATTTAACACCTCTACCCATTTTATATTTTTCTTAATTTATAAAGTTTAACACATTTATTCACCAATGAATTATCTAATTTACCGTTGTTAAAATCTTTAATCAATCTTTCAATGGTGGGTATTTTTAAATGTATATTTTTAACCGATATACCACGAATATCAATTAATTCATTTACAACGGATTCAATAATTAAATTATTATCAATTTGTTGATTTTCGTTGAGATTTCTAAATTGTTTTTGTTTGTTGTAAAAATCATTAATGTATTGATTTAATTGTTCTGAATCAACACTAACAATAACATCATCAATAAACCAACTAATATCTTCTGGTTCAAATTTGTTCAAATTATCAACAAAATCAACAATATCTGTGTTTAACACATTTTGAATTTTATCAAAAACTTCTTCAATTTCTTCATCAGAATAATCGCAATCTTCACATTCTGTCACATATTTTTTAAAAACATTTTTAATATTAATATTATCAGCATCAACATCAATATTGAAATTTTTAGCGATATCATAAGCAACATCAAAATAAATATTAAAATTTGTAACTATCAATGATGCTAATTCTTTTGAATCCATTTCACCACTATCAAAATTTGCAAATAAATATTCTATAATTGATTGTCTAACTTCATTTGTTTTTTCTTTCAATAATTCATCAAATTTATCAAAATTCAAATTTAATGATTTAAAATTCGTGTATAGAATTGTTTTTAAAATGTCGGAGTTATTGTAACTATATTTATCAGCAATAATAATATATTGCATCGGTGAATATATAGTACCACTATCAATAAACAATAAATCTTCAACAACCTCATCAATATTTGTTTTGATTGTTTTTAATTCTAATGTGTTGTAATCAAAATTATTGATAAGCTTCGTTACAAATAAAAGATTAATAAATTCTTTCACTGAATCTGCATCAGTATCAACATCTATATTTTTATAACTTTCAATTAATTTTTTATTTTTTGTACCGTAAACATCTAATCCAAAATCCAATATTTCTATTGTACATTTATTGGTTTTAAATATATCTGATAATTTCATGTTTTTTGCTATTTTTTTACCCTAATATATCTAATAAAGTTTTGGTTTTACTTTCTGTTTTTATGTTGGGTCCGTTTTCATCAAAAAATATAAATGTATCATTATCTTCAAAATAATACAATTTATTACTTCCACCGTCTGAATAATTTTCTTCCGCTATACAAAAGACACCATCATTGTAATCAAAAAACATTACATTATATGCAATGGATTCTTTGATTTTATCAGCTATTATATACAATGGTTCAATGCGTTTAAAATCATTGACTTTTATTTTAACACCGGTTACACCAAAATTCAAATACTCATCAACACCCAATAAAGCATTATCACTACTGTCAATTTCAAATTCACCTTCTGTTGTAATTAATATTTTATCAACACGTAGCTTCATGATAACTAATCGTTCAGCTAATGTTTTAAAATTTGTGATTAATACATAACCATTGTTTTTAGATATATCCATATTGTTTATTTTATTTACCTGTACCTTTATAAATTAATTTTATTGCTTTTAGTGGGATTTTTTCATAGGTTAAATAGCTATCAGGGGCATAACTATCAATAAACCATTTATTCGGTAATTTTTTAATATCAATTTCATAAATATCATCATGTTCACTATAATAAGCATCTTCCGGTGTAAACCCGATTTTAACAAATATTGCTGGTTTTGTTAATTGTCGATTGTAATCGGAATTTGTTTCATTACCCCAACTAAGCATTTTCGGTACCAAACCGTCTTTTAAAATATTAAAACTATTTGTTATTGGTGATGTGTGATAAACTTTCATTATTTGTTCACCGCTATCATCACATAACTTATCATATAAATCAACTGGTGAATTAATGACAAATAAAAGTTTTTTACTTAACGCATCAACATCATAATTAAAAATATTTAAAGCATCAAAATCACTGAAACCATATTTACTAATGAAATCTTCAATATCCATGCTTTGAATTACATTGATAAATTTTTTAATTGATTCTAAATCCCTCGGTCCGTGATATATTTCCGATAATCTCATGTTTTTAATTTATTTACTCAATTAACCACTATAAACCCAAGTTGCTTTTCTTTTTTACTCCGCTTTGCTTCGTTCGTCTTATTCGTTACACTCACAAGCCGAGATGTTTTTCATTTATGATTTTGAATTCGTGATTGTTATGTTTACACCAAGCGATAGCTGCTTTCCACTTATGTGCATTACGTCTATGGTCTGGTGATATTCTCATTTGTGCTTCGTTTAATGGTGTTTTATTAGCTGGTTTAACTTCACACAATAACATTTTACCATTAGTTTTTTTCACTTGGAAATCCATTATGTAATTATGTCTTTTAACTTCGGTTGTTGAATGTCTCATTGTATATGGAATAATTATATTTTCAAAATTCCACCATTCAACTTCTG
>PDWJ01003067.1_pt1 | contig 16524 bp, 13 predicted proteins | sample 1430881 | NCBI WGS metagenome assembly PDWJ01 (sample SAMN01162460, study PRJNA174530) | Oral metagenome, whole genome shotgun sequencing project. | biome: Marine environment; feature: Marine mammal; material: Swab sample of the gingival sulcus; isolation source: swab sample of gingival sulcus... | reverse complement strand
AGCATGGTTTAAGCTAAATAAAAAAGAAACAGAAAAAAAACTAACCGAGGCAAAAAGGAAAATAACAGAAACAACAAAATTATTAGAAGATGAAATAAACAAAAGTAAAGAAAAAGACAAAATTATAATAGAATTTGCCAAAACATTAAAAGACACCGGCAAATCACCGGAAGAGATTCAGAAATTGACAAATCTGTCAAAAGAAGAGATCGACAGACTATGATAATATCCCAAATAAACCTAAGCAAAATAAATTATCCTAAAAAAAACAGATATGAACAACACGATTATTAACAAAGCCGCTGATAATATTCGTATTTTATCGGCAGCAATGGTCGAAAAGGCAAAATCCGGACACCCGGGAGGAGCAATGGGTGCTGCCGATTTCATAAATATATTGTATGCCGAATTTTTAAACTTTGATCCTGCCGATCTGTCATGGGCAAACCGCGATCGTTTTTTCCTTGATCCCGGACATATGTCGCCAATGTTGTATGCGACTTTGGCAATGTACGATATTTTCTCGACAGATGAGTTAAAATCGTTCCGTCAGTGGGGAAGCTCTACGCCCGGACATCCGGAGCTGAATAGAACAAAAGGAATAGAAAATACTTCCGGACCATTGGGACAAGGACATGCTGCTGCTGTTGGAGCAGCCATTGCAGAACGATTTCTTGTTGCCCGCTTTGGCGAATGGATGTCGCACAAAACCTATACGTTTATTTCCGACGGAGGCATTCAAGAAGAAATTTCGCAAAGCGTTGGACGCATTGCCGGACATTTGGGCTTGAACAATCTGATAATGTTCTACGACTCGAATAAAATTCAGCTTTCCACAAACACCTATGCCGTGAGCAGCGAAAATACGGCAAAAAAATACGAGGCTTGGGGCTGGAAAGTGATGACAATCAACGCAAACAATGCCGATGAAATCAGAAAGGCTTTAAGGCTGGCAAAGCAAGAAAAAGAAAAGCCCTTTTTAATTATCGGGCAGACAATTATGGGCAAAGCCTGTGTTGATGACAAGGGAAACTCCTTTGAAGGACAATGCGCAACACACGGTATGCCAATCTCAAAAGCCGGAGCATCGTTTGAAAAAACACTCCAAAATTTGGGAGGAAATCCCGACGAGCCTTTTGCTGTTTTTCCGGAAGTAAAGGAATATTTTAAAAATATAATTGAACAAAAAACAGCACAAGCAGCCGAGAAAAAAGCCATGCAGAAAAATTGGGAAAAAGAAAACCCGGAATTGGCGGCACAACTTGAAAAATTTTACGCTTTAGACATTGCTCATCTCGATTTTGAAGCAATCGAACAAAAAGAAAACATTGCAAGCCGTGCTGCTTCAGGAAAAGTATTGGAATATTTGGCAAAACACCTTGACAATATTATTGTTACTTCGGCAGATTTGGCAAACAGCGACAAAACCGACGGTTTTCTCAAAGGCGGAGCAAAACCATTTGTCAAAGGCGATTTTTCAGGCAATTTCCTTCATGCAGGAGTTTCGGAGCTTGGCATGGCTGCCATTTGCAACGGAATAGCATTGCATGGCGGTATTTTCCCGGCGTGTGGAACGTTTTTTGTCTTTTCAGACTACATGAAACCCGCTGTGCGTTTATCTGCCTTAATGGAACTTCCGGTAATTTATATTTGGTCTCACGATGCTTTCAGAGTGGGAGAAGACGGACCTACACATCAGCCAATTGAACAGGAAGCGCAGATACGACTGATGGAAAAACTAAAAAACCACTCCGGCAAAAACAGCATGTTGGTGCTGCGTCCGGCAGATGCTAACGAAACCACCGTTGCATGGAAAATGGCTCTGGAAAACAAAACAAGACCAACTGGCTTGATCTTGTCGCGACAGAATATCAAAAACTTGCCCGCAGAAAACCAGACAGCATACAAAAACGCTTTGCAAGCCGAAAAAGGAGCTTATGTGGTTAAGAAAACCGCCGAAAAACCCGATATTATTCTTCTGGCAAGCGGTTCGGAGGTAAGCACATTGTTAGATGGTGCTGAAATTTTAAACAAAAAAGGATTCAGCACGTCTGTTGTTTCGATAATTTCCGAAGCATTGTTTAAAAATCAGCCTGAAAGTTACCAAAACAAAGTCTTGCCCGACGATATTCCTGTATTTGCACTTACTGCCGGATTGCCAACTGTTTTCGACAGCCTTTTGGGCAAAAACAGTCGCGTTTTTGGTCTCGAATCTTTCGGATATTCGGCACCGGCAAATGTTCTTGACGAAAAATTGGGCTACACAGGCGAAAATGTAGCAAAACTGGCTGAAGAATTTTTGCATAAACATTAAAAAAAGACACATACAAAAAAAAGGTCATTGATTGCGCAATGACCTTTTTTTTTGTTTCAATTACTTTTCTATTTGTTCACTCTGAAAGTCTCGTCGCCTTTTGTCAGATAGTTTACAATCTGCTTGGCAGCAGCCAAACCTGCATTTACGTTTGCTTCTTTGGTTTGTGCACCCATTTTTTTCGGAGTAAAATAGAATCTGCCGTCGAATTTGCCTTTAAATTCTTCGGCGTTTGTCGGAGCAATATCTGATAAGTATCGGAAATCCTCGCGTTCTTCCATCATTTTAATTATTGATGTTTCGCACATTACTTCTTTTCTTGCCGTATTTACAACTGTTGCACCTTTTGGCATTTTCGACATTAAGTCAAAATTGATAGATGCTTTGGTTTTCGCATTTGCCGGAATGTGCAATGAAATATACTGACATGTTGAGTAAAGCTCTTCAACTGTTTTTACGGGTTTCACACCGGCATCAACAATCTGCTGATCGTCAATGAAAGGGTCAAAGGCGTAAACTTCCATTCCAAAACCTTTGGCAATGTTGGCAACCAATTTTCCAACATAACCAAATGCGTGGATTCCTAATTTTTTGCCTTTTAATTCGGTTCCGGGCTTTCCGTTAAACAAACCTCTTGCCATGAATACCATCATTCCGAGTGCCAATTCTGCAACTGCATTGGAGTTTTGTCCCGGCGTATTCATCACAACAATGTTTTTGGCTGTTGCGGCAGCTAAGTCCACATTGTCGTATCCTGCGCCTGCACGTACAACAATTTTCAGCTTTTCGGCAGCAGCAATAACGTCTTTCGTTACTTTGTCGCTTCTTATTATCAGTGCTTCTGCGTCTTTTACAGCATTTTGCAAGTCTGATGCTTCTTTGTAACTTTCAAGCAATGCAAATTCATTGCCCGATTTTTCTACTATTTCTTTTATTCCGTCAACAGCTTCTTTTGCAAAAGGTTTTTCTGTTGCAACCAATATTTTTGCCATTTTTCTTTTATTTTTGAAATATTTTATAACATTATGTTAAAAAAAAGGTTTAGAACTTTTTCAAACGCAAAATATCAAGCGTTTAGCTTTTGAGTTTATCAATTTTTAAGCAAAGATTAAGCATGTTTTTTCTCAAAATCTTTCATTGCCTGCACCAAATGCGCAACACTCTCAACAGGAAGTGCATTGTAGATAGAAGCTCTGAAACCGCCAACCGAACGGTGTCCTTTTAGTCCGACCATATCGCGTTCTGTGGCAAAATCTAAAAAGTCTTTTTCAAGGTCTTTGTATTTTTCTTGCATTACAAAACAAACGTTCATTCTCGACCTGTCTTCTTTTGCAACAGTTCCGCGAAACATTGGGTTGCGATCTATTTCGTCGTAAAGCATTGTCGATTTTTCTATGGCTCTTTTTTCCATTCCTGCAACACCGCCGTTGGCTTTCACCCATTTGAGGGTTTGCAACATGGTGAAAATTGGAAGTACAGGAGGTGTGTTAAACATCGAACCTTTGTTGATATGTGTTCTGTAATCAAGCATTGTTGGTATTTTATGCTCAACTTTTCCGAGAATATCGTCGCGAACAATCACAAAAGTTACTCCTGATGGAGCCAGATTTTTTTGCGCTCCGCCATAAATGATTGCGTATTTTGAAACGTCTATCGGACGGCTCATAATATCTGACGACATGTCGGCAACAACAGGAATTTTGCAATCGAAATCTTTAAAAATTTCAGTACCGTAGATGGTATTATTGCTTGTAAAGTGGAAATAATCTGCCGAATCGTCAATCTCAAAATCTTTCGGAATGGTAAAGAAATCTTCGCCTTTAATTTCTACAACATCGCCAAAAAGTTTTGCTTCTTTTATGGCTTTGCTTGACCATGTTCCGGTATTCAAATAAACGGCTTTCTTTTTCATCAGGTTGAATGGCACCATGGCAAACTGTGTGCTTGCTCCGCCGCCAACGAAAACTACGGAATAGCCTTCCGGAATGCTTAATAGTTCCTTAAACATGTCTTGAGCTTCGGTCATTACTGCTCCAAATTGTTTGCTTCTGTGTGAGATACATGCAAGAGAAACTCCGGTTTCTTCAAAGTTTTTTAAAGCCTCAATTGTTTCATTAATAGCTGCATCAGGAACGATGGCAGGTCCGGCAAAAAAGTTATGTTTTTTCATTTCAAAAAGTTTTAATTTGATAGATTTTTGTTTACGCAAATGTGGAAATAAATTTTTATTTAAAAGAAATTTTTTAGTTTATTATTGAATGAAAAAAAATATTTTTTAACATCTTATTTTGTTATGCAAAAGGTATTAAAGCGTGAAAAAATATGTTCGGGGATATGTTTTATCTGATCACAAAATAAAAAATTATCCCCAAAAACAATTATTTAAATATTTTGCCGTCTAAAACAATCCTCCGTTTTGGAATATTTCAAGTTGTACGTCAAACAAGGGATTTGCTTTTGTTGTTTTTTTGTTGTTTAAATTTACGATTTCTCCGGTTTCAAAATTCACGCTTATTTTGTCGCCTTCCTTGAGTTCCAGCGAGGCAATATTGTCGTAAGTCATGATAGGGAAGGCTGCGTTTATTGCATTTCTTTCGTAAATAGCTCCGAACGATTCGGCAATAACAGCCTGAATGCCTAAAGCCTTGAAACAATCTACGGCTTGTTGTCTGGAACTCCCGCTGCCGAAATTTTTTTGCGTAACGATAATGTCGCCGGGCTTGGCTTTTTGGGCAAAATCTTCGTACCCCTTCAGGTTATCAAAGGCATATTGTCCCATTTCGTCGATATTGGTAATGGTAAGGTAGCGATTGTGGAAAATCATGTCCGTGTCAATATTGTCTTCTTTTACATACCATACTCTACCTTCGATGCTTGTATCTTTTTCTTTGTTTTTTGTTTTTTGTTTTTCGGCTTTTTGCTGTTTTTGGCGTTGTTCTTCGGCGGTAAAAGTTACCGGAGTTTTCGGAATGTCAAACGGAGAAGCAATGCAGCCGGCAACTGCCGAAGCTGCCACAACTGCCGGAGAAGCCAAAAACACATCGCCTTTTCCTTGTTTGCCCGGGAAATTACGGTTTCCCGTACTGATTGTTACTTCGCCTTCTCCGTTTTGCCCGACTTGTCCGGCGGCACAGCCTGCGCAGCCGGCATTGGAAACCAAGGCTCCGGCTTTTTTGAAAATGTGCAAGATGCCTTCTGTCATCATTTTTTGCCACACTTCGTCGGTCGATGGAACAATTTTGAGCACAACGCCGGGAGCAACTTTTCTGTCTTTCAGCACTTGTGCCGCAGCGCGCATGTCTTCGATGCGTCCGTTTGTGCAGCTTCCGATGAATGCCGAATCTATTTTCGTGCCGATAGCTTCCGAAATGTCAACCGTTCCGTGCGGTTTTCCCGGCAAAGAAACCATTGGTTTGAATGTGCTGAAATCTAAATCATAAACATGTGCATATTGTGCCTTGTCGTCGGCTTTTACCAACTCAATCTTTTTTCCCGATTTGGCAGAGCTGTACCTTAAAATTTCTTCATTCGGAGTGAAAAAGATAATTATAGTTCCCATTTCAGTTCCCATTGAGGAAATGGTAATGCGCTCGTCGAGTGTTAGTTTATCAATATCTTCGCCATAAATTTCTACTGCATAGCCCAACAGTTTGTTTGCTCCGAAAGTGTTCAGCAGGTTCAGTGTTATGTCTTTTGCCGACAGTCCTTTGGGGCGTTTCCCATTGATGTTTATTTTTACTGATTTTGGCACTTTGAACCAAACTTTTCCGTTTGCAAAAGCTGCGGCAATATCTTTGTCGCCCATTCCTTGCCCGAATGCGCCCACTGCGCCTAAAATGTTTGCGTGTGAATCTGTTGTTACGGCTGTTGAACCGGAAAATACCAAACCGTTATGAATCAGCAAGTGAGTTCCGATTCCCGAATCAATATCAAACACTTTTATTCCGTGTTCGCGGGCAAATATTCTGCATTTTTGCTGATTAATCGCATATTTCTGGTCTGAACCTGTCGGGTTACAGTCAAAGGTGAAAAATGTTTTTTCAGGATCGTCAATTCCCAAATTGTTATCAACAATATTTTTCACGACATTGGCTCCGCCAAAATCACGTGCAGCGCGAATATCCATTTCTACATCAATAATATCTCCGGGTTTTACGAACTCTTCTTTCGAATGCTTTGAAAGAATCTTCTCAATTAATGTCATTCCCATATCTCTCTTTGTTTAATTAATTTGTTATTTGAAATATATGTTGTATTAATTTCTATGATTTTTACAATCAAAAAGCTTAACTTCAAGAAAAATCTACATTGCCAAAAGTATTGAAATCAAAATTATAAGATAGATCTTTTTTAATGTTACAAAATAGGTATTTTGTTTTTTTTCCGGTTTTAAGACGAAAGACAAAGGTTTTTCAAGCAAGAAGGAACGCAAAAAACAGGTTTTGCCCATTCGTTTTTTTTTATATCTTGCCAATCCTTATAAAAAACACACTCTGCGCGACATTTTTTATAATTATATTGACATTGTATGCTGTAGTGATTTTGTTTTTCAGATTAAAAGTTAAAAAGTAATAAGGTGTAAAAAGCCAAAGGCATAATATGCTTATAACAAAAGTAATACAAATGTAAATAGACTTATGAAAAAATAGTCGTATAGGGTATGAAAATTTATTAACTTACTTTAAAAAATTATTATGGGAAGATTTACATTACCACGAGACATTTACCATGGAAGAGGTTCTTTGGCAGAACTTAAAAACCTAAAAGGTATTAAAACTATGATTTGTATAGGAGGAGGCTCAATGAAACGTAACGGTTTTTTAGACAAAGCCATTAACTATTTGCAAGAAGCCGGCATGAAAGTTGAGCTTTTTGAAGGTATAGAAGCCGACCCTTCTGTTGAAACAGTTATGCGAGGAGCAGATGCCATGCTCAAGTTTGAACCTGATTGGATTGTTGCAATAGGTGGAGGTTCACCCATAGATGCAGCAAAAGCCATGTGGATTAAGTATGAATATCCTGAATGCACATTTGACGATATGTGTAAGATATTTGGAATACCTGAACTTAGAAAAAAAGCACGTTTCTGCGCTATTCCTTCAACATCGGGGACTGCTACGGAGGTTACAGCCTTTTCGATAATAACAGACTACAAGAAAGGTATAAAATATCCTATCGCCGATTTTGAAATTACTCCCGACATCGCAATAGTTGACCCCGATTTAGCAATGACAATGCCTGAAAAACTTACAGCACACACAGGTATGGATGCCATTACACATGCCATTGAGGCTTATGTTTCAACGGCTAATTGTCCGTTTACCGACCCTCTGGCTATTTTTGCAATGAAAACAATCAAAGAAGAGTTACAGGCTTCTTATCAAGCTAATCCCGAGGCAAGAGAAGCCATGCACTATGCTCAATGTCTTGCAGGTATGGCGTTTTCAAATGCTCTGTTAGGAATAGTGCATTCAATGGCTCATAAAACAGGTGCGGCTTTTGATGACCATGGAGCGCACATTATACATGGCGCTGCTAATGCAATGTATCTGCCTAAAGTAATAGCATTTAATGCAAAAAATGATGCAGCTAAAAAGAGATATGTGGATATATGCGATTGCTTGAATATTGAGGGTACAAGTGATGATGATAAAATTCAAAACCTTATTAAAATGTTGAGGGATATGAATAAAAAACTAAATATCCCGACTTGCATTAAAAATTACGGTAAAGATAGTTTGCCGACAGAACAAGGATTTATTCCTGAAAAAGTATTTCTTGAGCGATTACCTGAAATAGCTAAAAATGCCATAGGAGATGCCTGTACAGGTTCTAATCCAAGGCAACCGAGCCAAGAAGAAATGGAAAAACTTTTAAAGTGCTGCTATTATGATACAGAAGTAAACTTCTAAATACAAGGCGAATGATTATATGATGTGGTAAATTTTTTGTTTGCCACATCATTTAGGCGTATTTTCTGAATACGCCAAAAAAAATGCCCAACGTCATGGGCGTTGAGCATTTTTTTTGAGTAGAGTTGTTTTATTGATTTTTTTCGGCAAACTCTCGACCTAACTTTAAGGCTTTTAGGTTAAGATCAATAATATCCTGTCCTTTTTTTCCGAATATTTCTTTAATTCCTTCTTCAAAGTTTGCATAATCAATATTAATAAAAGGCGATGCTGCACCGAGCATAACAATATTCGATGCTCGAAAAGAGCCTGCCTCTTTGGCAATGGCTTTGGCATCAACAATAACTTTTCTTGGCAAAGCCTCAAGTTTTTTCATCAGCACTTCTTTTTCCGGATAATCCGGAATGTTTACAAACTGATCTGCGCTCGTAACAAGGTATCCTGTTTCTGACAGATAGGGAAGATAGCGCAAGGCTTCCATAGGTTCGACCGACAATATCAAGTCTGCTTTTCCTTTCGGAATCAAATCGGAATAGATGGGTTTGTCCGAGATTCGCATGTACGATTGCACTGCCCCACCACGTTGGCTCATTCCGTGTGTTTCTGCCTGTTTCATATACAAATTGTTTTTCAAGGCAGCATAACCTACGGCAGCTGCAATAGAAACAATTCCTTGTCCGCCAACTCCGGCTATAATAATATCTAATTTCATATTTTTTTTATTTTTACGACGGGTTTAACTTTGAATGATTCAATAATTTTTTTTGCAAATACATTATTTTTTAGCTGCTCTTTTCTTCTTTTTATCTCTTGAAAGTTTTTGAATGCACGGTCTTCGCGGGATAATTACAGAAACGCCATTGTAAGCAAGCTCTTCTTTCATGATTTTAACCAATTCGTCGTGATTCTTTTTCACAGGATTAATAATGCGAATGTGTTCTTTTTCAACCCCGATTCCTTCGCAAATAGCTTCGATTCTTCCGAAAGCCGACGAGTTTTGTCCTCCTGTCATTGCTGTGGCTTCGTTGTCTGAAATGATTACGGTAATCGGCGACTTTTCAATAACCGCATCCAATAGTCCGCTCATGCCTGAGTGAGTGAAGGTTGAATCTCCAATGACACATGCCGCCGGAACAAGTCCTGCATCGGCTGCGCCTTTTGCCATTGTTATAGATGCGCCCATATCAACACAAGAATCTATTGCATTGAACGGAGGCAAAGCACCCAAAGTATAGCAACCAATATCGGCAAATACTCGTCCTTTACCATATTGCTCAATAGACTCATTCAGTGCTTTGTAAACATCAATATGACTACAACCTATGCAGAGTGCCGGAGGTCTGTTTGTGACAAATTCAGGAGTGTCTTCCCCTGTTTTCACCTCCAGTCCGAGTGCCGCAGCAACAATGTCGGGATTCAATTCGCCATCGCGCGGAAGAGTTCCGTCCAAGCGTCCGTGAACTTTGGTGCATGATTCAAGATAGTCTTTTACAATTTCTTCAATAATCGGATAGCCGTCTTCGAGAACCAGTATTTTTTCGCATTCGCCAAAAAGCCTTTCGATGTGTTTCTTCGGCAAAGGATATTGCGAAACTTTCACAACAGGATAAGGACAATCCGTTTCCGAATAGTTTTCCATCAAATAGTTGTAACCAATTCCTCCGGTAATGATTCCCATGCTTTTGTCTGCGCCCTCAATATATTTGTTGTATTTTGAGTTGTTTGCAGCTTCGAGAATTGCTTCCTGCGCTTCTAAAAGCAATTTATATCTTCTGCGAGCGATGACGGGCAAGAGTATAAATTGTTTTGGGTCTTTGGGCAAGGAAGTTTCGTTTTGAGGTTTTACGGGCAGTTGCTCGATTCCTGTTCTTGAGTGTGCCAAACGCGTGGTCAGGCGCATAAGAATCGGCAGTCCGAATTTTTCGGACAATTCAAAACTATGATACGCCATGTCGTAAGCCTCTTGTTGGTTCGAGGGTTCTAAAACAGGAATTTGTGCAAATCTTCCGTAGTAGCGCGAATCTTGTTCGTTTTGCGATGAGTGCATCGAAGGATCGTCGGCAACGACCACAAGCAAGCCTCCGTTAACGCCTGTTACGGCTGAGTTTATAAACGGATCTGCCGCAACATTCAGCCCGACATGTTTCATGCAGACCATTGCGCGTTTTCCTGCATACGCCATTCCCAGTCCGGCTTCCAATGCGGTTTTTTCGTTTGCCGACCAGTCTTTGTGTATGTTTTTTTCAGCGGCTTCTTTCGATTTCTGAACATATTCGGTTATTTCTGTCGAAGGTGTTCCCGGATAGGCATAAACGCCTGACAGTCCACCATCTATCGCTCCCTGAGCAATAGCTTCTACACCTAATAATAATAATTTTTGCATTTTTTATTGATTTTTGGTTTATGTTTTAGATTAAAAATTCTTTGTTTGCGTTTTACCACGCAGCAAGACAAGCCTTGCCAAATCGGTGCGAACTTCAACAAAGTGTAGTATGAAAAATTGTAATGATAAAAAGGATTTACAAACACCGATTTGGGTTTAAGCCTTTCTGTTGGGAGATTATAAGCCGCCGAAGAGCTTTAAATAGCCTACCAAATAAGCATTTACAAAATAAAATAAGGCTGCAATTTCCATCGGTCTTTTCCTAATTTTTTTAATCGTTATCCGGTAGCGAAAATATAATTATTTTTTGTTTATACCAATTAAGGTTTATATGTTATAAATTAGCTTATAAGCGTAATAACAAGTTTTCGGCTTCCGCCATGATTGCGAAATTCGCACAAATAGATGCCTTGCCATGTTCCCAAATTCAAGCGGTGCTTGCTGATAGGAATATTCAATGAAGCTCCGAACAAAGATGATTTTATATGCGCAGGCATATCGTCCGAGCCTTCAAGAATATGCGTAAAATAACTCTCGTTTTCTTTTACCAAGCGATTCATATACGATTCAAAATCAACACGAACAGAAGGATCTGCATTTTCATTCAGGCTTAAACCCGCCGAAGTGTGTTTTATGAGAATATTCATCAAGCCGGTTTCGGGTAGTTTCGGAAGCTGTTTTTCAATTTCTTGCGTTATCAAGTGAAATCCTCGTTGAAATGCAGGAAGGCTTATCTCTAATTGCTTAACCATAATATCAGATATTTAATGAAACTGTCCATGAGTAAAAATTTTTAAGCACACAAGGGCATGATTATAAGGACGAAATTTGAGCAGTAATCTTTGCCGTGGGGCAAATCACCTATCACCTATCACTCATCACTCATAGTAAATCAGGTTCTAAATATAAGAATAGTAAGCAAAAAAAAGAAAAAATAAGCTGATGCTTTATGTTGCACTTGTAAACTTGAACGTCCGATTAAAAACTTTTGCGTAAAGATTTTGATTTTATAAATAAAACACTTATGTTTGCTGCATAATAATACTTCTCCAATGTGTTGAGTATTCAACTATTTAGATAATTTACTACGCGCTTTCTCCTAAAAAGAAACTGCAAAAAAACAACCTTAATATTTCATCAATTAAACTTGAAAATACCTTATGGAGTACAACTCACAATTAGCCAAACTTATATTGCCCGAATATGGCAGAAATATCCAGAAAATGGTAGAATATGTAAAAAATATTGAAGACCGAGACGAAAGAAACAAAATGGCTCGCGGAATAATTGCCATTATGGGAAATATGAATCCACACTTGCGCGACATTAACGACTTTAAACACAAACTCTGGGATCACTTAATGATTATGTCTGATTTTAAACTGGATATAGATTCTCCGTATCCTATTCCGACGAAAGAAACTTTCGAGGAAAAACCCAAACAAGTTCCTTACGACAACAAACCTATTCGCCATCGCTACTTGGGAAAAATTATTGAAAAATTGATAAATAAAGCAACCCAAATTGAAGACGAAGAAGAACGAAAAGCCTTGATTGAAATTATTGCAAATCATATGAAAAAATCATACCTGATGTGGAACAAAGAAACGGTTGATGACGATATAATTCTCAGCACTATTGACGATTTGTCGAAGGGAAAATTGAGGACAGACAATATCGCCCGCCTGACCGATACGAAAGATATTTTCAACAAAACAAACAAAAGGAAAAGAATCAGCAGAAAAGATCAGAGAAGAAAATAATTCCCTGTCTGCCCAATCAACTTGAAACAAAAAGAGAATAAAGTTCCCGCAGCTCTATTCTTTTTTTGTTTCTTTCCAGAGAAAAATATCATTTTTTGTCTTTGGTTTGAATTTTTCTAACCAAGAAAATCCCTCAAGTTTTGTTTCAGAGGCAGCAGCCTGTTGCAAGGGATACAGCGTTGAGACCGGTTTTTCAAGAAAAACAACTTTATTCACTTTTCTGTTTTTCAGATAAATATTCATTTTGCTGCATTCGCTTTTGTTTACGCCAATAAGCGTTTTGCTGTCGCGCGCATAATACACGGAGTTTCCGTTTTTTTCCACATCAACCCTGTATAAGTCATTGTTTTTGAAATATCCTGTCATTTCCTTTCCTTTCACTTGGTTAAATTTTTCGGGTTCTTCGCGCGAAATCAAAAAGCACTTTTCTTGCATTTCTACATGCTCAATGACATTGTTTTTCATGTATGCCTCAATTTTGTCGGCTGATATTTGGTTGTCGTCAGCCCACAAAATCGGCGAACGAAACATGCGAATGACAGAATCTTGCATTGCGTATGAAATAGAATCGGCTCTTGCTTGAAAATCAGACTTGTACAGTTGAGCTTTGTAAAAGGCTTTCAAGGTTTGGTATTTTCCCGTCGAATCGTAAACAGACATCAAGGTATCTGCATGCAAATATATTGAATCGGTTTCGCTCGCTTGAATAAATACGGCTTTGTTCGTAACGATAGCATATTCAGGCTGTTCCTTGTAGAAGGCATAGTTTCCGCGAATGACAACCCTTTCGGTCGAATCCCACAACTCGACCTTAGAAAATGCCTTTCCGATGCCTTGATTTCTGTCGTAATACAAGCTGTCGCCTGTCAAGCGTTGTAAATTGTTTTTCAGATAGGCATTTTTATAAAATTGAGCAATATTGTTTTTTGTGTCGTACCAACCGTTTTCGCAATAAATAAAATTGCTGTTTCCCGTGATTGTCGAAGGTCCGAAAACGCTTACAATTTCGGTGTCGAGCTTGTATTTCAAGGTGTCTGAATGCAGAATATAGTCGTCGTTATGCACAACAACACTATCGACAAACACGTATGAGCGTTCGTTGGGATAATAATATCCTTTTCGGCTGACAAGTGTCGATGCGGTGTCGATAATTTCGCCTCCGTTATAAAAAAAACCGGAGCTGCTTTGGGCATCGTAATCAAGAAATTCGGTTGTCAGCGTTGCGTGTTCATCGACCAGTTTAACGTTTTTCCTGAATTTTCCTTTTTTCGTAGTTCCGTCATAGGTCAGCACGTCGCTGTAAATGTTCAATTGTTTGTTTATCACGTGAACGTGTCCTTGCGCATCAAAGTCGGTTGTTTTTCTATCAACTTCAGCCTTGTCGCAAAAAACGGTCATTCCGTTGTTTAGATCAATCCGAACATTCCCGATTAAAAATTGCTTCCCGCCTTTACTTCCTTTAAATTTGTCGGCTTTCAGGTTTTTGAATTGCGCATTTGCATCAAAACTTAATGCTGCTGCAATAATGAGTATTGTTATAAAAAGTGCTGTTTCTCTCATTATTTTTTCAGTATTCTATGCGCCTATTTCATCAATTCGTTAATAATGTCTTCGACTGAGATATTTTCTGCTTCGGCTTTGTAATTTCTAATTATTCTGTGTCGTAATATTGCAATAGCTACGGCTTTAACATCTTCGATGTCAGGGGAATATTTTCCATTGAGTACGGCATGGGTTTTTGCTCCGACAATCAAATACTGCGATGCTCTTGGTCCTGCTCCCCAGTTGAGAAATTCGTTGGCTATTTTGTGTGCTTTTTTTGTATTCGGGCGGCTCATTGCTGCCAAATTTACCGAATATTCAAGAATATTGTCATTGACAGGAATTCGCCGAATCAATTCCTGAAAATATAATATTTCTTCGGCAGAAATCACATTGTTTAACTTTATCTCAAGCTCAGAGGTTGTGTTTTTGACGATTGTCAATTCGTCTTCAAATTCGGGATAATCTAACCAAATGTTAAACATAAACCTGTCGAGTTGCGCTTCGGGCAGCGGATATGTTCCTTCTTGCTCAATCGGGTTTTGTGTTGCCAACACAAAAAAAGGACGCTCAAGCTCATACTTTTTTCCGGCAGCCGTAACGGTTCGCTCTTGCATTGCCTCTAAAAGTGCTGATTGTGTTTTGGGCGGCGTTCTGTTTATTTCGTCTGCGAGAATAATATTTGCAAAAAGAGGTCCTTTTATGAATTTGAACTCTCGGCTTTTGTCAAGAATTTCTGCCCCAATGATGTCTGAAGGCATTAAATCCGCAGTAAACTGAATGCGGTTAAATTTCAAGCCTAAAACTTTGGCAATGCTTGTTACCAAGAGTGTTTTTGCAAGTCCGGGAACTCCGACCAACAAACAATGACCTCTTCCGAAAATTGAAATCAGAACTTCTCTTACTATTTTTTCTTGTCCGTAAATTGCTTTTTGTATCTCACTCAGAACAAGATCGTGTTTTTTTCTAAAAGCATCAACTGCTTCTACATCGTTTTTAAAATTCATTGCTATATGAACTATTTTGTTTTTTTTAATACTCTCTTTGTTTATCTTAATTTCGGCAAGGCTTATTTCAGCCAACCATCAAAACGAAAATTGCACGTTTGGTATTTTTTGTTTATGCGAACATAGCTTGCCTTTTGTTTCTTTTTCACCCATTCGTCCACGATTTTACTTTTTTTATTCTCAAGCGCCATTGTTTTAATGCGCTGATAGTCGTCATCAAGGTTTGCTTTGTGTGGTTTTGTTTTCGATTTCAACATTATCACTTTCATCACCGTGCGTCCCCGATTGTCTTGTGTTTCAAACGGCTCTGAAATCTGACCTATTTTCATGTTTTTTACCATATAGTAAGTTGTCGGGTCAATATGTTTCGACTCAAATTTAGACGTTCCGTTGTAAGGATTAAGCATGATTCCTCCGCTGTTTCGGGTATCTTTATCGTCAGAATATTTCATTGCAGCTTGCTCAAACGTCAATGTGTCGGTTCTGATTACCACCGAAATGCTGTCTAAGAGCGTTCTTGCTTTTTGGGTCGCTTGCGGCGTTATGCGTGGTTTTCTGATAATGTGGCGCAATTCGGCTTTATCTCCCTTTTTTGCTTCCATCAATATTATGTGGAATCCGAATTCGGTTTCAACCACTTTCGACACTTCGCCGGGTTCTAAATTAAAGGCTGCTGCCGAAAATTCCGGCACAAAATCGCCTCTTCCTGCCAATCCTAAAGAGCCTCCGTTTTTTGCCGAACCCGGATCTTCTGAATATAGAACGGCAAGCGTTGAAAATTTCTCGCCTTTCAAAACACGAGCGCGCAATTCGTTCAGATAATCAATGGCTGCTTTTCTTTGCTCGTTGCTTACGGGCGGAAAACGCACTATCTGTGCCAATTCTATCTCTTCAGGAATAAAAGGAAGACTGTCTTGCGGTATTTTGCCGAAAAAATCTTTTACCTCAGAGGGTGTTATGCTTGCGTCTTTCGCTATTTCGCCTTGCATCTTTTGCGTTACCAACTGATCGCGAATCACTTCTTTAAATTCGTTTTTTATTTCCGGCATTGTTTTGCCGAAATACTCTTCAAGTTTGCTTATATCGCCTCCGAATTGTTCCAAAAAATGTGAAATTCGGGCATTCAGGTTTTGTTCTACTTCCTTTTGCGTAACTTCAACACTATCAATCACTGCCTGATGAAGCAAAAGTTTCTGGTACAGCAATTCTTCAAAAATTTCGCATTTCATGTTGTCTCCGGTGTACATTCCCCGACTTTGCAGCGAAAGATATTGGCTCTCGACTTCCGACTGCAATATCATCTTATTGCCTACAACGCCGATTATCTGGTCGATAACAACTCCTTCCTGTGAAAAAGCGGTTATTCCCGATATCATAAAAACAATTAGAAATTTTAATGTTTTTTGTATCATTTTATTTTTTTGTTTAAAATTATTAAATACCCAATCAACAAAATAGAAAAATCAGCTTTCATAAATTTCCTTATTTCAACACGATGGTTGCTGTTTTGGAATTATTTCCAACACTAAGTTTTGCTTTAAAAATGCCTTTCGCATCGTTTGGTACGTTCCATTTAATTGTATTAACACCCTCATTATATTTT
>PDWJ01003275.1_pt1 | contig 16526 bp, 10 predicted proteins | sample 1430881 | NCBI WGS metagenome assembly PDWJ01 (sample SAMN01162460, study PRJNA174530) | Oral metagenome, whole genome shotgun sequencing project. | biome: Marine environment; feature: Marine mammal; material: Swab sample of the gingival sulcus; isolation source: swab sample of gingival sulcus... | reverse complement strand
CGTCGTCGTCGTCGGCGGCGGGCGCCCGGACAGCACCATCGCTGGGGAGGCGCTCGTGTTCGTGCGTCGGGCGGTCGCGGCCCCATAGCGGCGCGTCAGCTCGCCAGGCGATCCAGCCGCAGCTTGATCCGCTCGCTCGTGACGAGCAGGGCGCTCAGGGGCACGCGCTCGCGCAGGATGCGCCGGATGCGGTCGGCCGTGCGGCCAAGGCCGTGGGCGCGGAGCCAACGCGAGGCGGGCAGGTCGTTGGCCTCACGAAAGTGGCGCTCGGCCATGCGGCTGAGGCTCGCCAGGAGCCCGCGCTCGACGGTCGGCACGGCGATCGCATCCCAGCGGTCGGGGTAGGCCTGTTCGTTGGCCTTGGCGGCGAGGTCGAGGATCAAGCTCTCGCTGCCAAGCTCGAAGTAGCGGCGCGCCACCTCGGCGGGGCAGCCGCCGGTGGCCTTGCAGAGCCGCTGGACGGTGCCGGCGTGACCGATCCACGCGAGGCTGGCCAGCCGTCGCGCGGTGGGGGCGTCGAGGCCCCGGTGGAACCACTGCTGGCTGCGTTCGCGCAAGGACTGGCGGGCGCGCTCGGGCAGGACCTCCTCGATCCCCGCCGTAAGGGTCCCGAGCACCCCCCCGAGGCCATCGAGGTTTGCCCCGTCGTCTAGGCTCACGGGCCCGTGGGTGTTCCACAGCAGGCCGCGCGCCGCGCGGGCGAGCTGAGTCTCGAGCTCGATGAGCGCGGCGTAGCGCGGCTGCATGGGGCTTGTGCCGTTGGCCCGGAGCTCGTCGCGCAGCGGCGCCGCTTGGATCAGGGGCTCGATGAGGAGGTAGGCCGCGGCGACCTGGTGCGCGGGCCGGTGAGGTAGCCCTGGCCGCGGGCCAGACGCTGCTCCACGGTCTCCTGGGTGTCGGGCAGCTGCTCGTCGCGGCGCGAGAAGTAGATCTCGTCCTCGAGGAACTCCGAGGCGTGGAAGAAGGCCCACGGGTCGTGGGCGCTGCGGACGCAGTCGAGGCTGATCGCGAGGCATTGGGCGTCGTTGTCCTCGAGGACCGCGGCGCGGATCCCGGCGGCCACCTCGGTGAGCAGCTGGTCGCGTTGGGCGCGGGTCAGGCCGCCCGCGCGGACCACCGGGTTGAGCAGCGTCTTGAGGTTGACCTCGCGGTCGTTGAGGGCGACGCCGGCGCAGTTGTCGACGGCGTCGAGGTTGACACGCGCGCCGCGGCCGGACAGCTCCACCCGGCCGGCCATGGTGATGCCGAGGTTGCCGCCCTCGCCGATGACGCGGAAGCGGACCTGGCGCGCATCCACCCGGACGCGGTCGTTGGTGGCGTCGCCGACGTCGGCGTGGGCCTCGCTGGACGCCTTGATGTAGGTCCCGACGCCGCCGTTCCAGAGCAGGTCGACGTCGGCCTGGAGCAGCAGGCGGACGAGGGCCTCGCCGCTCACCTCCGCCCGGCGGGTGCCGAGGCGAGCGCGCACCTCGGGGGACAGCGGGATGGACTTGGCGCCGCGGTCCCACACGCCGCCGCCGGGGCTGATGGCGGCCGGGTCGTAGTCGCGCCAGGTGGAACGCCCCCGGTCGAATAGGCGCTGCCGCTCGGCGAAGGACACCACAGGATCGGGCTCCGGGTCGACGAAGACGTGGCGTTGGTCGAAGGCGCCCACCAGGCGCAGCGTTCGACTCAAGAGCATCCCGTGGCCGAACAGGTCACCAGACATGTCGCCGATACCCACGACGGTCACGGGGTCGCGTTCGGGATCGACGCTGAGCTCGAGGAAGTGGCGCTTGACCGCGACCCAGACGCCGAGGGCGCCGATGCCGACGCCGCGCTTGTCGAGGCCCATCGAGCCACCGGAGGCGAAGGCGTCGCCGAGCCAGAAGCCGTACTCGGCCGCGATCGCGTTGGCGGTGTCGGCCAGGTGGGTGGTCCCCTTGTCCGCGGCGACGACGAGGTAAGGGTCGTCGCCATCGAAGCGGCGGACCTGGGGGGGCGGGACGACGCGGCCCGCGGTGATGTTGTCGGTGACATCGAGGAGGCCGCGGATGAAGACGCGGTAGGCGACGTCGGCCTTGCGACGGGCCTCGGCCCAGTCGTCGGGCGGCGCCTTGAGGACGAAGCCCCCCTTGGCGCCCGTGGGGACGGTGAGGGTGGTCTTGAGGACCTGGGTGGCTAGCAGGCCCAGCACCTCGGTGCGGTAGTCGTCCTGGCGGTCGCTCCAGCGGATGCCGCCGCGAGCGACCCGGCCGGCGCGCAGGTGCACGCCCTCGAACTCGGCGTGGTGGACGTAGACCTCGTAGAGGGGGCGCGGCGCGGGCATCTCGTGGACGCGGGCGCAGTCGAGCTTGAGGCTCAAGTAGTGGTCGACGCCGTCGTCGTGTCTTCGATAGAAGCTCGTGCGCACTGTCGCTCGGATGAGATCGAGGAAGGTGCGTAGGATGCGGTCTTCCTCGTAGCTGTTGACGTCGTCGAGGTAGTCGAGGAGGTCGCCGACGAGCTGGCGCTCGCGCTCGGCGCGGGTGGTTTCGTCGTAGGGCTGGGCGGGGTCGAAGCGGACGTGGAAGAGGTCCGCCAGGTTCCGGGTGTAGGAGGCGTGGACGATGAGGGTCTTCTGGACCATCTCCGTCGTCGCCTGGTGGCCGAGCTGGCGTGAGTAGTTGTGGTAGGCCCGCAGGACGTCGACCTTGCGCCAGCCGAGGCGGGCGGGGATCAGGATGCGGTTGAGGCGGTCGCTGCGCATGCGGCGCGCGAATACGGCGCCCAGCGCCCTGACGAGGTTGTCGCGTTGATCGAGGATGTCGGGGTCGCCCCGCAGGACCCGCAGGGTGTTGACGGTCAGCGTCGGCGCGCGGCGAATGGTGAAGGCGTGCTGCTCGGCGACGACGACGCCGAGCTGGTCGACCACGGGCAGGATCGCCGTGAGCATCAGGGGTTCGATGCTGTAGATGCTCAGCGTCGCCACGTCGCGGTCGCTGGGATCCGGCCGGAGATCGAAGCGCGTCGCGCCGTTGGCCAGGACCTGCTGGAGGTGGTCGATGTCGACGACCGCGTCGGCGGGGTGGGTGTGCTCGGTGTAGCCCTCGCCGAAGGCGCAGGCCCATTGGTCGAAGCGCCGGGCGGCCTCCTCCACGGCGTCGGGGTAGGCCTGCTGGAGGGCGCGGCGCAGGCGCATGCGCCAAGGGGTGCCGGCCTCGACCAGGTCGCGCTCCACGGCGCGCAGATCGATGTCGCCGAAGCCGTGGGAGCCCGTGAGGTAGAAGTGCAGAGCGACCGAGCCGAACTTGCCGAGGTGGATGCGGTGGTCGGCGTAGTTGGCGTCGAGGCGTTCGAGGAGCAGGTCCTGGAGCTGGGCGCGGAGGTCGTCGGAGAAGTTCTCCTTCGGCATCACCACGAAGGCGTAGGCGCTGCGGCTCGACGAGTCGCCGACGATGTGGCTGCGGATGTCGTGGGCGCTGTCGGCTCGGACCGTCATCCAGATGAGCTCGCGCACCGTGTCCGCGTCCGCCTCGAAGAGGTACTCGACGGGCAGGGCGTTGTAGGCGTGGACGAGGCCTTTGTGGTCGTAGCTGGCGCGGACGGTCCCCTCGGCGGCGGCGATGCTGTCGAGCTTGCGGCGCAGGATGGGGATGGTGCCGCCGGGCTGACCGAGGCCCTTGAAGGTGAACATCCCGTGAATGACGATGCCGCCGTTGGGGCGTCCGTCCTGGTCGAAGGTGCGCACGAGGACCTCGTCGACCTTGCCCGAGCGGTGGATGATCGAGTCGGCGGCGGACTTGCGCACCCGGGCCAGGGGCCAGCGCGGGGCCTCGGAGTCGCCGAAGAAGGCGAGGGCGGAGGCGTCGTCTTCGTCGCCACCATCTCCGTCGGGGGCGACGCCGAGCCCGCGAGCGGGGACGCGCTCGCAGCGGCCGTCGTCCAGGCGGCGGTAGCAGCTGAGCCCTGAGAAGACGAAGGTGTCCGCCGACAACCACTGGAGGAAGTCGCGGATCTCGAGGCAGTCGTCGTAGGAGTCGCGTTCGAGCGTGGCGAGGTACTCGAACTCGTTGGCGACGGCCGCAATATCGCGGATCATGCGGTGAAAGTCGCGCACCATCGTCCGGGCGAGGGTGAGGCGGCGCTCGATCCCCGCGGCGACGTCGCCGGCGCCCGGGCCGGCGGGCAGCTGGATGTACCAGCGCGTGTAGCTGAAGTTCTCGGCGCCCTCGGAGTTGGCGTCGACGGAGCCGAGCTCGCCGTCGTTGGTGAGGCGCACCGGCAGGATGATCCTGAGGGTGTTGAGGACCTTGATCTCGCGCTGCTCCATGAAGAGTTGGAGCGTGTCGAAGATGAAGGGCTGGTCCGGCATCACGGTCTCGAGGATCCAGCCGTCCTCGATGCTGTAGCCGTGGCGCTGGATTGTGGGCTGGAAGACCCGGACCACGACGTCGCGTGAGCCCATCGCGGCCATCGCCCAGCGATAGGTGTCGCGGAGCTGGGCCGACAGGGTGGTGAGGCGGTGCCGGTAGAGGTAGCGATCGTCGGCGCGGCGCAGGACCGCGCGGGCGAAGAGCGTCAGGCCTCGGTGCGGCGTGGTGGCTCCATCGGCGCCGCGGAGCTCGCCGAGGAGCTGGCTGACGAGCTCTGCGCGCTCGAGAGGGGTCTGCATGAGGGCTCCCGCCGCGGACGGTAGCGCGGCTGGCGTCCTCCGCGCGGAGGGCGCCTCGTGGGGTGCGGGCGGTGCGCGCGGCTGTTGGATCCTAGAAGGGCATCAGGCCGCCTTCGCCGTCCTGCTTGGCGAGGGTCTCGATGGCCGCCTGCGACAGGCGCAACGAGGCGCGCAGGATCTGGCCCGAGCCGCCGAGGTCGAGGCTGTCGAGGACCTCGCCCTGGGGGCCGCTGGCGAAGGCTTTGGCCATGGAGAGCATGCCCTCGAGCTGGTTCACCATGTCGCTGACCTCGCCGTCGAAGCGGACGGCGACCTCCAGCTCCAGCTTGTTGCTGGCGTCGGCGCTGATGGCGAAGTGGGTGGGCTTGCCGACCTTGGTGCCGAGGGAGCCCATCATGTCGAGTCCGTCGAGGGGCACGTCGGCGGGGATGGGGCCCGCGATCCAGAAAGTCGCGCCCTCGTTGATGGCGCCGCGGACGGCCTTGAGGTCGGCGTTGTCGTCCGCGGAGCGCCCGCTGCCGCCGGCGAGGGCCTTGGACTTGTCCAGCAGCGAGCCGCTGCCGCCGATGACGAGGCCGCTGTCGAGGACCTCGAGGTTCGAAAGGTCGAGGCCCTTCACCCCTTTGGCCGCGGCGGCGACCTTGGCGGTCGCCATGGCCCCCTTGAGGGCGGTCGCGTCGAAGGTGCCCGTAGCCACCGCGACGAAGTCCGTCGGCATCTGCCCGCCCTCGGGGGCGTCGGCGCCGAAGGCCAGGGTCTTCAGCGTGTCGAGATCCAGGCCGCGCTCGGCCAGCTTGGCCTTCACCGCGTCGAGCTTCACCCCCTGGGAAGCGGCGATGCCCTTGATCAGCTCGCTCTTGACGACGCCGTCGACGTCCACGCCTCCGACGAAGTCGGCCTCGACCGGGACGAACCCGCTCACGAGCTTGCTCGCCTCGCCCCCGCCGCCGCGCAGGGCGAACCAGTAGACGGCGAAGGCGATCGCGGCGACGGCCACGACGCCGATGATGATGACAGCGGCGTTGCCGCGACGATCGTAGAAAGAGGGGGTGTTCATTGCGCTGACCTCGTGGATGTGGGGACGCCCGCGAGGGCCGGGCGAGGCGCATGTTTGCCTCAACCTGCGGCGCGCGTAAAGGCGTGGGGCGAGGACGGTGCCTGCCTACCGCCTTTGCGCGTCCGCGCCGCTGGGCTAAGGTCCGCGCCTGCCGGGAGGCCTCGTGGATCGCGTAAAGTACCTCATCGTCGGCGCGGGCGTCAGCGGGCTGAGCTTCGCCAACTGGCTCGCCGAGGACGACTACCTCGTCGTCGAGGCCGACGACGCCATCGGCGGCTACTGCAAGACCGTCGCCCGCGCCGGCTTCGTGTGGGACTACTCAGGGCACTTCTTCCACTTCAAGCGCCCCGAGATCGAGCGCTACCTGGTCGAGCGGATGGGGGACCAGCGCATCCGCAGGGTGGACAAGGACAGCCGGATCTACCATCGCGGGATCTTGGTCGACTTCCCCTTTCAAAAGAACATCCATCAGCTCGAGCGCGACGAGCTGGTCGAGTGCCTCTACGATCTCTATTTCAAGGAAGAGCTCGAGCCTCGTTCCTTCAAAGAGATGCTCTACGCCAAGTTCGGGCGCGCCATCGCCGACAAGTTCCTCGTGCCGTACAACGAGAAGCTCTACGCCTGCGATCTCGACACCCTCGACGTCGACGCGATGGGGCGTTTCTTCCCCTACGCCGACGTCGGCGACATCATCGCCAACTTCCGCCGCGCCGACAACGCCAGCTACAACGCCACCTTCACGTACCCCGAGGGCGGCGCCATCCAGTACATCCGGGCGCTGGCCGCGGACATCCCCGACGAGCGCATCCGCCTGGGCGCCCGGGTCGCCGCCGTCGACCTCGACGCCAAGGTCGCCACCTTCGCCGACGGGACCGCGATCGCCTTCGAGTACCTCATCAGCTCGGCGCCCCTGCCGCGCCTGCTGGAGATGACCGACCTGCGCTGGGACCGCGACGTCTACGGCTGGAACAAGGTCCTGGTCTTCAACCTCGGCTTCGACGCCAAGGGGCCCGAGGGCATCCACTGGATCTACTTCGCCGCGCGCGACGTGTCGTTCTATCGGATAGGCTTTTACGACAACATCTTCGGCGCGGACCGGATGAGCCTGTACGCCGAGGTCGGCTACCCCAGGGACGCCGAGCTCACCGGGGCCGACATCGACGCCGCCCGCGAGCGCGTGCTCGCGGATCTGCGGCGCGTCGGGGTGATGAGTGGGCACACCCTGGTCGCCCACCACCACGTCGTTCTCGATCCCGCCTACGTCCACATCACCCAGCGCTCGCTGGCCGACGTCGCCGCGAAGAAGCGACAGCTGGCCCTGCGCGGCGTGCACTCGGTGGGCCGCTACGGGTCTTGGACCTACTGCTCGATCGAGGACAACATCGTCGAGGCGCGCGAGCTCGCGCTGGCGTTCAACGCGCTGATCGGCCGCTGAGCCGGCGCCCAACCTTCACCAAGGCGCGGCTTTGCGCCAGGATCGGCCGCGGATGCGGTAGGAGGGAACCATGTCCGACCCGAATAGGACGGGTCCTAGGCGGCCCGATAGACAGACGCCGGACGGCGGCAAGCAGGCGGTCCTCGAGCGCAAGCCGAAGACCAAGCGGCCCAAGCTTTACCGCGTGATCGTGCACAACGATGACTACACGACGATGGAATTCGTGGTGTGGGTGCTTCAAGTTGTCTTCCACAAGACCGAGACCGAGGCGACCCACCTGATGCTGTCCATCCATCACAAGGGCAAGGGGATCGCGGGCGTCTTCACGCGCGACCTCGCCGAGACCAAGGCGGCCCGGGCGATGGCCGAGGCCGAGGATCAGGGGATGCCCCTTCAGGTCACCACCGAGCCCGAAGACTGAGGAGCTGCATGAAGCTCAGCGCCGCCCTTCGCGTGTGCATGGACCTGGCCCTCAACGAGGCGCGCCAGCGCCGCCACGAGTTCAGCACCGTCGAGCATCTGCTCTACGCGTTCCTTCATGACGAAGACACGCGGCGCATCCTGGTGCGCTCCGGAGCCGACGTCGACCAGCTCGAGGCTGGCCTTGAGGAGCACTTCGACAGCGATGTCCCGACGGTCCCCGACGGCGTCCCGCTTCGGGTGCACCCCTCCATGGGGTTCTCGAGGGTCGTTCAGCGCGCGGCGCTGCACGTGCAGGGCGCGGGCAAGGAGGAGGTCACGCCGGCCAATGTGCTGGTGGCCATGTACTCCGAGCCCGATTGCCACGCCCCCTACCTGCTGCAGCAGTCCGGCGCCCGCCGGCTGGACGTGGTGCGCTTCCTCTCCCATGGGATCGCGCGGCGGCCGGCAGGCCCGGCGAGCGAGGGCGAGGACGCCGCCGACCACAAGAGCGAGTTCGCCGTCGAGGGCGAGCAGGGTGGCGCCGTCGCGGATCCTCTCGACGCCTACACCTCCAACCTCAATGAGCGCGCCGAGGCGGGGGACATCGACCCCCTGGTCGGGCGCAAGAGCGAGCTCGACCGGGTGATCCACGTGCTCGCGCGGCGCCGTAAGAACAACCCTCTGCTCGTCGGCGAGGCCGGCGTGGGCAAGACCGCCATCGTCGAGGGGCTCGCCAAGAGTATCGTCGCCGGCGACATCCCCGATATGCTCAAGGGCGTGGTGATCTACGGGCTCGACATGGGGGCGCTGCTCGCCGGGACGCGCTACCGCGGCGACTTCGAGGAGCGCTTCAAGGCCGTGATGAAGGCCCTGCAGGACAAGGGCGACAAGGCCATCCTCTTCATCGACGAGCTCCACACGATCGTCGGCGCCGGCGCCGTCAGCGGCGGCTCTCTCGACGCGTCGAATATGATCAAGCCGGCCCTGGCCAAGGGCACTCTACGCTGCATTGGCGCCACGACCTTCAACGAGCACCGGCAGCACATCGAGCGCGACCGCGCGTTCTCGCGGCGCTTCCAGGTGGTCGAGGTCGGCGAGCCGACCCGCGACGACGCGGTCAAGATCCTCGAAGGGCTCAAGGGCGAGTACGAGGCCTTCCACAAGGTCGCCTATGACGGCGCCGCCATCGAGGCCTCGGTGGATCTATCGGCGCGCTACATCACCGATCGGCGCCTGCCGGACAAGGCCATCGACGTGATGGACGAGGCGGGCGCCAAGCTGGCCCTCGCCGGCGAGCCGCGGGTGACCCTCGAGCACGTCCAGGACGTCGTCTCCGCGATGGCCCGGGTGCCCCCCGACAAGGTCACCAAGAGCGACCGCGAGGGCCTGGCCGACCTCGAGGGGCGCCTCAAGGAGCGGGTCTTCGGCCAGGACCAGGCCATCCAAAAGGTGGCCCGCGCCGTCAAGCTCGCCCGCGCCGGCCTGCGCGCCGTCGAGCGCCCCATCGGCTCCTTCCTCTTCGCCGGCCCTACGGGCGTCGGAAAGACCGAGCTCGCAAAGCAGCTGGCCAGCGTGCTGGGCATCGCCTTCGTCCGCTTCGACATGTCCGAGTACATGGAGGAGATCAACATCTCCCGCCTCATCGGGTCGGCCCCCGGCTACGTGGGTTACGGCCAGGGCGGCCAGCTCACGGAGGCGGTGACCCAGAACCCGCACTCGGTGCTGCTGCTCGACGAGATCGAGAAGGCCCACCCGAGGGTCTTCAACATCCTGCTGCAGGTGATGGACCACGGGACGCTGACCGACGGGCAGGGCCGCAAGGCGGACTTCCGCAACGTGATCCTCATCATGACCTCGAACATCGGCGCCGAAGCTCTGTCCAAGCGCAAGCTGGGGTTCGCGGACAAGGTCGAGCTCGGCGACAACTCCGAGGCCTACAGGCGAGCCTTCTCGCCGGAGTTCCGAAACCGCCTCGACGCCAAGATCGACTTCGCGGCGCTGCCCATGTCGGTCATGGATCGCATCGTCGACAAGCTCGTCGACGAGCTCCAGGCGCAGCTGAGCGCCAAGGACGTCCACATCAAGCTGAGCACGGCCGCGCGGGGCTACCTGGCCGCCAAGGGCTACGATCCGGCCAACGGCGCGCGCCCGATGCGGCGGTTGCTCCAGGACGAGGTCTCGGAGCCGCTGTCCGAGGAGATCCTGTACGGGGCCCTCGAGGGGGGCGGGACCGTCCACGTCGACCTCGCCGATGACAAGCTCATCTTCCGCTTTGAGGAGGCGGTCGATCCCATCGCCGAGGGCGGCGAGCCCCCGGTCGACGTGATTTGAGGGGGTTGGCGGTGGTGAGGCTCAGCGGCCACGCCCCTGGCCGCACGTGACGCTCGCCGAGGCGTGCGGGGCTGTTGCCGGTCGGGCCCTTACTCTGTAAGGTCTCGGCCGATGAGCGGAGCGCCTAAGCGACATGTCTGGCGGCCTGAGGTGCCGACGACCCTCGACGGGCGCTATCGGCTCGACGCCGAGGTCGAGGCCCTGTGGTACGGCGTGGTCTACGCGGGTCGGGACCTCGACAGCGGTGACGCCATCGCCGTCACCGTCGTCCACCCGGAGTTCATGGTCGGCCCGGGGGCTGAGGTGGCGCTGGCCCGCCTCGCGCAGTCGACGCGCTTTTCGCACCCGAATCTCGCCACGGTCCGCTGGGTCGCGGCCGAGGCCGACCCGGTCTACGTCGTGTCCGACGCGGCGATCGGCGAGCCCCTCGCCCTGTGGCGTCATCGCGCCGGGCGCGTCGGCGTCGACGTGGTCTATCGGGTCATGGGGCAGCTCATCGACGCCGTGGAGCGCATCCACGAGCGCGGCCTCCACGGGGCGCTGAGCCCCGCCACCGTCCGGATCGCGGGTGGCCATGCGTGGCTGATGAACCCGTGGCACCTGGCGCCGCCGGCGTCGCTGCCGCCCGGTGAGCTGCCGCCGCTGCGGACCGCCTGGCTCGCCCCCGAGCAGCTCTACGACGTGGCCCCCGAGGGGCCGGCGACGGACGTCTACGCGCTGGGGCTCATGCTCGGCTACCTGCTCGCCTGTGGGCTCACCGAGCCCGGACACTCGCTGCTGATCCAGGGTATTGACGTCCCGCCGCAGGTCGACGAGGTCTACGTGCGGGCGACCGCGCACCACGCCGAGCTGCGCTACGCCGGGCCGGCCGAGCTGCGGGCGGCCCTGGTCGCCGCGGGCGGGGCCGGGTGGCGGGACGCGCAGGTCGCGATCGCGAGCTCCTTGGCGGATCCGACCTGGGAGGTGCCCGAGGGCGCGACCGTCGAGGCCGTCCTCGTGGATGCCGGCGCGGGGCAGGAGCGGCGCGCCACGGACCCCGAGCTGAGGGCCGACGAGCTCTTCGGGGCGCTCGTCGACGGCGTCGACGCCACCGTCGAAGAGGAGGCGATCCCGGCCTCGTCGCCGATCTGTCGACCCGTCGACGATGGCGTCGCGGTCACCGTCGCGACGGGCGAGGTGTTGGGAGTGGAGGCGGCGGTGCCCGGGCCGCCGCCCCTGCCCCCGGGCGCGATGCCCGAGCCTCCGCCCGTGGAGGACCGCGAGCCCGAGGCGCAGGATCCCCTGTCGGAGGTCCCCCCCGATGCGCCCACGGTCACCGGGATGGCGGCCTTCAGCCTGCCCGGTGAGGACGACGCGGAGCCGGTCAGCGAGCCACGAAACCAGCCCCTGCTGTCGTCGCCGGTCAGCGACGAGCCGGCCGGCGAGGTGACCGCGCTGTCGGTGGCCGCGCTGGCCAACGACACCTGCCCCACGGCGGCGGACGCGGCTACCGTGATGGTAGAGGCCGAGGCGGTCGTCCTGCCGCCCCCCTTGAGCTTCGACGCTGACGGCGGCGATCCCGACGCGACCGGTGGGGTCGCTGAGCCCGAGCTCATCGAGCACGGTCCGGCCGCGCCGCCGCCGCGGCTGTTGGTCGGTGGCGTCGTCGTCGCGCCGCCGCCCCGGGCGGATGTCGAGGTCTCGCTCACCGCGGAGGCGGGGGCCGACGACGCCGAACAGGCGCCGGACCTTCATGCCTCCGAGATCCCCGACGTCGGGCCGCGGCGCGGGGCGGCCCGACGCGCGTTGGTTCAGACGGCCGACTTCGGCACACCTGAAGTCGTCGACGACGTCGATACCGGCGAGCGCCTCGCGGTCGCCAGCGGCGGCGCGGGGTTCGCGGTGGACGCGGCGACGCTGTCTTCGGCGGTACGGAACCGCCGGTCCATCGACTCCGTGATCGCCAAGGCCCCCGCGGCGCCGGCCCCCGCGGACGCCGCTGCCGCCGTGGCCGGGGGCGGAGCTGCTGTCGCCGTGGCCGGGGGCGGAGCTGCTGCTGCCGAGGCCGGGGGCGGAGCCGCTGCCGCCGTGGCCGGGGCCCCACCGCCCGAACAGGAGCGCGAGCGGCGCTGGGCGGTCTGGCTCGCCGCGATCCTCTTTCTCATCGCTGGCGGCGTCGCGGCTGTCCTGCTGTTCGGCCCCTCGGATGGGGGCGAGCTGGGCCCGGGCGACCGTGTCGTCAGGGGCGGTGGCGCCCGGGGTGGCGGCGCGGTGACCGCGAGCGGCGTCGACGCGGGGCGGGCGCCGGGGGCGGACGCCGAGAGCGTCGGCGCGCTGGGGGCGGGGACCATGGCGGACGCCGCCCAGACGGCCCAGGGCTCGGACGACGTCGGCCCCGAGGGTGACGTCGCGACGGCGTCGGCCAGCGCCGCGGGCGCGGAGGTGGCCGCCCAGGGCGCGGTGGTCAGCGCCGACGCCCAGGTCGGGGCCGCGATGACGGACACCCGAGTCGCGCAGCCCTCGGGTGCCGCCGCGGTCGCCGCGTCGGTGGACGCGGGCGAGGTCACGGACGCGGGGGCCGCCGTCGATGACGACGCGGTCGAGGTCGCGGGGGCAGGGGCTGCCGCCGGGGCCGCGGACAGCGCGGTCGACGAGCCGCCGCCGGCCTATGTGCCCCTGGATTGGCGTAAGCTGCGCTGCCCTGGCGGGATGGCCAAGGTGCGCAAGAGCTACAAGAAGACCCTCGCCGACGGCCGCGAGGTCAAGGACTACAAGGTCCACTGCGTCGACCGCTACGAGTACCCCGGGGCCGGCCAGGTCCCGCGCACGAACGTGAGCCTGGCCGAGGCCAAGTCCCTGTGCGCGGCGCGCGGCGCCCGCCTATGCTCGCGCGTCGAGTGGCGCCGCGGCTGCGGCGCGAAATACCCCTATGGGCGCAGCTACTCACCGAGCGCCTGCAACACCGTGGGCGAGGACGGGATGCCGCGGCCGGTGAAGCCGTCAGGCGCCAAGGGCAACTGCAAGGGCATGTGGGGCACCTTCGACATGGTAGGCAACGTCGCCGAGTGGACCCAGGACGGCTACGTCAACGGCGGCAGCGCCTACAAGCACGGCGAGAGCGCAACTTGCTTCAAGGCCAGCCGGCGGGTCGGCGGCCACAAGTACGTCGGCTTCCGCTGCTGCGCGGACGCGAGGTAGCGTCGGCGCAGGTCGTCAGGCCAGCGGGCTGCGCCGCTCGATGTAGCCGACGACGCGATCGTGGGGGCCGGGCGGGTCGGCGAAGCGCCGGATGAGCGGCCGCACGGCGGCGCTGCACTCGGCGGCGGTGGCGGGCAGCCCGTGGGTCGGCGGCAGGGGTGTCTCCGCCGGCGGGTGGCTCGGCACGCGCCAGTGGACCTCGTGGTCGGGGTCGTCGCCATCCTTCCAGCGGGGCACACCCTCGGACAGGAACTTGGCGACGGGCGCCTCGCCGCGCAGGCGTCGCCAGGCGATGACGAGCTGATCGGGCGAGGCGGCGCTGACCCAGCGGGCCAGATCGAAGGCGTGGCCGACGGCGCTGGGGAGGATCGCGACGCCGCTCGGCTCGGGCAGGGGGACGACGGCGAAGCCCACCCACTCGAGGGCGCCCGCCGGGTAGCCCCGCGGGGGCGGGGTGTCGTGGCGCTGGCAACGCTGCAGCCGGAGCGCCTCGTCGAGGCGGCCGATCGCCTCGTCGACGCTTAGACCGGCGATGAGGATCGCCGCAACGCTCGGAGAGTCTTCGTCAAACATGGACCGATAGTGGATCGCGGGCGGTGGGTCGGCAAGGCGCGTCGAGGGGGCGGGTTCGGAGACACGAACCTCGCGCGACCCAACGATTCGTTGATCGAAGGCGGGGTGATCTCTAAGTTGGCCGCTGCTTGCCCAAACAGGGAGGGATGCATGCAGCTACGACGCCTCTCCGTCACCGCGCTCGTGGGCCTGGCCCTGGTCGCTTGTGGCGATGACGACAGCGAGGGGACCGTCGGCGCGGCGGACGCCGCGGTGCAGGACGGCAGCTCCACGGACACCGCCGTCGCCGAGGACGGCGCGGTCGGCGAGGACGCGATGGCGGCGGACGCCGCGGTGGCCGACACCTCCGTGGCCCCCACCGGCGACGTCGTCACCGTCACGCTCCTCGACCACGAGCCCGTGGTGATGGCCAACGGCTTGTCTGAGCCGGTCCAGGTCGACGTCCCGGAGAACGTGGTCTCGGTGACCGTCAGCGTCATGGGCGACGCCGACGGGATGTACGGCCTCGGCGCGTGGCGTGGCCCGGACAACTCCGTGCTCGTCACTGACGGCTGGACTCAGGGCGAGGGCGGCGGTCAGGGGCTGTGCCTCGACTGCCCCGACCGCATCGCCTTGTCCGAGGGTGCCTTTGCGGCCATCGCGCCCAACAACCCCCAGCCGGAGCTCGTCCCCGGCACCCACGTCTTCACGACCTACGGCGTCGTACCGAAGCCGGTCGAGCCGGTCAAGCCGGACGAGCCGCCCTCCGGCGTCTGCCACGACGGCGCCTGCACCGGGCTCGAGCCGGTCACGTGTCCGGAGGACTGCCAGCCGACGCCGGCCGCGGGTGAGGTCTTGGTCTCCGTCCACGCCAAGATCGCCTCCGCCGCGGTGGTCCCCGACCAGGGCGTCCTCGACCTCAACCTCCACTTCACCGGCGCGGGCGGCTGGAGCGCGACCAGCGCACGGACCGACGCCGAGTTCCAAGACCTCCTCGACGCGGTGGACACCATCTACTCCCAGGTGGGAATTTCGCTGGGGGAGCTCCACTACTACGACATCGACGAGAGCTACCAACACATCGAGTCCGTCCAGGGGGCCGACTCCGACCTGATGCAGCTCTTCCGCGAGTCCGAGGGCTCGGAGCCCGACGCCCTGAGCCTCTTCTTCGTCGAGGAGCTGTCCGCCGGATCCTTCGGCGGCTTCGGTGTCATCCTCGGGGTCTCCGGGGGCATCCCCGGGCCGCCGCTGGTCCAGGGCACCCACCGCAGCGGCGTCGCCATCGCGGTCGCCGAGGTCGAGGGCGCTCCCGCTGGCCACGACACCACGATGGCCCATGAGATGGGCCACTTCCTGGGGCTCTTCCACACCAGCGAGCAGAGCCTCGGTGGGCTGATCCCGGCGATCCACGATCCGCTGCCCGACACCCCCGAAAACGACGAGACCTACCTGATGTTCAACACCGGCGCGGGCTCGCTCCTGTCGCCCTGGCAGGGGCGGGTCATGCGCTCGAACCCCTGGGTTCGCCACGAGGGAGACGCCGAATGAGCTTCTGTCGACTGACCTCCGCGCTCGTCGCGCTCGCCGTCGCGCTGCCGCTCCTCGCCTCGTCGGCGCAGGCCGCGCCGCCCGCCCAGGATCTCGACGGCCGCTTCGAGGCGATGCTGCGCCAGATCGACGTCGTCCCCTCGCGGTACGAGCTGGAGAGCGTCTGGCCCGACGCGCGCGCGCGCCTGCTCGCCGCGGCGCGGGACGACGCCCGCGACCAGTTCACCCGCAGCCGCGCGCTGACGATGCTGAGCCACTACCCCGAGCCCGCCGTCCGCACGGCGCTGGTGGCGCTGGCGGCGCACCCGGATTTTCGGGTCCGGCGGGTGGCCATCTACACGGCGGCCCGCACCTTTGGCGTGCCGGGCGACGCGACGCTCGTGGCCCTCGTCGAGGGCGCGGCCCGCGAGGACGTGGCGCCGGCGGTGCGCGACCACGCCATCCGCGGCCTGCGCTGGATCGACCACGCCGAGGCTGGGCGCGCCCTTGACCGCATCGCCCGAGACGGGCGGGACGCGCGGGCGGCCAAGCTGGCGCGTCGGATCCTCGACCGGCGGGCGGCGCGCCTGTCGCCCAAGCGCTAGCGCCGGGGGTTGGACGCTGCGGTCCTGACGCTGGCCGAGGCGCTCGAGCGGGCGCCTCGGCCGACCCTCGTCTGGGGCGAGGGGATCTCGGCCCTGCCGAGCGCCGCAGGCGGGGCGGGGCCGCTGACGTTCTTCACCGATGATCTCATCACGGCGCGCGCGCTCTGCTGCGACAGCGGCGTCGCGCCGCCGGGTCGTGGCTACGAGCGGATCGCGCTCCGCGTCCCGAAGGCCAAGGCCCTCCTCGAGCTGCGGCTGCGGGTCGCGGCCTCGCTGCTCGCGCCCGGCGGCGAGCTCTGGGTCGCCGGCCACGGCCACGACGGGATCAAGGGGGCGGCGCGGTTGCTGGCCGGCGTCGCCGGTCCGGTCGAGGTCGTCCGGCTCAAGCGCCGGTGCCGCGTCCTCGGGGCGCGGGTGGCGCGGCCCGCGGAGCCCGTCGACCTGGCGAGCTTCGCCCGTCGCTTCAAGGTGCCGGCCCCCGGGGGGCCGCTGGCCGTCACGAGCCTGCCCGGCGTCTTCAACCACGGCGCCCTCGACCGCGGGACCGCGCTGCTGCTCGAGCAGCTCGGCGCGGCCGTGCCCGCGTGGAAGCGGGTGCTCGATCTGGGCTGTGGCGCCGGCGTCCTCGGGGCCTGGATCGCCCGGCGCAAGCCGACCGCCACGGTCGAGCTCCTCGACGTCTCCGCCACGGCGGTCGCGGCCTCGCGTCAGACGCTGTCGGACAACGGCCTCGACGCGGTCGTCCACCACGCCCTCGTCGACGAGCTCCCCGAGGCCGTCTACGACCTGGTGGTGTCGAACCCGCCC
>PDWJ01003066.1_pt1 | contig 16526 bp, 20 predicted proteins | sample 1430881 | NCBI WGS metagenome assembly PDWJ01 (sample SAMN01162460, study PRJNA174530) | Oral metagenome, whole genome shotgun sequencing project. | biome: Marine environment; feature: Marine mammal; material: Swab sample of the gingival sulcus; isolation source: swab sample of gingival sulcus... | reverse complement strand
GCTGCGTGGACCGCGCGCGAGATCGACGCAAACGTGCCACCGTCAATGTTGGTCGGGTTCGGTTCGTCGGGGTCGATGGTCGCCGAAAAGTGCATCTGGTCGTTGACTACGCCTTTCAGGTTGCCGATCTCAGCGGCAACAGCGGCGGCGTGGGCCAAGCGATCCGCTTCCAGCATTTCGCGGTGGCCATGGAAATAATCGAGCAACTGCCCGGCCTTTTCGGTCTGTGCGACCATGACGTCATGTGTGGTGGTATCGACCATCAGTGTTCTCCTGAGATTGCGCGAATGCGATCCGCTTGGCGGAGGTTTTCCAGCGCATTCGTCATTTGGAAGGTGGACAGGACTGCAAACTCGCGGCTCATCAGCAAATTGAGCGGCGGGCCGTTGGAAATGATGTTGAAGCTGGCCGCGTCCCCGTCCTCGATGATATATTCAAGAGCAAAGAGATTGCGGGTCTGAGGCGAGGCCCAATCGAGCGCCAGCGTCGGGTGCGAGGCCACGGCATAGAGCGTGCCATCGGCCAGAAAGAAGCCGATTTCGCGGATATAGTATTCCTCATCCGGCTCCACGATGAAGGAAATGTCCTTCTGGAAGTCCGAGACATTGCGCACGTCCTGAATTTCCGCGCGGTCCCTTTCGGATCGCAGCGCCGTCGCAGTGGAGCGGCCCGTGGTGGCGTTGATCGGCACGGTGTAGCCCCTTGCGCCAAGGGCGATATGCGTGATGTTCACGGCGAAGCCACCGGCGACCGCCGCCATGCGGGCCGCGTGGCCCGCCTCGGTTGTCACAGGCGTGAAAAGGGCGTCGGATGATGTGGCCATGTGTCATGAACCTCCGCTATGGGCGAGGCGCAGCCGTTTGACAGACAGCGCTCGAGTGGTTTGGGAGAGGCCTGTGGTCAGGGTCGGCTTGGGCGGTTTCTGCCCCACATGGGCATGGCCACGCAGAACCGAGGTGACACTCAGGCGGGTGGTTTGGGTCTCGGACAGCGGCAGGCGCGGTGGCATCTGGCGCACCCGCATCCGCGCCTTGCGATAGCGCAGACCCGTCAGGCGCTGTGCTGTGCGGATCGGGTGGGGCCTCAGGGCTACACCGATATAGATGGTGCTCTCCTGCGAGTACCGCTTGGTAGCTTCGATCATGCGCTGCGCGGCTTTTTTCTCGCGCGCGCCAAAGAAAAGCTGATCATTGGAGAAAAGCTGTTCGCCGATATAGAAGGTCAGATTATGGGTGTTGGCTTCCCGCTTGGGCTCCACCTGCCACCAATGCTCAATAACCGCTGACATCCCCAAAAGCTTGAGGCCGAGCTTGACGCCGACGTCGTAGCCCTCGCTGGATTGCAAGGCGTGGCGGTTCTTCAGGATCCGTCGCACCACGTGTTCCGGCAAGCCAGGCTCAATGAACTCTTCCATCGAGCTCTCCGCGACAAGCGCGGGAAGCGCTTCGGCCGGGCAGGTTTCCGGGTCACGCAGATGGGGCCCAGGCAAGGGCTGTTCTCCCAACATCCGGTTGACGGCAGAGAGGAATGCCTTGCCACGAATGTCCTTGGCTTGGGGCGTGGTGGCCCGCTCAAGCTGACGATCTGACCAGATACGTGCCATCACACCACCTCGACCGTTACGTTGGCGATGGTGCCCTTGCGCCATTTGGTGGCTGCAACGAGCGTGAGGCCAAGGTCGGGAATATCCGCCTCAATCACACCAGCTTGCTCTTTGGCTACCCGGATCAATTCAGAGGGCGAGATATAGCCGCCCAGGCTCTGGGTCCATGTTTCCAGAACAACCTGCACCGCCGCGCGGGCGGGCTCCTCGGCGTCAGGGTTGGACAGCGTCAGGGCCAGTGTGAAGGAGAATTCATGGGCCTCGGGCGCAAACGTCTGAATGAAATCCCCTTGATGGATGTTCGACTCATTGAAGATCGAGAGCAACGAGACCAGCTCCTCGCCGTTGGGCGCGCCGGTATCCATCAGCGGATAGATGTTCACATAGCCGGGCTGGGGCCGGCTAATCTCGACCGCAATACAGCGGGCGTTCCAGCCCAACACATCTGTCAGGTAGCGCTCTTTTGACAGCCCGTCGCCAATGCGCTCAAAGGCCAATGCGACGCGGGCGCGATATCGGCCGAGGTCCTCAATGTCGGCCCCATTACCAGTTTCGGTGAGATTGGTGACCATCGCAATCCCCGGAACCAGATCCACGACCGAAGTGAGCGATGCCGCCGGAAAGCCATTTGCGAAGCTGCCCGGCCGGGAAGCCTGGGCCGCAACATCGACCTGCGTTTCCCCCGCCTCGATATAGGCCACTTCAAGCGTTAGAAATCGCACCTGGCCGACAGCATCGCTAACGCGGGTACCGGCCGGAATGCGGATTCGGGTCAGCGCCGGCGCAGCGGCTGCAAAACGCAGCGTGGTGGTGGCCGGGCTGGGCTGAAGACGCTCAGTGTTGCGGCCCAGACCTCGCGCCTCCAGATATTTCTCCTGTGCCCAGGCGACAAAGCAGTTTTCAAAGCCCAGCTGATCCTCGACTGCACGGATCGCAAACATATAGGCTGCGGTTTCCAGCAGATACATTTCGGCTTGGCTGGGGGAGAGCGTCCGGCCGGTCTCTTCCTCGAAAAAGCCAATCAACTTTTCCAGGAGGTGATCCGCATCGGCCGTGACAAAGTCAGGCGCCCCTTCCGCGTTAAGGCGGTTCACGGGATGGCTGTCAAAAGACATAGGCCACCTCCGTTGTGATGAACTCTTCCATCACCATCTCGGTCGGCGCCCAGGCCACCCTGATCGTTACCGATGAAAACTCGGCCGACACGCCCACTTCGCGCACCACAACGCGCGGAACATCCCGCTTCAGCGCCTCACGCACCTCGGCCGCGACAAAAAGATGACGCACATTCAGCGGCCTGTCGCGGTATTGGTCCAGGTTGCACCCTTTTTCCGGGTTGAGCGGGACCGAGCGCTTGGGGGTGAGGATGCACTGCCGGATTGCTTGCTCAAGGTCATCAAGCTCAGCAGAAATCTCACCAAGAACCGCCTCCCCGTCAGGGCTGCGTTTCATCTGCCAATGTACGAATGGGATATCGTTTCGATCCAGCATGGCAGCACTGTGCCGATGCGTGGCCGGGCAGGCTATCTGAACTCAGTTTAGAGGGGGCGCTGACGCTTGCTTCACCGTTGCCAATTGTGGCGCTTAGGTCAAGGGTCTTAGTTGTTGAAGATCCGGGCGGAACCTTTTCCTTCGCCCTCAGGACCGGTTATTCCAAAATGAACCCTTAACTTCCGGTCTGGGTAATTCCGTTGATTTTGGTATCCGTCAGGTCGGTCGAACCACCCACGGTCAGATTGCCGGACACCTCAACGTCACCATCAATAATGATTTTGCCACCCGCCAGAGTTACCGACGCGCCGCCAACATTAGTCGCGGTGAGCTGGCCTGGTTCCCACACGACCGTGGACCCATCAGGCATAACAAGATGAACGACATCGTCACTGTCGGCCGGCGCCGGGCTCTGATCGTTATAGATCGCGTGGAGAGCTTCGCCGCTCTCGCCCTTGCGGTCCAGGTAGCAACGCACCAGTTCGCCCGGCTTGAAACGATGAAAAGACTGTTTGCCGATGGTGGACCCCTGCGCCACATCCAGCCAGGGCGAGATGACCCCATCGCTGTCGTCAAACTGCACTCGCACCTGACTGCCTCGGCCCTCGACCACGATGCCACGCCTCATCGTTCCCATAATCAGAGCGCCTTTATATCAATATTGGTGGTGTAGCCGGAGGGGGTGAAACGGTGCTGCGCAACCGTCACCAGCCAGCGCCCCGCGTATTTGCCATAGCTGGCGCCAAGTTGGACGACCTGTCCGGCCAGAAGCAGCGGATCCCCGACCACGGTGATCTGACCGGTGCCGAGATTGTCGTTTTCACGAGCAAGCCGCGCCCTGCAAAGCCGTTCGGCATGGGCCTGCGTCTCCGCCCGGTCGTCAATTTTCAGGGTGTCGCCGGAGGGCACCCGATCATCTTTGATCTCGGCTGTGAGCAGTTTTTTGCTTTGCGGGTGCAGGTATTTTGCTTCGGCTTTCGAGTAGAGCTTGTGCGTGGATTTACGCAGAGAGTAGCGCGTGGCCGGATCACCCGGAACCAGTTCGAAATACCGAACAGCCAACGCGCCCTCGATCGACTCGCGCGTTGTGAAGATCAGCTGGTCGCCCTTGACCGAAAAATAACAGCCCCAGTCCTCGGCCAGGCGCGTCCAAAAGGACAGGTCACTTTGCTTGTCCTGGGTGATCCGCTCGAATTGAAGGTCGGGGATTTCGCCGACAACCTTCAGCCCATGCCGACCGGCACCCTTCTGGATGATGTCGGTGAGCTGCATTTTTTCATATGCTTCGGAGCGTTCAGTGCGAAGCTCTTTTGAGGTAAACGCGGCCTGGGCATGAAACAATGCGGTGTCGCCACCGCTGTCGCCCTGCGCCTCGGTCTCGCCTACGGCATATAGCCCGCAAGGCACCTTGGCCCCGAGCCCAACGTAGCCCATTACGCCGGAGATCTCGGTGCCCTCGTCAATACCCCATCCGCCCCGCCACAGGCCGGATCCATCAGCCAGCTTGAAACTGACCTCATCCACCTCACCGTGATGCACATCGCGGTAGGTGAACTCCTTGAGCGCACCGCCCAGGACCAGGCCCGCTGGTGTGCCTGCAATGGACAGATCAACGAAGGGTTTCTTCGGCCCAAAGATCATGAGCGCTTCCACGGTGGCAGTTGGTTGGCGGCGATCTCATCCTCAGGCAGGACGGGAACACGAAGCTGAACGCCCGCATCGAAAACAAGTGGGGCTGGTCTGTCAGGCTTTCCGAGCAGGTTGGGGTTGGCGCGCAGGAGTGGCTTGATCAGCTTGGCATCGCCATAATAATCATAGGCAATCAGATCCCAGCGATCGCCGGGCTTAGTGATATGTTCAAAGTATTCTTGCGACATGATCCCCCCTCACCCTCGCCGCAGGACCGGATTGAAGATGGCCCGCGCAATACCGGCAGCGGCGCCCAGAAGGCCGCCTAGGCCGATGGCGCTTTCGACAAGCTCGACCTCAATTTCGACCCGCACCAACCGCCCGGATGGCGATATCTGTTTGCGCTGGATACGCAGGCGCTCAATCAGAAATACGCCCACCTCGAACCCGGTCAGATCAAAGAACAGCCGCATGGGCACACGCCCCTGAAATGCCAGGTCAATCTTGCGAAGCTCAGCTTCAGGGTTGCAGAAGGTCTCGTCGAAAAAGAATCTAAGCTGCTTTGCCCCGGCATCATTCCCCAGGTCTTGCAAGGCGGGTTTCCCCCGGACCAGCTCATGGCGGGCAAAACGCGCCGACTTGCTCTCGCTGTCGCTCCTGGGACCGGTCAGGTGATCGGTGCCGATCACAGATGTGCCAAATAGACCCAGCATCAGCCATGCTCCCTACGGCGCGCGGCGCGGGCAGCGCCTTCCAGGCGCGCAATGAGCCGGCCTTCCAGCTCGTCCAGCGCGCCCTTGAGATCAGGCATGACGCTCTGATCCACATTGCCCTGGATGGTCAGCGTTATCGGCGCCGACACGGAGGTCGACCCGCCTGCATTGCGCTCGGTCAGGTATTTCGTCCCGATCGGCGCGGCACCCTCGGTTGACCCGCCCGCGTCCAGCTCCAAAGCGGCGGCAGGCATGGCCGCACTGGCGGCAATCCCCGAGGCCAGCGCGGCGCCTTTCAGCCAGCCTGGCGCACCGCTGGCATTAGCTGCGTTACGCGCGACGGTCTGCGACATTGCCACCATGTTCTGAAGCGCTCGATTGTGGGCAATGAAGCCGCCGCGCGTTCGGTATTCCAGCTCGGCGCCCTCCTCACCCGTCAACAACCAGCCGGGATTGAACGATCCACCCCGCGCGCGTTTCTGGACGGGAGCAGATCCACTCACGCCGATCTGCATGGTGGCTGACCGCGGCAATGCGGCGCGAATGGCACGGGTGATTTCCTGCGCCGCAGAGGTTACGGTGGCCAGCTTTGACCGGATGCCGTCGGCCAGCGTCTGCATGAGCCGCGCCCCGTGCTCGGTGAGGTCGGCTTGAGACAGCAGGTTATGAATGGAGGTAATAGCGGCTTGTGACCCCCTCAACGCACCTTGAGCGGCAGTTGTCAGAGCCGGGTACTGCTCCTCAAGCTTTTGCGCGGCCTCTGCGGCGGCCAGAAGGGTTTGCGGATCTGCGATTTCATCACCTCCACCCATCCATCCCGGCAAGCTGAATTCGGGCATTTCCGGGATCAGGTCCCATAGCCCGGCCGCAGCATCCCCGAACCAGCCGGTGACACTTTCCCAGGCATCCTGCAATGCAGACAGATTGACCAAGGCCTCCCAATCAAGGCTGGGCAACTCAGGCATCCAGTCTGCGGCAAAAACGGCTTTGACACTTTCCCAAGCGGCCAGCACCAGGTCTTTCCCGGTTTCAATAGGAGAAGCCAGGGCGGAGGATATGGAGCCCCAGTTGCTGGCGATCAGGGCGCCAGGCGACCAGGTGAACAGCGCCTTGAGACCGCTCCACAACGTGTCAATCATCGCCTTACCGGTCTCGACGGGCGACGACAGGGCGGAGGATATGGAGCCCCAGTTGCTGGCGATCAGAGCGCCAGGCGACCAGGAGAATGCGGTCTTGAACCAGGCCCAGACGGTTTCGATGGTCGCTTTACCCAACTCCACGGGAACGCTCAGAGCGTCTTTGATCCCCGCCCAGTTGTTGATGATCATGCCCAACGGCGTCCATGCAAAAGCCGATTTGAACCAGTCCCATACGGCGCTGACAATGGCCTTGACGCCATCCCAGAGGCGCTGGAAATATGGACGGATCGTGTCCCAGTTTCGATAGATCAGATAGACGCCCCCGGCGATGGCGGCGATGATCAGAATGATCGGGTTGGCCAGAAGGGCGGCGGAAAGTGCGCCGAGACCGCTGGCGATCTGGACCAGACCCGCTGCCGTGCTGATCAATGTGGGCGCGAAAGCAATGCCGGCCAGGATGGCCGAGAGGTTCTTCCAGCCACCCACATAATCAGACGCGACAGAAAGATAGCCGCTGACCTGCTGGATGACCTCCCCAATGCCCTTACCGAACTCCCAAATGTTCGTGAGTGCGGTCTGTATTGTTTGGCTGATCTGGGTGGCCCACTCCTGCAAGGTGCCGTCGGCTTCCATTCGGTTAATCGTGTCCAGTACCTCGCCAAGCTTGCCCTTCATCCACTCAAACAGCCCGGCATTCATGATCATCATCTGGAACTTGGTCCAGAGGTCCCAGACGTTAGAGACCATACCATCCCACGTTTGAGACAGCCGCTCCATAGAGCCCGCATATTTCTCATTCATGATACCCATAAGGGTTTGCTGGATGGCCATCCGGTTGCCCGCCTCCACCGCGGTGCGAACGGTCTCGCCGGCAGCATTGGTATATTCATAGGCAATTCGGTTGCCGATTTTGCTGGCGGTTATTCCAAACTCTTTCAACCGCTCATTTTCTCCGGTGACGGCATCCGCGATGGCCTCAACCGCCTGCCCAAGTGGTTTGCCCATTGCTGCCGAGGTGTCGCCCAGCGACTGAAGGAGGCCATGGGTCGGATCAAGGCCATAAGAACGCAGCTTGACGAAAGCATCCGTCACCTGGTCCAGTTCATATGGCGTTTTCACCGCAAAATCCTGCACCCATCGCATCGCATCGCGCGCGGCAGTGGCGGAACCTTCGGTGGTCATAAGGATGGTCTGGAACCGCTCAAACTCGGACGCCGTCCCAACAAGTCCGCTGGCGGCTGCCGCAGCTCCGCCATAGGCAATAGTGATCGCTGCAGCGCCAGCCAAGAGGCCGCCGCGCGCACGATTCCAGCCCTGTCCGATCTGGCTAAAACCGAACTTGCCGAGTCGCACTGTCTTGTCGTGCAATGCCCGGATCGCGCGACCGGCGCGACGCGCGCCTTCGCCAACGGTCCGAAACGCCTTCTGACCTGTTTTCGCAAGCTTGGTGAAGACCCTCTCAGCTTTGCCAGCGGCCCGCTCGGCCTTGCCAGCGGATCTGACAGCCGCGCGATTGGTATCTTCAATCGCACGACCCATACGCTGCTGAAGCGCCATGAAACGTCGCGCGGGCCGGGTGGCCCGATCGACAAGTTCCAGGATCATTTCAGCTTTACGGCTGCTCATGGTTCTCGCGTCTTCCCGCTTTCTCTGGCCTTCGCCTCAGCTGCTTCCTTGACAAGGCGGTCATATTCAGCCCGTTCATCGCGCCAGTAGCAGAACTCATTTTCTGACATGGCGTTCAGCTCCGAATGGCTGAAACCACACTCAATCAAATGAATGTGGTCGGTCGGGGTGCTCAGTTGAGAAATTTTCCCGGCCCGTCCTCACCGTCATCATCGCTTTCGTGGTCAGCCAGCACCTCGGCCGTCAGGTGGAAAATGTCGTTCGACGGAAGCAGCTCGACGAAATCGGTAACTGTCATTTTCTCGCCGTCGAATTTGCAGATCCCGGTCAGGTAATAGTTGGTGGCCTTGGCAAAGTCCTTCTTTGCCAGCCGCTGTGCCTTCATCCAGGCGCCATGGGACTGGAACTTCGGCCAGGTTACGACAACGCCGGTCTCCGGCAGCGTGGTGCAGTTGCTGCCAGATTTTTCATCCTTTTGCTTTTTCAGCTTGGCAATCAGGGGCGAGTCACCGGCATCGGTAAGGGCAATGGCTTCGGTCTGGTCGGGGGTGGTGGTGTCTTTCGACATGATATGTCTCCGAGGGCATCAAGGACAGAATGGCAGGCCTCGTCTCTGCCCCAAAAACGAGGCCTGCCGTGGATTGGCGACACTGCGGATTGCCGCCAATTCAAAATCAATCGGGCCAGGCGTCTTCGCCGTTCACCTTGTAGATGTTGGCGAAGAAGTCGATTTCGACAATCGGGGTTTCCGACTGGATGTCGCGCTGCATCAGGCGGGTGACCGAAAACTCGCCGGTGTATTTACCGGCTTCGCCATTCTTGCCACCAGGAAACATGCGCTTGTAGAACAGCGCCGTCACATGAGTAACGATCGTGGTCGATTTTTCTTCATCCAGCCCCAGCGCATCAAAAGCATCCACCTTCGAGTGCAACTGGAAGCGCACCGCCTTGCGCGGGTTTGACGACAGGGTGATCAGCTCGGGATCCGGGCTGAGCAGGATCATCGAGCCATCCGCCGGTGTCAGCTGGCCGCGCGCGGGCAGCTTGAAGGTGCCGATCGACCCCAGCGTACTGTGTTCGACCTGGCCGACTTCCAGGTCGGGGATGCTGAATTCCTCGCAAATGCCGACCAGGGACCTGTCGTCCAGGTAGACTTCGGCGCCAGTGATATGTGCGTGTGGCAACATGCTTTTGCCTCCTTACGATGCCAGCCCGAGGGCGTTGCTGATCAGGTTGAGGTCGATATTCCGGTCGACCGTAATGCGCTCCATGATGCCCACAGGGGCGTAGTCGAGCTTCCAGAAGAACTGGCCCTGGGCCACGCTGGCCTTGGTGGTCCTGGTCCGGTCGAAACGGAACTGCCCACCGAGGAGGGCCGGATCGTCACCGATCATCTTGGATTTGAGGAAGTCGTTCATGCCTTCTTCCAGGAATTCGATCCGTGCCGGGGTGCCATTGCGGTCCTTGTGCTGATCGAGATAGGCGATGGTCGCCTCATCCAGCATGTCCTCGATGAACTGAACATGCAGGAAGTTGCGCATATCAGTGTCGGTCGGGTGCGCAGAAGACCGGTTGCCCGATGTGTGCGGCCCTTTGCCATAGCGCTCTTCCACCGTGACGATGCCGGCATCGCGCAGCAGCTGCACATCCGACTGTTTGTCGCCGGGGATATAGAGCACCGGCACCTCGCTGCCCTCGATGCCGTAAACCGGGCGGTTCGAAGGGGAGTGGTGATAGCCGTGTTCCATGATTGTACTGAGCCACACGCCGATGAAACGCGAAGAATAGGGATCGAGGCGCTCACCGCCGGTTGCCAGATCAACCACGTTCATATGCGGCCAGACCGGGACCAGGCGACGGTTGGAAAACTGCCAATCAAAGGCACCACCCGGGCCGCGCGCCTCGATGACCTGCTGGGCCGTCACACCGATCGGTGCGTCAAGCACTGCGCGGGCGCGGATGCGGTTGCAGATGGTTTCCAACTCGGCGCGCACACCCGTCATACCGGTGAAGCCCGGCGCGGCGATGATTTTGCAGAAGCGACCGAAGCGCTGGTAGCTGTCATAGGCGATCTTCAGGCCCTGCGGCTTTCCCGCCGCTGTAAAGCCACCGATGATATCCAGATTGGTCACATCACCCACATTGGCGTGGATGTCGGGATCATAAACATTGACGGCCTCGATCGTGCCAATGCCATTCGGCCCGGCCTGGTCGAAAATCGCGTCGATCGCGGCAGGCAGCGTGTAACCATCAGCATGTTCGCCAAAGGCAGTCACCCCATCTTCGCGCGAGCGGATGATTACCGCGTTCTGGATGTACTTGGCGCGCTCACCGGCGTCGGCATGGACATCGCCAACCGGCGCAGTGCCGATCAGAAAGACGGTGGCGGCCTTTTGCTCACGAACAACCGAGGAACCGGTGCCGGTCTCGATCACCTCGACGCCATAGAAAGGATCCGTGGACATTATTTCTCTCCTTTGTCTGCGGCGTTAGATTTTGCCGGTTTGCGAGGTGGTTTTGACGGGAGCAGCCGCAACAGTTTGCGCTCGATCATCGCCACGCAGATGGGGTTGCCCTCAGGCAGATCCGGCGTTTCGTGACCGGGTTTGAAGTCGAAATCTTTGAACTTCGAGATCTCGTTGCCGTCTTTGTCCTTGGTGCGGCCGACCGCCAGGGCAATCGACTGCACAGGGCCATGATAGGTAAAGCGGGCCATGGTCAGGCTCCTTCCTGTTTTGTAAAATCCGTGACAAACGGGCTGGGATGGGCGCGGGCAAGCGGCACCGCCGGGATCCAGACCACTCACGGCTGGCGCAGCCCCGCCCAGGAAGCCAATATGCCGGGGATAGTAGTTTCCGGGATTCGGGTTGTTGGGCGCCTCGGGCGGGAAGAACTTCATCGACACCTTGCGGTAACGACCCTCTTCAACCGCCGACACGAATTCCGGCGCCAGCTCGCCCAGCTCGGCGACAAGCGTCCCCGCCTCGTTGATCTCAAAGCCCTTGGCCCAGCCAAAAGCCGGGTCATCATGTTTGGGGTGCCCGACAACCACCGGCGCCGGGGCCTTTTCGGCGTCATATCCCGAGGCCATGTTCGCCACATCAGCTTCGGAAAAAGAATAGTTATGGCCATTCATCGCCCGGAAGGTACCCGGCCGGAACACCTCAACCTTGCGTGACGCTGCCGCGTTTGTTTGCCCCTGGGGTTTGGACATAGGGATTGCGCTCCATCAAAAACCGATGAAGCGAGACTACGCAGCCTAGGCCCGCAATAATATCTGAACTGAGTTTAGGGGAGGGGGACGTATCAGCGTGATCCCATCATGCCCCAATCGGAGCAAAGAGCAAGATCTTTTGCTCCATCCATCACATCACGCCGCCGAACGGGGTCACAGGGCGATTATAACGGGGGTTTAACGCCGGGTGCCGCTATTTTGCGGGAAGGGGTGCCGTGGCGCCCCCGAACGCTCTGTGCCGCAAAATTGCCCGCCGCCTACTCGGGCATGAAATAGTCCAGAGCCTCTTCTTCGATCATGTCCCAATCCTCATCGGAAAAGCCCAAATACGGTCGAGCCGGGATCGGCACGCTTCTGTTGCGACCAGCCTTACCGCCAAATTGATGGATGGCAGCATAAACCCCGGCCTTTGACCCAGACCGGACACCAATCCGCAAACGGTCAGCTGTGACCTCGTAAGCAATCGACCCCGCCAGTTCGCCCGACATGCGAAGAATGGTGATGGGGGCTCCATTACTTTTCTTCAGCCGCCGCCGGATGGTTCGGCTTGCCAGCGGCGCCCATGCAGCCCCGTCTGGGCCTTTTTCTTCCTTGAAGCGCGTATTGATGATTCCGCCCGCGCCGGTGAATTCTTCGCCGATGGATTTGAGAAACGGCGCGAAATCCTGATCCATCTCGGCCAGCCGCTTTAGCTCCTTGCGCAGTCCTTCATCCTCGAAGGAAAACTCCATCCGAACGCCAGTCATTGAATTTCTACTTCCCTGATGTTATTTCTTATGCGCTGGCGGACAACTGGTTGCGCGGTCTTGTGCTGGACGCTGGCTTGGGGGAGTGCTCGCAACGGCGCCCCCTACGTTTCCCTCCGATAAATCAACACGCCGGTCCTTTGTTTATCCAGCCCCTTCTTGCGAGGCTTATTTTGCTTTCCGGCGCGTGGATCATACGTTGTCACACCCTCCCAGCCTCTAGGCGACCATTTGAAGATAACGAGCGCAGCCAGATCAGGATCCCAACGCAGGTAGTTTCTGATCAGCCGCACCTCTCCCGTTTTATCAACGGTCTGCCAGTTTACCCAGATTTCGTCGGGGTCCTGAATCGTTTCGGCAAAGCGCCTCATATGGCGCTGGCGCTCACGTTTCATTCCCTTCCAAAGGCCTTCTTCGTTTTTGAAGAGCTGGTCCGAAATAACGAGCGCATGTTCCGCTTGATCACGATACAGCACACTTCGCTTCAGATCCGTGTCAAACGCCTCGAAGAACTGGCCCAAGTAGAACTCCAAACCTTCACCGTCGGGCAATGTATCGCTTTTGAATGAACGGCTCAGTTCATCAAGATCAGGCTGGACTGGTAGCGGCAGCTCCGGCTCTTCCAGTGCTAACGGCTTTTGGAACTCGCGCGGCACCAGTCCCTGTTCCCAAGTGTTGCCCGGTGCATACCCCCAGCCGAAATCAATGCCCTCCGGCACCTGAACCGTATCCCCGGTTGTCGGATCCTTGACCTTGCGCATCTTGAGACGTGGCGGCGTGTCCGGCCCCGTCTTGCCCAGGCGTTTCAGCCCGGCCTTGCTGACGGTCCCGACGCCGCAGGAGCAGCGCCAGCCGTTGGGCGGGTAGATCACGTCCCAAATCGGATCGTCATGCATAAATACCTTTCCATCCCAAGCCAGGTGTTCGGGGCGCGGCTTTGCGGGTACGCGGATTTCACCATGCACATAACGCCAATATGGGCGCAGCTTGACCACATCCGGGTCGCGCATCTGTTTCAACCGACCGGCCTGGTGGGCGGTGCGCAGGTTGGTTTCATAAATGACGCGGGTGCGCCAGTTGCGGCCACCATTATACTGCCAGCCGGCGCGTTCAATGATCGCGTCAAAATCCGCGCGAAACCCCTCAAGACCGCCACCGCTGAACATAGCCTTGTCCAGCGCCGCGCGCAGGTCCTCCACCAGCGCCACCGAATCTGCGCCGGCCACGACAAAGGCGCGGTCATGCGCCCGGTGTAGTGTCTCCGTCCAGGTCTTGGTGGGCAGGCTGACCTTTTGGCGCATGAAATCTTGCATTTCCTTGAAATCGACCATGCCAATAGTCGGCTCCGCAAAGGACGCCTCTTCCAGCTCGTCCAGCACCTCGGAACGGCCCAGAAGCTCCGCCAGAGCGATTGCATCACCAAGATCGGTCGCATACACCCTGTGACACGGCGATGCTGCCACCCGTGAACAACCCACCAGAGCGCTCCAAAGCGCCGGTCCAAAGCATTTCCAGACAATCGGGCCCATCATCATGGGCAGCATTCGGCCACTGTTGCAGCTGGTCGATCAGTGTTTTCTGGCTGTTATGCAGGCGAATGAGACCGGCTTTCATTGGCGGTTGCAGCCGCTCGATCCGCAACGCCTTGTCGGCAAACGGCGTCACCGGCACACAAGGCATGGCCAGACCGCGCGCGGCAGCGCGCTTCATCAGCTCGGTGCGTAAAAGCTCCTGGAACTGCACCGTCTCCACGAACCAAAGCTGACAGGCATAGTCGGCCTGCATTGCGAGCGCGTCGTCCATGATCACATCCGGCAGACGTTTGCGAATTGAGGCTTCGACCACATCCAGCACACCGTCCGTAGGGCTGTACCCGCCGATGAGAATTGCGCTTGGATCGCGGCCCGCATTCCTTTTGCCCAGCGACGGGTCGATCGCTCCGAAGAAGATCAGCTCCGGGCGCTTCACCACCCAATAGACCAGATCCCGGAAAGCGTTGTCGCCATTGATCGGGTTGTTCTGGTATTCCGACTCGAAGCTGTCATGATCCCCGGCGCGCTCCTGCATCAGGAAAATGAGCGAATGCATCTCCGGCCAATTGATGATCGCGCCCTTGCTCATTTCGACCTTTTGGGCCTGCCAGAACGCCTCGGCCTCAGCCTCGTCATTCAGATACAGCTCTTCCCACTCGTCCCACAGATCCATGCGATCCGGCCATTTCAGGATGGCCTGATAGCGCGAAACCTGCCAGCCGGGCTTCTTGGAAAACCGCACGATCACCGCGTCAAACAGCAGCACCGTTCCGGCATAAAGCACATCCATCGTGCCATCGGTCGGGCCCAGCTTCAGCACCGCCTTGGAAATCCATTTCTCCAGCTTGTCGCGCTGGCGCGGGCTTTCAACGTTCTCGTCGTTTTCCACATCGTCCAGGATCACCAGGTCGGGGCGATAGGGGCCATGCCGGCGGCCTCGGATTTTCTTGCCGGTGCCAAAGCCTTCAACCTTGATATTGTTGGCGGTGACAATTACGCCCTCGCGCCAGGTTCGACCCTGGCCAACGATTTTCGGGAAATCGTAAGCTAGGCGGGGATTGAATTCGAGTTCAGCCTTGATCGCCTCGATCATAATCGCGGCCTGCTCGAACGCATCCATAATCAGACAGATAAAGTGCTTTTGACCAGTGACGATACACCACAGCGGGAAGGCCTGACTGATGTGGGTAGATTTGGCCGATCCGCGCGGCGCGATTACCAGGCGCTTTTGACCATCCTCCTGGGCCACCATATCCGGCAGGCTGGTGAACAGCTCTTCGTGCAGCAGAGAGGCGGGCTTGGTAAAGTAGTGCGGAAAATATGTATCACAGAAGAACCGATAGCCGGTTTCGGGATCCATGACCTTCTTGATGCGATCCGCACGGGCTTTTTTGTCGGCCGGGAAGGCCTCGACCTCCAGTTCGATCTTCTGGCGAAAACTGGCCGCGATCTCCGCGATGCTGTCAAGAAACTCGCGCGGTTTCATGCGGAATAAGCCTTTGCGATCTCCAACCCGAAGGGTTCGAGAATCTCTTCAAACGCATCCCAATGATGCTTGAAATCCTTGGCGATAAACGCCGCCAATTTGCGAAGCACCTCATTGGCAATGGCCAGTTTTGACAGGTTCGGGGAGGCCCGACCTGCCGCATTGACCATCTTGTTGAAGCTGTCGGCCAGGGCGGCCATCATTTTGGCCTTGTCAGCCGGGGGCATATCGGTCGCGTCCTGTATCTGCTCCATCGTAACCTGGAACATGACGGTGAACCCCTCGACCGCGTCCGAGACCAACTTGTCAAAGCCCTCCCCCTGCATGGTTGCAGCCGAGCGAGCAATATCCCAATCATCCCCGCCGGCGCGGGCATCCGCCTTCCAGCGTGAAATCGTGCCCGTTGAAACATCCAGGGCTACGGAAATGGCCGGAATTGTGTGCCGGGAATGCACATAAAGTGTCCGCGCCTTAGTGCGGGTTTCTTTGGAGTACGCCACGATGCACCTCAGCCCTTGAAGGCATCCTTGATAAACGCCACCGCCACCGCCATGACGCCGCCGGTCACCGCGCCATTCACAGCAGAGCGGGTCTCGACCTTGCGCAGGCGGTCATCCATGCCTGTCAAGGTGTCGCCTTGCTTTCTTTGCTCTTCTTTGATGTGCCTCAGCGTGGCCGAAATTTCGCCCAGCTCGTGTTCAATCGTTCCGCTCATGCCAGCCCAAGTGCCTCTTTGTACATTCCCAAAACCGCTTCTTCTTCGGCGATCTCATCCGGTGCGCGTTTGCGCAGGGCGATCACCTTGCGCATCACCCTGGTGTCAAAGCCGCGCATTTTGGCCTCGGCCATGACTTCTTTCTGCTGTTCGGCGACGTCCGCCTTCTCGGCCTCCAGCCGTTCGAACCGCTCGACAAACTGGCGCAGCTCATCGGCGGTGATGCGGTAGCTTGTGTTACCACTCATCCTTCATCCTATCGCGTCACATGCTTGACGGCCCACATGACCGCCTCTTCTGTTTTGGTGCGCGCGATCGACAGTTCACGGCTGGTGCCGCATTCTGCAATCAGAGCCAGCAGCTCCTCGCCTTTGTCCTTCAGCGCTGCCATCCGGGTTTTTTCTTCCACGCTCAGAACGCGGTACTGATGCCGCATCGGCGAGTTGCCCACGCGCGCATCATCTGTGCTGTTGATGTGTTGATTGCTCACGGCGTCAATTCCCCACCCAAACCGGCCTCCCGCCAGGCGAGTACGGCCGGGTTATTACTTGGTTCGATTGAGACGGCAGTCAGCGCGCTGTCCGTTCCGGTATCGGCCACGCCAGGACTGT
>PDWJ01007437.1_pt1 | contig 16527 bp, 13 predicted proteins | sample 1430881 | NCBI WGS metagenome assembly PDWJ01 (sample SAMN01162460, study PRJNA174530) | Oral metagenome, whole genome shotgun sequencing project. | biome: Marine environment; feature: Marine mammal; material: Swab sample of the gingival sulcus; isolation source: swab sample of gingival sulcus... | reverse complement strand
CCTGTCTCTAGTGTTACAAATGAATAACAGGTAAATATGTTGTGAGTTTTGTAAATTTACACTTGACAAAGGTCACTTCATAACAGAAATCTCGCTTTTAAAAGTGGTTTTGACTTTATGCTTCCCGTAGTTGAAACGGCTCTTAGATACCCGAAGATACGGACGGCGAAGCCGTAATTGCGTAGCAATTATTGAGAGGAGCTGATGTCGTTCCGCATTATTTGGGTTCACTAGGAATATGGTGAGAGCGATAACAGTGCACTTAGAATTGAAACGAAAGCGCTGCGCTTATATCGACGGCAGGTATTATTCTTTTAGGCGGCAGCGCTACGCTACAAACTACCGCTACAAAGAACAACACCTCCCGTCGCGCTTAGCACTTTCTGACAATTCATGATAGCTTGTCATCTTGAGCGCAGTCGAAAGATCTCGCATTTGAATTTGACTTTAACGTTTTTGACGTTCCTTTCCGCTTTTCACTTTTCGCTTTTAACTGGTTGTTCTGACTAACAGACCAACGGCGTTGTCATGTCGACCAACGTGGAGAAATCTCGGTTTTGTATGCGGATTGCTTGCAATCTGCGCGTCGCAAGTTGTTCTTTTTATTTCTTTGGGTTCTTTAAACAAGAATAAAAAAACAATGAAAGACTAGTCGTTGTGAATTATGCTATGTTTGTTGTATAGCGCACTGGCGTCGCTGACAATTGTGTACGTATGTCATCTCGTCTACACCTTATGCCATGTCGAGCGGAGGCGTAGCCGAAGTCGAGATATCTCACTTTCTCCAACCGACTATCAATGTTCACAAAAAATTTATAAATAAAGACTTGCTAAAAGAGGCGATATAGTTTATATTAATTATGTTAGCACTCTATATAGTTGAGTGCTAAGTGATATAGAGGAGGAACTCATGAGAATTAAACCACTTGGTGAAAGAATAGTAATTAAGCGCGTTGAAGCGGAAGAAAAAACGGCTAGTGGCATCGTCTTGCCGGGTCAAGCAAAAGAGAAACCACAAATTGCCGAGGTCATCGAAGTACCGGAAAAAGCAGCTGAAGACTTTGCGGTAAAGGTTGGCGATCGCGTTATTTTTAAACAGTATTCAGGCACGGAAGTTAAATTTGATAATGGCACCTATACAGTGATCGATTTAGAACACGTATTGGCAATTGTAGAATAGGAGGAATCTCATGGCAAAAGACATTATGTATGGCGAGTCGGCGCGCAAAAAATTACAAGCCGGCGTCGATAAATTGGCGGATACGGTCAAAGTGACACTTGGTCCGAAGGGCAGAAATGTAATTTTAGACAAAAAGTTTGGCGCACCGCTAATCACTAACGACGGCGTGACTATCGCTCGCGAAATTGAATTAGAAGATAAATTTGAAAACATGGGTGCGCAACTCGTCAAAGAAGTAGCCACCAAGACAAACGACGTCGCCGGTGACGGCACCACGACGGCTACGCTTTTGGCACAGGCGATTATTAGAGAAGGTCTCAAAAACGTGGCAGCTGGCGCCAATCCGATGATTCTTAAAAAGGGTATCGAAGAGGCAGTTGCCGTATCGGTCGAAAGTATCAAGGCGCGCTCTACTGAAGTAGACACTAAAAATGCCATTGCCGACGTCGCATCTATCTCTTCAGCCGATTCTAAAATTGGCGAATTAATTGCCGAGGCAATGGACAGAGTTGGCAACGAGGGCGTCATCACGGTAGAAGAATCTAAGACGATGGACACTAACTTAGAAGTCGTCGAGGGCATGCAATTTGACCGCGGTTACGTTTCATCGTACATGGTGAGCGACACCGAAAAAATGGTAGCCTCGCTTTCTGAGCCCTACATTTTAATCACCGATAAGAAAATTAGCAACATTCAAGAAATTTTACCGATTTTAGAGCAAATCGTGCAGTCTGGCAAAAAATTGTTGATCATCGCCGAAGACATCGAGGGCGAAGCGCTCGCCACATTGGTCGTCAACAAAATTCGCGGTACATTTGACGTCGTCGCCGTTAAAGCGCCCGGTTTTGGCGACAGAAGAAAGGCGATGTTGCAAGATATTGCCGTCGTCACAGGCGCTACAGTGATTTCTTCTGAACTCGGCTACGAGTTAAAAGAAGCGACTGTCGACATGCTCGGCACGGCGCAAATCGTCAAAGTCGACAAAGACAATACGACAATTGTCAGCGGTGGCGGCGTCGCTACGGCAATCGAAGACCGCGTCAGACAAATCAAGACGCAAATCGAAGACACGACATCTGACTTCGACCGCGAAAAATTACAAGAAAGACTTGCCAAGTTATCTGGTGGGGTTGCCGTGATTCGCGTCGGCGCAGCGACAGAAGTAGAGATGAAAGAAAAGAAACTGAGAATTGAAGACGCTTTAAATGCGACGCGTGCGGCAGTTGAAGAGGGCATTGTTTCCGGTGGTGGAACGGCATTCCTCAATTGTATTGACGAAGTCGACGCCTTAATCGAAAGATTAGAGGGCGATGTCAGAACGGGTGCTACAATTATCAGAAGAGCGCTCGAAGAGCCGCTTAGACAAATTAGCCACAACGCCGGTCTGGAAGGTTCTGTCGTCGTCAATGACGTCATCGCCGCAGCGGACGGCATGGGCTTTGACGCCTTGAATAACGAGTACGTCAACATGAAAGAAAAGGGCATTGTCGATCCTACAAAAGTGACGCGCAGCGCACTTCAAAACGCTTCGTCGATAGCAGCGATGTTCTTGACGACGGAAGCGGCAGTTGCCGACGTCGAAGAAGAAGCACCTGCCGGTATGCCTCCGGGAATGGGCGGCATGGGCGGTATGGGCGGCATGATGTAGTCCATCTGTAAAATTAATAATAATACTGATAAGGGCGACTAATTGCAGTCGCCTTTTTTCTTGCGCTTTTGTCATCTTGATATTACCGGAATTATCCGGACGCGAACTTGTGAGCGGTGTTTACGAAGTAAACATAATTTGCGGAAGTCGAGACAACTCGCTTTTGAATTTGAATTTAATGTTTTTGCCTTTCCTTTCGGCTTTCCGCTTGCTGCTTTCAACTGGTTTTATCCCCCTTGCCATTTGCCACTATTATGCATATAATAGAGAAGTAAAATTTGCGAAGGAGTTTTTATGATCCAGCTAAAATCGCTGACAAAGATATACCGTGGCGTAAAGGCTTTAGACGATGTCAATTTAACTATTAATCAGGGTTCTGTATTTGGCTTGCTCGGACCGAATGGCGCTGGCAAATCGACTGCGATTTCGATTATTGCCACCCTCTTAAAGCCGACTGCGGGGTCGGTGTTATACAGGGGTGTAGACATTGTCAAGCAGCCCAAGTCGATTCGACCACAGCTCGGCATAGTGCCGCAGGAAATTGCCCTCTACCAATCGCTCAGCGGCTTTGATAACCTCAAGTTTTGGGGTAGCGCCTATGGTTTAAAAGGAGAGCGCTTAAAGCGGCGCATTGCCGACGTCGCGCAGATAATTGCCATAGACGGGCGCCTAAAAGACGTCGTAAGCACTTATTCCGGCGGTATGCAGCGGCGCCTTAACATCGGTGCGGCACTGCTGCACGAACCGGAACTGTTAATAATGGACGAACCGACTGTCGGCATTGACCCACAGTCGCGCAATCACATATTGGAAGCCGTTAAGCAGCTCAACGACTCCGGCGTTACAGTCATTTATACTTCGCACTATATGGAAGAGGTCGAGGCAATATGTGACGACATTGCCGTAATCGACAAGGGGCGGGTTATCGCCCACGGCTCGCCCGCTGAATTACAGCTGAAACTCGCCGAAAAGTGTACGATTAAGCTGTTGTTTAGCGGGCGAAGTGACTTGTTTATAGAAAAATTGTCCAAGCATCCGGCGGTTGACAGCGTTGCACTATTTGACGATCAGCTGGTGCTCAAGTGCGCCGACAGTTTAGTTGTCAAGGATATCTTTGCCATCGCCGAAAAGACAAATGTTGAAATTGTCAATGTCGACATTGAACAGCCCAATTTGGAATCGGCATTTTTAAAACTTACCGGCAAGGCGTTGCGCGATTGAGGTCGCTGAAAGGTGGAAATGGTGCAAGCTGCAGCTGAATACGTAATAAAAAAACTAATAAATGCCGGCTATCAAGCCTACTATGTCGGCGGCTGCGTCAGAGATACATTGCTCGGCATTCCGTTTGACGACGTCGACATCGCCACAAACGCGCGTCCCGAGGCGGTTATTGAGCTATTTGACAGGGTTGTGCCAAGCGGTTTAAAGTATGGCACTGTGACGGTTTTGCGAGCTGAACAGGCAATTGAAGTGACGACATACCGGCGCGACTACGACTATGCCGACGGCAGGCGGCCGACAACTGTCGCCTTTAGCGATACATTAGAGGAAGATCTCGTCAGGCGCGACTTTACAGTAAATGCCATGGCAATGTCTTGTGACGGCGAGTTAATCGACTTGTTTGGTGGGCAAAGCGATTTAAAACTGAAAATTATCCGCACGGTGGGTGAACCGGCGGAGCGCTTTAAAGAAGACGCTCTGCGCAAGTTACGCGCCGTGCGCTTTGCTGCACAAAAAAAATTTAAATTAGAGGCGTCTTTATTCGACGAACTAAAGCGCAGCCCCTCTTTAGAGGGCGTCAGCGTAGAGCGAATTTTTGAAGAACTCAATAAAATACTGTTGTCAAATGCACCCGACTACGGCTTAAATCTATTGGCGGACTGCGGACTGCTTTTGCAAATCTATCCGAAACTCGCCGACATGGTCGGCTTTGATCAACGCAATCCGCATCATAAATACGACTTGTTTCAGCATACGTTAAAAGTTGTCGAAGGCGTTCCGGCAACTTTAGAACTGCGCTGGGCGGCACTTTTACACGACGTCGGCAAGCTCGACACGATGACCGTCGGTGCCGATGGCATCGGCCATTTTTACGGTCATCAGCAGCAGTCGGTCGTTTGGGCAAAGCGCATACTCAAGCATTTTAAGGCGTCCAACGCGCTGACCGACAGCGTCGTCAACTTGGTCGACTACCACATGTATAAGCCGGTTGTAAAGGCAAAGCCGATTAGGCGTTGGATCAATAAAATTGGTAAAGACAGCATAGCTGACATGATTGCTTTGATGCGCGCAGACATGATTGCGACCGGTACGCTCGACGGCAGTTTTTGTGAAGAATTGAGCGCCGAAGTCGAGGGCGTCTTGACGGCGGGCGCAGTCTTTAGCAGAACCGACTTGGCGGTCGACGGACACGATTTAATGGCGCAGTTTGAGGTTTTAAAGGAGCAGCCAAAATTGCTTAAACCGCTCTTTAACAGTTTGGTCGAATGCTGTTTGGAGCGCCCCCAGCACAACACAAAAGCGCAGTTGTTAAAAATTGCTGAACGCTGGCTTGCAGACTACGACGGGCAGCTTAACCATAAAAAGGAGTAAAAAATGAGACGGGCGGGAGCCATTATGATAATTATATCTTTGCTTATTATTCTATTCGTATCTGTTTCGCAACAGTTTAAGTTTTTTTTAGGTGGTTTTGGCATCGGCGGCGGACTCGTTTTGGTCTTTTTGTCCAAATTCCACGACATCTATAAATAGCGGTTGGTAATTGTATTTTGTCATTTAGGGCGTAGACGGCTGAAAAAACAATTGTAAACGAGCAGTTTCCGTGATAAACTGAATGCGTAGAGCGTTGAAGAGATGAGTAACCACCGAGTTTTCTAAAGAGAGTTATCGTCTGCTGAAAGATAACGTAAGCGGCGTGGCGAAGATGGTCTTGGAGCATTGCGGGCGAGTTTTTAATAAACCCGTGACGTTTGGCGCGCGTTAAGCGCTAACCTATTGGTTACTGAGTGTTCTGTTGAGAACTAGGGTGGTACCGCGGAAGTTACTTTCGTCCCTTGGGATGAGAGTTTTTTGTTTTTGAAAGGAGTTTTTATGAGTAAAAAGACATATTATGTGACGACGCCAATTTATTATCCGAGCAGCAAGTTGCATATTGGACATACCTATACGACGGTGGCGGCAGACGCCATTGCCAGATACAAGCGCGCGCGTGGCTTTGATGTAATGTTTTTGACGGGCACCGACGAGCACGGTCAAAAAATTGAAAACGTCGCCAAAGAGGCAGGCAAATCGCCCAAAGAATTTTTGGACGAAGTCGTCGCCGAAATTAAACAGCTTTGGGATACGATGGAAATCAGTTACGACCACTTTATTCGCACGACGGACGACTATCACCAGCGTCGCGTTCAGGAAATCTTTAAAAAGCTCTACGAAAAGGGCGAAATTTACAAGGGCGAGTACGAGGGCAAGTACTGTACGCCATGCGAATCGTTTTGGACTGAATCACAGCTCGCAGACGGCAAGTGCCCGGATTGCGGCAGAGCGGTCGAGCACGCCAAAGAGGCGGCTTATTTCTTAAAGTTGTCAAAGTATCAAGACAAATTATTGGAGCTGTTTGAAAACAACCCGCAAATACTGGAACCGCAGGCGCGCATCAACGAAATGGTCAACAACTTCATTAAGCCGGGTTTGGAAGACCTCTGTATTTCGCGCAGTTCATTTAAGTGGGGCATTCCGGTGCCAATTGACGAAGAGCACGTCATTTACGTTTGGCTCGACGCCCTATCAAATTATTTGACTGCATTAGGCTATCCGGAAGATGGTGCCGCTGCGTTCGACAAGTACTGGCCGGCAGACGTACACCTCGTCGGCAAGGAAATCGTACGCTTTCACACCATTATTTGGTTTGCCATCTTAATGGCTTTGGGCGTCGAACTGCCCAAAAAAGTATTTGGTCACGGTTGGATTTTATTCGATGGCGGCAAAATGAGTAAATCAAAGGGCAATATTGTCGACCCGGTCGTCTTAATTGATCGCTATGGCGTAGACGCCCTCAAATACTTCTTGTTGCGCGAGTACACATTCGGTCAGGATGGCAACTTCACAAACGAAGTGCTAATCAACCGGTTAAATTCGGATCTCGCTAACGACCTCGGCAACTTGGTGTCGCGCACCGTCAGCATGATCGAAAAATACGACGACGGGCAGCTGCGCGGGGCACTTAGCACGACTGATTTCGACGCCGATTTACAGCGCGTGGCAACTGCGGCGCTCGCCAAAGTTGACGACTGCATGGATGATCTCAATTACTCCGGCGCACTGGAAGAAATCTGGCAGGTCGTGCGCCGTACCAATAAATACATCGACGAAACGATGCCTTGGCTACTCGCAAAAGACGAAGCTAAGACAGACCAGCTCAGCACAGTGCTGTACAATTTGGCGGAGAGCATTCGCATTATCTCCGTGCTGATTCAGCCGTTTATGATTCACACGGCGCGTAAGATTTGGCAGCAGTTTTCGATTAAAGAGGGCGCTTTGACAGTTTACGATTCGGCGCAAAGCTTTGGTTTGTTACCGGTTGGCACAAAAGTCGTCAAGGGCGAGGTGTTGTTCCCGCGCATCGACGTCGCGGCAGAACTAGAAGCCTTAGAAGCGCTAAACGGCGGACCACAAGAAGAACCGCTGGAAATCAAGCCGCAAATAGAGTACGACGATTTTGCCAAGCTCGACTTTAAAGTCGCTAAGGTCGTCAAGTGTGAAAAACACCCCAAAGCCGATCGCCTATTGGTCTTGCAATTAAAAGTTGGACCAGAGCAAGTGCAGGTCGTTTCCGGTATAGCTGAATTCTTTAAACCGGAAGAATTGGTCGGTAAAAAAGTCGTTTGGGTGGCGAATTTAAAACCGATTAAATTGCGCGGCATAGCGTCAAACGGCATGGTGCTGGCAGCCGAAAAAGACGGCAAGCTAGAGCTGTTGACTGCCGATATCGACGACGGCGCACAAGTTTCGTAAAAGGAGAGAGATTTGTCATTTCGACCGACCACAGGGAGTGCAGAAATCTCGGTTTTAAATAGAGTATTTGTGGTCAAGATTTAGAAAGTAGGTTACTATGCTCTTTGATTCACATTCACACGTCGACGACAAGCGCTTTGACAAAGATCGCGACAAAGTGATTGAACGCGCCAAACAGCGCGGCTTAGATTATATATTAAATCCCGGATGCGACTTGGCGACCAGTAAGGCCGCCGTCGATTTGGCAAACCGCTACGACATGGTCTATGCGGCGGTTGGCATGCATCCGCACGAGGCAAAGTTCTGCGATCAGTTGACGCTCGACATGTTCGCCGAAATGGCACGGCAGAAAAAAGTAGTTGCAATCGGCGAAATCGGTCTCGACGACGTGCAGCGCATGGTCTTTGTCGAGCAAATCAGGCTCGCCCAGACGCTAAATTTGCCGATTATCATTCACTCCAGAGAGGCCGACGGCGAAGTGTTTGACACGCTTCGCCTAGAAGAGGCGTTTGCGACCGGCGTTTTAATGCACTGCTATTCGGGCAGTGCCGAGTTGGCAAATCAATACGTCAAATTGGGCGCCTATATTTCAATTGCCGGACCGGTTACCTTTAAAAATGCCCGCAAATTAGTCGAAGTGGTCGAAACCGTGCCACTCGACCGCCTGATGATTGAAACCGACGCCCCCTATTTGACGCCAATGCCGTTTAGGGGTAAGCGCAATGAGCCCAGCTACGTACACTACACCTGCCAAAGAGTGGCAGAAATCAAGCGGCTCAGTTATGAAGAAGTCGCCGCGGCGACCTGTCAAAATGCCAAGCGCTTTTTTGGAATATCTTAGTGTTAAGCGAGCGCTTTTGTCATATCGTATACCCGCTTGTCATTTCGAGTGAAGGCGTAGCCGAAATCGAGAAATCTCGAATTTAGGTATTATTATTTCGATTGTTCAGCTTGTCATTTCGAGTTTATTGAGAAATCTCGGGTTTTAAAGTGCCTGCAAAGCCAAGTGCGGTGTTATTTTTAAAGTTTAATCTAAATGGGCATAAGTTACAACGAGGTAAAGAATGAAAAATAATAAGCAATTATTATTAGAATTATTATCTGATGTCGACGATTACGCCCAGTACAAGCACATTGACTGTCCGGCGATTTATTTGCTGGGCGGTTCGGCTTGTATTTTGGGCGACTATGTCAATCGCGCGACACTCGATATCGATTTCATTGATTTGTCGTACGATGCTTCTAAGGGTAAGTTGTTTAGATTATTTGGTCGCTTTGATATGTTAGATTTCTTTGCGACATCGCTGCCGGAGGACTATCAGACGCGCGCCCAAAAGTTACCCGGCTATCAAAAAATTGATTTCTATATTCTATCACCGGAAGATATTATTGTATCTAAATTGGCGCGTTATTCGGAGGTCGATCGCGAAGACATCGCAAAATTGATGGACTATAGTAATCGCGACCTGATTAAACGATTAATCGGCAAAGTGTTAGCGCGTCAAAATATGTCGGAAAAGGTGCGGGCGGCTTTTGTAGAGCACAGCCGTTTGTTTGCGGAGCAATACAATGTATAATCAATTTGTTAAAAATTTGAACCACTATTTGCTATTGATGCGCAGTGACGAAACTGAACCGTGTGCGCGCTATCGCATTGGCGAATCGCTGTTGCCGCTCACCGACGTTGCCTCGTATAAGGCGTTGGAAAAAAAGGATTTAGCGCAGTATCAGCAGCTCAGCGCTTTAATATGGCAAATTGCCGAGTGCGGCGACGCGGTCGCCGGCTTTGCCAATTTTAGCTGGGAACTATGGGGGTACGGCTTTGTTAAAAAGCGCTATAATGTAGACCGGGAATTGTTGACAGAACAGTTAAAACTGGTTGAGCTATTGTTGGGTACGCAGTATTGGGCTTAATTATTAGTGCACTGTTTTATGTCATCTCGACCGACCATAGGGAATGGAGAGATCTCGGTTTTAGGCATTTTGTCATTTCGAGTTTATCGAGAAATCTCGTGTTTTTGGTGTCATCCCGAGCAATGTCGAGGGATCTCGATTTTTGACCGCCGCTGTATCATGAGTTAGGATTATAATGAAGAGAGAATTTGCAGATAAATTATTGGCGTGGTTTGACACTGCTCAGCGCCAAATGCCATGGCGCGGCAGTAAAGACGGCTATAAAATATGGTTGTCCGAAATCATGTTACAGCAGACCCAGGTAGTAACCGTCATTCCCTATTTTGAGCGCTTTATCGCAAAGTACCCGACCGTTTACGACTTGGCGGCGGCAGATCCCGATGACGTATTAAAGCTTTGGGAGGGGCTCGGCTACTATTCGCGCGCCAAGCGCTTAATACCCTGTGCGCGCGCCATTGTCGACCGACATGACGGCAGGTTTCCGCGCGATTTAAAGGCGGCGCTGGCACTGCCTGGCGTCGGTCCCTATACTGCGGGGGCGGTGCTGAGCACGACCTATAACTTAAAAGTACCGGCGGTCGACGGCAATGTCTTGCGCGTAATCAGTCGCATCTTCGATTATCAAAAAGACGTAACCAAGCAGTCCAGCAAGCGCGAGGTCGAAGCCATGGTAAAGGCATTGATGCCGCAGCGCGCCGGCGATTTCAGCGAGGCGCTAATGGAACTGGGCGCCACCTGCTGTACGCCGAAGAATCCGACATGCCAGCGCTGTCCGCTTACGGATAGCTGTTTGGCAAAGCGCTATGACCGCATTTTACAGCTTCCGGTCAAGTCCAAAAAACAAAAATCACCCACTTTGCAAGTTGAGGTGGCGTTAATTAAATACGGCGAACGCTATCTAATGTATAAAAAAGAAGATGGCGCATTATTGTCCGGCTTTTGGGCGTTTCCACACTGCAATGTGGCGAGTCAAACACTCGCCGACGGCGTTCGCGAGGACTTTGCGATTGCGTTAAATGGCGGCGAGCCGGTGGGCGAAGTCAAGCACGTTTTCACGCATCAAATATGGCAAATGAAGGTGATTAGTTACAATGTAACGCAGATTTACGAGGTCGATTTTCCGCAGTGTAAGTGGGTTAGTTTAGCGGAAATGGAAGAACTGGCGATTAGCACCGCCATGCGCAAAGTGATTAAAACGATTGATAAAAACTATTGACTTTTCGCATCTTGTCATCTCGACTGCAGCGCAAAGCGTGGAATGGAGAGATCTCGCATTTTACCGCAATTGGCACGCTCTTTATGTCATTTCGACCGAGCGCAGCGAGTGGAGAAATCTCGTTTTTCAACGCAATTGGAACGCTCTTTGTGCTGATGTCGTTCCGCATTATTTGGTTTCACTAGGAATTTGGAGAGAGCAATAACAGTGCAATTAGAATTGAAACGAAAGCACTGCGCTTGTATCGACGGATGGTACTATTCTTCTAGGGGGCAGCGCTACGCTACAAACTACCCCTACGAAGAACACTACCACCCGTCGCGCTTAGCACTTTCTGACAATATATGCGGATTGTTTGCAATCTGCGCGTCGCAAGTTGTTCTTTTTATTTCCTTGCTTTATTTAAACGAAATAAAAAAACAATGAAAGACTAGTTATGAATAATGTTAAATCTTTGCTTACCGCAATTGGAACGGTTCTTAGATACCCGAAGATACGGGCGGCGAAGCCGTAATTGCGTAGCAATTATTGTGAGTAGCTGATATCGTTCCGCATTATTCTAGGGGGCAGCGCTACGCTACAAACTACCCCTACGAAGAACACTACCACCCGACGCGCTTAGCACTTTCTGACAATTCATCATAGCTTGTCATCTTGAGTGCGTAGAGTGAAGTGGAGATCTCGCTTTTGGATTTAGGGTTTTGCTTTTCCTTTCAAACAGATAGCGGTTTATCTCGCTTTTAGAGGATACAATATGAAAAAACGCATAAAGCAAGTCATCGTCGTCGAAGGGCGCGATGACGAGGCCAATATAAAGCGCTTTGTCGATGCCGAAATCATTATAACGCACGGCTTTGCAGTCTCTAAAGAAACCTATCGGCGCATACAGTACGCGGCGGATACGGTCGGCATAATCGTCTTTACCGATCCCGACTTTGCCGGCGAGCGCATTCGCAAGGACATCGTAAAACGCATTAGCGGCGGGTGCATTTTACATGCCTATATTAGCCGCGCCGAAGGCATTCGGGGAGATGATATCGGCGTCGAAAACGCCGCTGAGACTGCCATATTGGCAGCGCTCGAAAATGCCAAGGCAGAAGTCGATGTCGCCGCACAGATCTATAGTATGCAAGACGTTGTGGCGCTCGGCTTAACCGGACAGCCCGATTCAAAGGCGCTGCGCATTGCAGTTGGACAGACGTTTCGGATTGGCTATGCCAATGGCAAGCAACTGGTCAATCGACTCAATAAATATCAAATAAGTAGAGAGGCGTTGGTAGGCTTTATCGACGATTACAAAAAGGGCAATAAATGAGCAAGAATAAAATTTTGATAGCAGTATTCATTATAACATTGATAATCTTGGCGTTTCCGGCGTTTGACTTTAGATTAAAACTGGTCAATTACAGCATAAAGACGGACAAAGTAAAAAATCCGCTGCGCATTGCCTTGTTGACTGATTTGCATTCACAGTACTTTGGCGAAGGGCAAGTTGAATTATTGTCTTTGCTAGACGCCCAAAAACCAGATGTCATTTTAATGGCAGGTGATATTTTCGACGATGAAATTCCGCACGATAATACCATAATCACGCTCCAAGCTATCGGTGCGCGCTATCCTTGTTACTACGTCTCGGGTAATCACGAATACTGGACGAATCAGATTGACGCGCTCAAAAAAATTGTCAGAGATGACAATATAGTAGTTTTAGAAGGCGAGACGGCACGCTTTGAAATAAATGGTGAGACCATCGAAATCAGTGGCGTTGACGACCCCGATATCGATGTATACACTGAGGGCAAACGCAGTTACGGCGAACAACTTGCGGCGGTTCTCGCGCACCAGACGGACAATTATCACATTTTTATCGCGCATCGTCCGGAGCGCATTGCCGATTATCTAAAGGGCGATTTTGACTTAATGCTCGCCGGTCACGCACACGGTGGGCAGTGGCGCATACCCGGCTTACTCAATGGGCTATTGGCGCCAAATCAAGGACTATTTCCCAAATACGCCGGTGGTCGCTATGGCTTTGACGACAAAACGTTTATCGTCAGCCGCGGGTTAACCCACACGTCAACGCCGGTGCCGCGCATTTTTAATCGTCCCGAACTGGTGATTATTGATTTGAATTAAATTTGTTAAAAGTTTAAGCTGATAAAGAGGACAATATGAAAAACTACTTTAGCGACGTCAATAAAAACTATTCGATTTACAAGACTTTGTTTATCGCAATTCCAATAGCGGTCTTGCTGATTGTGTTAGATGCCTTACAGGTCTTTTCTATGTTGATAGCGCGCTACAATTTAGTGGCGGTATTGACTGTAGTACTGGGCATTTTGGCACTAGTTGCAGTAAAATTGCTGGAGAATGACTTTTTTGACTTAATATACATGAATTCGACCAACGCCTTTGATGGGGCGATGGTTATGCTTTTGCTGATTGTACTGATTTATTGCGCCGGCATACTATGTGCCGGTCAGTTCTATGTATACAAGGCAGTTGTAATATTTGCGATACTCGCACTCGTCGTGGCTGTTTTATTCTATCGCTATAAAAAGTTTTCAGCCAACAGCAAAAAGGCGCAGCAATATCAAGGCAATACCTACGATTTAAAAGAGTTGTACTATGGTCAAATTAAAAAGATAGAAACTGACGCTCCCGTTCTGCTGGATGAGCGCGATGTCGACTACGATTTACTGGATCGCGACATGGTAATCAATTACTTATACACTTCGGTGATCGAGACCAATCCGACCAAAAAGTTTGTGATAAGCTTAGAGGGGGCTTGGGGTAGCGGCAAGACGACGTTAATCAACAATGTCAAGCAGCGCATTGCAAGGTATCACGATGACGTCATCGTCATCGACGAGTTCGACCCGTGGATGTATAGCAATGTAAAGTCATTGCTAATTAGTATGTTTAGCGTGATTATCAGCAAGACCGGTTTTAAATATAATATGCTGTCGACCACCAAGCTGGCAGAGAGTTTTACCGGCTTGTTTTTAAACGCCCATCGCCAAAACATGGTCGAATCGATCTTTGTCGACAACAGCGTAAGACACATTAAATATAAACTCAATAATTATCTAAAACTGGCGGGTAAAAAAGTGGTCTTTTTTATCGATAATATCGATCGTGCCGACAAGGAAAACGTCGTGTTGCTGTTTAAATTGGTCGGCAACGTCTTTGACTTCGACCGCGTAACCTATGTGCTCTCCTTTGACGAAAGGCGCGTCAAAAAGATTTTTGAAGAAGACTTAAATGTCGACTACGAGTATTTGGAAAAGATTATTCAGCTGCAAATTCGCGTGCCCGAGATATCGCGCGGGACGCTTAAAACGCTATATACCAAGTCGATTATTAACCTTTTAAAGGCGTCTAATCAGGAGGTCGAACAGGCTGAATACGATTCTGTCATCAGCCACATGGTCAGGCAGAAAGTTAATATAAGGGACTTCAAGCGATTCCTCAATTCGGCTTTAAACTTTAGCTTTAAAATGAACGACTACCTGTATATGCGCGATATGATTGCGCTGGAATACATCAAAATGTTCAACTTCCCACTCTATTTGGAAATCTACGACAATAGAGATTACTTTATTAAATACGATAAAATATACGATGCCGAGTTGTTCCAATACGAACTCAATGTCGCCGAATTCAATGAAAGTGGTAAAATCTACTTTAAAAAATTGTTTTCCAAAGAAGAGAACAAAGGATTTCTTGAATTGTTGGCGGAGCTCTTTCCATATGTCGACGCATTTAAAAACGACGAGGAATTAAAACACGGCAACTATACGACTTTGGATGAGGCGTATTCGGAAATTGCCAAGTATCGCAGAGTGTGCAGCGCCAAGTATTTTGAACTCTACTTTACCAACGGCAGCAACCAATTTATTGAGATTGGCAAATCAGTTGAAAAGTTTGTCACCAATTTAAGGCAATCTGACACTTTAAAGGACAAAGAAAACTATTTAAAAGGTGCTTTAAATGAGATCGATGGCGCTTATCATAAGGCGTTTTTTGAGAAATTACAGGTATACATCAACGAAATAAGCGAACGAGATGTCTTTGACCTTTGTAATATATTAATTCAAAATAGCGAGTTGATTGAAGACGGTTCTCCAATTGGTTTTTTAGGCGCCAAGCACAAGAGCGAAGACATTATTGGCGAGCTGATGATTCGGGTTTCAAAGCCAGATTATCGCGAATTAATTGCGGCGATTAAAGCCGATGATAAAAACATTAAAAACTTTAGATTGTTTGAGGGGGTCATCAATCGACTGCGTCACTACAAGGGGAATAAAGAGATCGAAGAGCGGGCGCAGTTGTTTTCGGCGACCTGTCATGACATGGCGCAAAAAATTATAGATGAAGACATTGACTTATACGCAGATCAGTACTATGCGACCTATAATCTTTGGGCGCTCTATCACTTTATAGACAGCAACCAAGAAATGATTCAGGCGTATGTAAAAAGCGTGCTGAGTGCGAATGGTGTGTTTAGATTTATCTACGACCTTCTCGACGCTTGGCAGGGCGGCTACTGTGTCAATGAAAAGTATTTAAAGACGATGATTAGCGAATCGCGGTTAGACGCCATTTTGCAAACTGCCGAGCCCAAAACGGAAGATGAGGCGTTTGTTTTAAAGGTCTATCAGGCGTATAAAAATAGTTCGGGTGATGATAAAAAGGGTATTACATTAAGTGAACCAAAGCGGTTACACTTGTAATTGGCGCAGCAAAAAGGATGGGCGTCATTTCGATTGTTTCACTTGTCATTTCGATTTTACCGGAAAAATATCCGGACGCGACCTCGGGAGCGGTGTTTACGTAGTAAACATAATTACTGTAGCGCGAAGCGCGGAATAGAGAAATCTCGCACTTATGTCATCTCGACCGAGCGTAGCGAGTGGAGAGATCTCGAGTTTTTATCGCTTAGGATTGAAACGAATTGCTCTGATTTCTCACCGCACTTGGCATTGTAGGCACTTTAAATTGCGGCATGACTCCTCGCTTAACGGGGCAGTGGTGGAATTTATCGAAGCGCTTATGCTAACGCTGCGGGATTCCATCCTGCAAATCCTCGCTAATGCTGCTTCCTACGCTGATTGCTTGCAATCTGCGCGTCGCAAGTTGTTCTTTTTATTTCCTTGCTTTATTTAAACGAAATAAAAAAACAATGAAAGACAAGGCGTTATGAATAATGTTAAATTTATGCTACCGCAATTGGAACGGTTCTTAGATACCCGAAGATACGGGCGGCGAAGCCGTAATTGCGTAGCAATTATTGTGAGTAGCTGAAATCGTTCCGATTTATTTTTACCTAGGACAACAACACGCAATTGACTTTTATTGCGTGGCGTCGCAAGTTGTTTTTTTATTCCCTTGCTTTTTTAAACAAGAATAAAAAAACAATGAAAGACTAGTCGTTGTGAATTACGCTATGTTTGTTGTATAGCGATTGAAACGAAGTGCTCTTGCCTTTTACCGAGCTCCCTCATATATTTCTAGGCTGGTAGGTTGCATAGCCGAGCAGCAAATACTTGTATTTGC
>PDWJ01003065.1_pt1 | contig 16528 bp, 20 predicted proteins | sample 1430881 | NCBI WGS metagenome assembly PDWJ01 (sample SAMN01162460, study PRJNA174530) | Oral metagenome, whole genome shotgun sequencing project. | biome: Marine environment; feature: Marine mammal; material: Swab sample of the gingival sulcus; isolation source: swab sample of gingival sulcus... | reverse complement strand
GATGAAACACCCTGAATTTGCAGGGGTTCACTTTACCGGTTCTACTCAGGTATTCAACAGCTTCTGGAAACTTATAGGTAACAATATGGATAACTATAAGTATTATCCGCGTATCGTGGGTGAAACCGGAGGAAAAGACTTTGTTTGGGCGCATCCGTCAGCTTGTGCTAAAGAAGTTGCAACCGCGTTATCAAGAGGTGCCTTTGAATATCAGGGACAAAAATGTTCTGCCGCTTCAAGAGCTTATATTCCTAAATCAATGTGGGATGAGGTTTATAAAGTATTGAAAGAACAGGTAGAATCCATGAAAATGGGTACCACAGAAGATCCGTCTAACTTTATCAATGCTGTGATCGACCGCAGTTCTTATGAAAACCTAACCGGATTTATTGAAAGAGCTAAAAAAGATAAAGATGCAGAAGTCATCATCGGTGGTGAATACTCCGATGAAGTCGGTTACTTTATCCGTCCTACGGTAATTCAGGCCAAAGATCCTCACTATGTCACTATGGAAGAAGAATTGTTCGGCCCTGTCTTAACCGTCTATGTCTATGAAGACGAAGAATGGGAAGCTGTTCTTGATACCATTGACAATACAAGTATGTATGCCTTGACCGGTGCTATCTTTAGTTATGACCGTTATGCTGCCCAATTGGCACAACGTAAGTTGGTCGATTCTGCGGGTAACTTCTATATCAATGATAAACCAACCGGAGCTGTGGTAGGTCAGCAACCTTTTGGCGGTGCCAGAGGTTCTGGAACCAATGACAAAGCCGGTAGTGTGTGGAATCTGTTGCGTTGGGTCAATACCCGTTCGATTAAAGAGAACTTTTTACCACCTTCAGATTACAGATACCCTTTCTTAGGCTAAAGAGTGATTGAATAATTTTTTAAAACCCCGATTTTTTCGGGGTTTTTTGTGTTTTAGGTGGAGGTGAGTTGTGAGGTTTTAACTATAAAAACTTGCTTTACACACTTTTTGGGATAGTATCATTGTTGATATTTCTCTTAACTTTGTTCTCTTCTGGCTTTCTTTTATTTTGTTTGGTTTTCAGTGTTGATAAATACATAGTCTTTTACAATTTTGTGCTTGTATTTTGCAGTTGCGCATTGCAAATGCATATGACTTTAAATGTTGGTATGTTTACGTAATCTTTTCTTTTTTAATTTATTTCTAATTTCTGTAAGTCTTTGTAGATTCTCATAGTTAATTCCCAAAGTTGAGTTAAGTATGTTAAAATCATTTTGATTTAGTATTTGCTCAATATTCAATTTATTTTCAAAATCATTTGTGAATTTTTCAAATTGACTTTGATTAATCTCAACATAAGGAATGGATAACTTTTTAAATTCACTAGGAATTAATTCTAAAACTCCTCCACCGTAATATCTACCTTCTAACTCCGAAAGAAGTAAGGTTAACGTGTTGTAAAATGAATATATAAAGCTATTTAAGTCATATCCACTTTTCATTGTGATTTTGTATGCAGAGTCCGTTACGAATGCATCAGAATTATTCTTTAAAAGTTTAGGGTATAAATGACTTCTTTTAAAGAAAAAAGCATCTGGCTTTTCAGATATATTGGGAATTACATACCAATTTTTTCTGATTTTACATTTGTATCTATTAGGAATTTCCTCTAATTCCCCTATATTTAGATATTCCCTTAATTTTTTTGAAATTTTATCATTGTCCTTTAATTGTAAAAGCTTTGTTGGATATTTGCTGTCTTCAAGTTGCTGAAAGTCTTCATTGTTAAATACAACGGTTCCATTTACAAATAACCCTTTTTGAATAATTGGTGTAGTGTATTTTGATAAGTTATATAGCTTTTCCGTTTCTTTATTAAGAATAAAGAATTTATTTGCAGCAGTTACAATTCCTGGTTTTGAATCAGAATAATCATTGATTGTTTTAAGTTCTTTCTTTAAGTTGTCTATAAATGTTAATTCATCAGAAGTCAAAAAATGGTGTGTCCATTTCACTTTTGATTCAACTAATAAATTATTATTTTTCAGAGTAAAACTGTTTTGCTCTAATACTGCTTTTGATGAAATGTTAGTAAAAAACTCACCTTTAATTTTAGCTTTTTTATAGGCAAAAAGTATGATTGTATCTTGCCCTTTACACTCAAACATTAAATCGTTGAAAGTAAATATTTCTATCCTTTCAAATTGATTTTTCAAGTATTCCCTAATTTCTTCAGCAAATTTAACTTGTAATAATTCAGAAGGTAAGACAAACGCTAAAACTCCATTTTTCGCGAGTAGAGTGTTTGCTTTAATTAAAAATGTAGTCCAAATATTTTTAACTGAAGTTTCAGCCAACCCTTCCTTTGAATGTATTTGTTTACTTAATTCAATTTGTTTTGATGTTAATACATTTTTCTTTACATAGGGCGGATTACCAACGATAACGGAATATTTTTTAGTAGTTGAAAATTCTAAGAAATCTGTTTTTATAAATGAAGAAGTTTTTCTACTCCACTTTTGTGATGCTGTTTTTAATGCCACCCCATTAATGTCTAAGGCGGTTAAGTCGATGTTTATTTGCTTCTCTGTTTCCAATTCAGAAACAAATGCTCCTTCGCCTACACTTGGTTCTAAAATTGACATACGGGTTCTTTTTTCAAAATGAAGCAATGCTCTTTTTGAAATAAATCTTGCCAAATAAGCCGGCGTATAATATGAACCTGTATGTTTTTTATTCATTATAATATTCCATTAATTCTTGGTGGTAAATAAAATATTTTAGGGTGTAATCTCCCAATTTTTCTTTTATCATCTCATAAGTGTCATCGCTAGTTTGGTATTTCTCTAACTCAATAATTAAAGCATTAATGATTTTTCTTAGTTCATTTAAATTCCATAAAACAATTATTGAACGCTCTCTTTCATCAAATTTAAAGGCTTCAGTAGCCATCCATTTACCCAAATCTGTTTTCCACATTATACTGCCTGAGGATGTTCTATACAAATGATTTTCGTATTCAGACGAACAAGCATCAACAAAGCCTTGGTTGTTAATATTTGGAATGGTTTCATCTTTTGAAGGCCATTTACTTCCCTTTTTGTTATTGCAGAATTTACAGGAATAAGTGAGATTGTCATATTGACAATAGTCAATATTTCCATTCTTTTCAAATAGACTTTTGGGTATGAAATGATCTACTTCAAAATAAGTATGCCTAAAACCATCAAAAGAACCACAATATCCACAGCAATTATTAAAATCCTCTTGCAAGTCTTGTTTATGCTCACTCCAGTTTCTACCAGTTGGTTGCTTGGTAGTAACCATTCTTCTTGTTGGTAATTTTTCTCTTACTGTCATAATAGCTACTTTTTTCTTTTATCTATTAGAGATTGTAGAAATTTTTCAGCCTCTTTTTTTGTCTTAGATAAATCATCTATTTTTTTCTCTGTTAGCAAGTGTTTAGGAATTTCACTTCTTTCCGTTTTATCTAGAGCTATTAATTCTTCTTGTTTAGTAATTAATAAGTTTTTTTCAGAAGCAGTTAAACCTTCTTGTTCTCCTTTTTCTAATAGTTCAGATACAATGGTTTTCTTTTTATTAATATGCTTTCTATATTGTTCAATACTTTTGACCAATGTCGTTATGAAGTGTTCTACTTTCTTTTCATCTTCATTATCTTCACTAAAAAAATCCTCTTTATCAAAAATTTTCATCCAATCTTCAATATGGGGTTCAGCTTGCTCAACTTTATTAGTGAAAATTATATGAGGGAATAGAGGTTTTTTGTCATAAAACTCACTCTCCACTGCTTCTCCATTAAAAGTAACTTGATTAGTTTCATTTAACTTATAATCAATCATTAATAAATCAATATCAGAGTTGTAAACTTGTTGCATTAGTTCTTCTAAAGTCATTCCTTTATGAAATTCATAACCTATTATTTCAATTCCATAATTCCTAAAACGTCTTTGATATTTTTTTACTTGTTTAACATCTTCATCGATGTATCCAATTTTATATATAGTTTCCATATGTTTTATTTTCTTATCGGAAATGATATCATAACTGAAAAACCTTTTTCTGGTTTTAAAATATCTATTGTTCCATTGTTGTCATCAATTACGGATTTCACTAGATACATACCTAAACCTGTACCTATTTCTTTTCCTTTTCTATCCCTTTTTGTAGTTGTAAATGGCAAGAATATTTCATCTTTGTCTTCAAAAACCTCATCTAATCCAACACCATTATCTGAATATATAATTTCAATGTGATTATCTTTAATATTAGCTGAAATATCAATTATTCTTTCTTGAACTTCATTTAGATTATTAAATGAATCAATTGAATTATTTATAAGATTGGTGAAAATGGTTGATATATCCATTTCAAATGCTCTAAAGTTATATTTTTTATTTTTTGTTTTATCAACAATATTTAACGAAATGTCTTTCTTCTTAAAAGTTCTATTCCAAGATTTATCTAAAGATTCAAAGAAGATAGAGAATTCAAACTTGCCTCTAGTTCTCTTGTCTTTTTTAATTGCTGTTAAAGCATAATCCACCCAATGAATTATTTTATCAGAATTATCATCTAATAACTCTATAATGTCAATGCCATCTTTATATTCTTCAGATTTTTTCTTTTCTATTGGAACAATCGATTTAAATATTTCTTCAAGTTGTTTTATTTCAATTGCGTTATCTTTAATTTCCTTTAATTCATGAGCAAATGACGACACTACAAGCCCTAAGCTTGCCAACGACCTTACTTGGACAATTTCTTGGTTCTCTTGTTCTGACTTTTCATCATCAATAGCTTTAAATGCATCTTTCAAAGTTTCTTCGTAAGTCTTTTTTTCCTCTTCTTCTCTCTTTCCTTGAAATAAGTCTACTTTTCCTTTATTGCCATAAATTGAGTCTTCCACTTTTTTTCTCTCCTGAATAATTTTCTCTGCAATTTTTTTAGCTCTTCTTTGTAGTTCTTTTTCTTTTTCTTGTTTTTTTCTTTTTTGATTAATAAGGAATAAAGGATTTAGTATTTTTGACCTGTCAAGTTCAAATTCGTTTATTAATCCTGTTATAATAAGTTTAAATGTATTAAATGCTTTATTTTCTTGCAGTGCACCTCTATCTGATTTGTCAATTAATAATGGATTTGATAATCTTGAGATAGTTACAATGCCAGCAGTTGATTCTGGTCTTACTCTCCAATCACCAATTCTTTGACCTGCACTAGCTGGACTAGCTGTTGCTCTAACACCAAGCCTTAACCAATCATTATTTGGGTCTCCATATGGTCTTACTCTAAATGAATCTCTATAAATCTTGACACCACCAAATCTTTCTAAAACAGCTTTTCTTTCTTTAGAAATAATACTTTTATAAGGGTATCCTTCCTTTCTAGAATTAACCAGTTTCAAATAGTAAAAAGTTAAATCAAAACTACCTACATCTTTTAGTGATTTTTCGTTTGCATCATTTAATTTCCAACTTAAAATTTTATCAATAGCCTTGGAGTATGTAAATGTTTTGTTTTCTAAAGTTTGTAAATCATAAGGATAACTTTTGCTTTTATAGACATTTGGATATTTCTTTTTTAATAACTTAATATCAATTTCATTTCTAGTTATTTCAAAATCCACATTCAAAGTTTCCGCATTGTAACTCGCTTTTAATTTGTAGTCAAAATCATTAAAAAATGCAGTTTCAACTTTACCAAATTCTTTGGGTTGTTGAAAATGTTTAAAGAACACATCAAAAGGGATGTTGAGTTCTTTTGGTGGAATTAGTGCTTCTAAACTTTTAAAGACAGAAGACGTTTCTTCATTAAACCAATCATCTTTAAGGTTTGATATTTTTATGATTGTACCTCTATCAAAGTTTAAATCCTTTATAACTTTTTCGATAAGAAAATTTTTATTAATAAGGCTTCTAATTTTAACCTTTAAGTCTATTTTTTCAGACTCTAATTCTGCTTCAATCTGTGAAATAGCTTTGTTAGATTCATCAAATTGATTCCAGTCCATTTTCCAAAAGCTACCAATGTTGTCTTTTGCGTTTTTGGAAAGCGTCCATATTTCGGTTTTAAAGCCAAGTCTGTCTAGAGCAAAACGTCCAATTCCTTTTGCTCCCGTTTTGGTTCTTTTTTCATCGGATATATAATCTTTTTCTTTATTTCCAGTTCCTATTTGCATCCAATGGTCTTTGATAACTGTATCAGTCATTCCTTCTCCATTGTCAATGATATATAAGATGCTTTTTTCTTTGATTGGGATTTCAGTTTCCTTTCCATCACTATCTTTTATTTTTTTTGTTGGAATATCAAAAAGCACAAGACAATTCTTTGCGTCAGCATCATATGAGTTTTTAACTAATTCAATAATAGCACCTTCTGGGTTAGAGAAATTCTCTCTACCCAACAATTTACCTGCTCTAGCAGAAACTTTGAAAGTAACTTTAGCCATTATTTATTTCTAATTTTATATGTTTACAAACTTCTTCTAAAACTTCAGCAGGATCGCTATCAATTGCTAGAGCAATTAAGTAAAGTTCTTCAGCTGTCAAACGAGTATATTTTTTTAAACTTAATTCACTTAGTCGAGAGGCACTAATACCTGTTCTTCTGGATATTTCAGCTTTGTTAACCGATTTTTTATCTAAGAGTTTCCCTATTTCTGTCATCATTTAGAAGAGTTTGACGCAAATATATAAAAACAGGATAATTATTTAGTTTTTCGGGATAATAAATAGTGTAGTGTATTGTGCCAACATGGTCAATAGCCTGCACTGATAAGGTACCATGGCAAAGCGAATCTATGGTGTTTTATAGCTAGTACACACACAAATATATACTTTATCTTCAAACAAAGCAGAGAATATAGAGTGTTTTGATGTTTTAAATAGTAACACTTTTAGTACTATAATTGTGCTGTATGAGAGGTTATAGTTATATAAAACTATAGATGTTGTTTATAGGTTGTTATCAATCAATTGCCGGAAGAAACCAATTTTACAATACTGCGGGTTTTTACGGTTGTGGGGTTCCATTGCTTGCTAACAGCCAAAGGCTAAAAGCCAAAAGCCAAGTATAGGCATTAGAAAAAGCCCGTGAAATATGTGGTTAGAAAGATTGAATAAAAGAATTTTTGCCGTTGGGTGTTAAATTCTAACAACTCAGCTATATGTTGCTCCAAAAGTTGTCGGGATAAGCCCCGTTTTTAGTCCTGTGTATTAATGACTGTAATTTAATGTTTTTTCAAATTGTTCTAAAAATTGTTTGCCTTCGTCATCTAATTTTCCTTTGAGTTCATTGATGAAATTAACCACTTTATTACTATCTGAATTTTCTAATACCTCTTTACTTGCATCCATTGTTTTTTCAAAGAAAGGAACGCCTCTGGTATATAAAAAATGACTATCCGTAATTGAGAGTGTTGAATATATTTCTTTTAGATTTTCAAGTTGTTCAAATGCCTTTTCATATTCCTTTACGTCTCTCAATCCCTGCATATAATAAAAATAAATATAAGGAATAGGTAAATTTTCCTTTGTAGCATTTTTGTTATAAAGTTCTATGGTTTTTTTTAAGGCTTTTTCACTTAACTCAATATTTTTATTTAGTGTTGAAGAAGTAACTAAATTAAACCAATCATCTGGGTTTTTTGAGCTTGCTGTTTGTTTGATAAATGTTTCTTCTGATAAGTCATAATGCCCTTGTTTAAAATAACAAAGTCCTAGAAGTTTTAAAACTTCCGAATGTGGTTCGTTATCAGAATTCTTAATGAATGTTTTTAATTCAGATTCAACATCAGAAAATTTTCCTTCCTTAAATTTAGACCATAATTTATCTAATTCAGTCTTATTAATAGTTTTACCATTATCATTTTTACTAAATAGATTCTTTAAACGTTTTAACATCTTTGCTTATAGAGGTTATAGTGGCGTATTCTGCCCCATTGGTTAGAGTGTATGAATCATGCAGGCTTTGAAAAGCGATAGTTTTCAAATCAGCACGACTCATGGCACTTACTGTTTTTTATTATTAACTTCCTCAAAAATAGAAAATAAAAACAAATGTACGGATGTAGTGAACAACTTTTTCAGGTTGCAATCATGTCCATTTATACTCATATTTAGCAATTGTTATTTTTATTCAGCGCTGGATTCAAGTCACAAATGCAACGTTTGATTAAACAATAAATTTTCCATTACAAATATAGGTGTTTCATCATCTAATCCTTAATATTCTCTTATGTTAAATTGAAAAACGGATCATTGGTTTAGCCCTGAAACCACTATTACTTTGTCGGTAAGTATGCTTTTAGGGTTAAAAAAAGTCCTAAGAGAATTAACACTATTTCAACGACTAGAATTGACGTATTATTTTCAAATTTTCCTTGTTGTATTTGTGGAAATAACATTCTGAATAATCCTAGTATTATACCCAAATAACCAACTAAGGTTAATATAGTCTGCCAACCAAAGGTCCAAATGTTATGATTCTTGACGATGGCTAAACCAGCTACGAATAACAAAACGCCATTCAGATATATGAGAGGGACGATTTGGGTGTCATAAAGCGTTGGGTTCCATACTTTCATTTCAGAAAATATCATAACCATTAGTGTCGGTCCGACAATTTTTGCAATTGATTTAGATTTTTCCATTTTGTTTAGTTGTTGACTGTCGTTCTTTAATGTCCGCTGACGGGAGGAGTATATGAAGTAGTATCAAATCTACTTCTCACTCCCTATAGCAGTCGGGATCCGGTTAAACAAATGACCTGCTCTGGCTTATACACCGTGCCGGCGGATGGCTTTTTATTTTTCAATTTCATAAATTCCAGTGTCAGTTATGATAAATGTTCCCCAATCGGTCTCTTTGTATTGCCACAATTTTTCATTGAACGTTTCAATTAATTTAAGTTCCTTAGTTTCATTGTCAAGTCTGAATAGCTTATGATGTCCCATATTGGGTAGGGAAGTTGTTCTTCAATTAATTTATAATTTTCACCAACTGTTTGAATTGCAAAATATTCTTTGTCGACTCGACGAAGTTTTCTTGATTCACCAAATGCAAAAAAGTCAGGATTTGAGCCATTATTCCAATTTATTGTTAGAATTTCGGATTTTCCTGTGTAGAAGTTTCCTGTCTTTCTTTTGTCTGTGATTTTCTTTAATTGCATTTTGGTTTTTTAGCTTGCCAACACTGAGATATCAAAATTCCGCCATGAGACTTCAGCTTTAGTATATACGCAAATATACTTTTTTTCTTACATAGAGCGCTAATAAATAGTGCTTTATTAACAAATAGTGCTATCGGGTAGCATCATTTTATTGTCATATTTGTGCTGTATTTTTTAATATTTTGATTTAAATCCGTTCGAGAAACTCCCCGATTTATTGTCTCCTTGATAGTTTATTTGAACGCTATATGATTTTCCTTTTTCTAATTTTTTTGTCTTGACTATGAATGAGTTAATCCCTTCTTTGGATTGAGTTTTTAAAAAGCCGATTACTTCACCATTTTCATAGTCCTTAATTTCAATCTCAATATCTAGTTTATCTAAAAAGTAGATTTCTATCTCTACTTTCTTGTCGGACACGTTGTAAATGTCTCTAATGTTGTTTCTGTCTGTTATATATGTTCTTTGTCTTTTAGTCCCCTTTTCGATTCCTTTAATTTTTGAATAGGTAATTATTCCTTGCACATTACCAAATTCTATAAACGACATTGGAAAAAACGGAAGAATATAATATCGATAAGGATCAGGTGTTGCTTGAACAATTTTTTCATAGGTAAATCCATTGATTGTGTCTTTACTTACACCTTGAAGGAAAAACCTTTTTTGTCCACGTTGCTCTATAAGTTTGAGATCAGTTGAGTATTCTTTAAATGGAATGAACTGATTTCCGTAATAGTAACCGCTGTCTGAAACCTGCATTAAAAATTCTTCAGGTACATCTTTTGAACCGCTTAAATAGTTGTAGCCTTGAATCTCCATTCTTAGAGACTTATTTCCGTCAATTATTGTGTCTCCAATGTACTTGATGTTTTTAAATTGCTTGTCTTCGTATTCAGCCAATCCTGTTGAATCATTGTACCATTTTCTGCGGTAAAACAATTGAATTTCATCTCCTGGATGTATGTCAAATCGGTTGCTGGTGTGGAAGTTGTTTTTAATCCCTTCTGATATATCATTGTAATTATCTCCGAAAAGCTGTTTTGTATAAAACTGTGCATTACTCGAAACCGCTAATGTTTTCAAGTCAGGTACTATGACCACATAAATCTTTGAATTATCAGTTCTGTAATATTTTTTTGGTGTTTTTTCGGTTGCTATTAAGCTATCTCTTGGGTAACTCCTTCTTGTGTCGATATATTCAAGTGAAGTTTTTACCTGTTCTCCAAAAAGTGTAGCTGTTTGTTCTTCCGTTTTGTTGTAGTCTATATTATGAACGTCTTGAAGGCTTTCATTCAGAAGTCTATAACTCCCGCCATCAAAAGACTCGTAATAAATTTCTGTTTTTTCAATGTCGGAATAGTCAACAAAGTCTTCTGTTTTGAATTTCAGGAAACGTCGGCTTTCAATCAACGTGTCTTTTAAGTCCGTTCTGACTTGAAGTCCTATAAACTCATTCTTTTGGTCAAAGTAGGTTGCTCGAACGTAGATTTTTGATTCAGCCATTTCTTGTCGGCTTTTCTGTCCGAAGCTGAATTCAGTCAGAAGTAGTAAAATCAGAAGTATTGTTACTCTCATTAATCGGGTTTCTTTATATGGTATACATTGCCTCACGACTAAATGCTGTTTGTTGAGCGAAAATACGCAGTATTTTTATGCGAAGCAAATGGCATTGAGCCGATGATGTGCGAAGTTATGACGCCTCATCGGATTAAGTATATATGCTGTGATGGAAGATTTGTAAAATCGTTCACCATTAGCATACTGACCACAGTAGCCGGTGTTAGATGTTTTTACTCAATGATTAATTCTTTGATATTTTTTCTTAATGAATATGGCATCTTTTTCCCATAGCCAATGCGTATCAAAACTGTAGGGTATTGATTGGTAATACCAAGTGATACAGCCATGTTTTGTGAAAGACTCAAAACTTCATTGGGTTGATTCATATAGGCGTGAACAAATCCCATTTCTGTAGTTTTTAAAAGAATACGCTCCAGAGTTCTTCCTAAATTTATCCATTGCTCAATAGTGTTATCCTGAGTAGTAAACAAGATAAAATGAGACGAGGATTTAATTTTTTTTCTGTCATTTTTGTTTTGAGACTTTTCATTGATGGTTTTAGAAATAATCGCCTTAGCTATAAAACGGGGTAAATTTGGCGCTCCAAAAACGGCATAACTTAACCCGTCTCTGGTAGCGTCTTGATGCTTCTTATTGTAGCGCATCCACTGCTGTAATTCTGCTATAAAATTTTCATCCTTCATTTGACGGCTATTCCCTTGATAAATATAATTTGAAATAGAATCAAATTCTGATGTGCCATTTTTATAATAATGAACTCCGATGAAAGGGTCATAATCAACCATCTTTAATAGATCGATACTGTCCTTAGGAATTATTCTCCCGTTATAGACACTTCTGTTGGTCTGTCTCAAAGATATTTGAGGGAATAAAGGAGCCGCTGTTTTACAATTCTGCTTGGTAAGTTTTATGTGGATGATACCATCATCAGTAATAGATACTGTTGGCTCATACCTTTTGTGCAAGGCCGCAATACAAATGTTTTCCGCAGCGCATCCGAGACTTACAAATAATTCCCGATTGTCAGGATCAACTACTGGTAGCGATTTTTTAAAGTTAGGATGAATTTCAATCTCCGTATTTGTAATCTTAAAAAGCCAAGGTTGTGTATTATGTCCTGACGGAGCTTTTGCTCCATAGTCTAATATTTTAATGAAATCCTGATTTTGTCCTTTTAATGGCGTATTTATAAGCATCATAATAAAAAATATGGTTGTTAGTCTCATAATTATATAACCTGTATGTTAATAACGCCATAATTGTTACTAAATTATAGGCTTAAGTTCTGTTTATAAGCTATTTGATGGCTTTAGTGAATGTATCCTTTCCCAATAGATTCCACTTAAAACATTTAAGACAATTATACAAGTAAAAAGAGTAATGATAAGAGCTATGATCGTCGTTGTGATTTTTGCTTTCACAATGTTAATCAAAGGATTAAGTACGAGGTAAAAAAGACTTACTTTTTATCTCGCCTCGTCTTAATTTTTCCAACTTGACCCCAAACCCGAAATATACAACATCAATAACGCCATTAGAATGAAATAGATTAAAGAGACGACGAAAATGACTTTAGCATACAGGTTTTTAGTCTTTTTTAAAGATATAAATGAAAGTATTACAGATATTAAAGGTAAAAATGACATCCAAAAAAGCATATCATTACCCAAAAAGCGTTCGATCTTCCAACTTAAAGGATCATCTGAAAGCATTAGTAAACCCCATAGTATTGATATTATAAGTATTAATACTGCCAAAACATTTAAGATTATATTATTTTTCATAGGCTTGTTTTTTTATATAAAACTATGAATTAAGTAACTGAAACGCTATTATTCATACATTGGTTTAGTCGCTGTCCTTTTATTTCCCTTTTGAGATCAGTTGTTCGTTGAAGTCCAAAGCAAGGTCTATCCAGTGTTTGAGGTCTTCTTCCTTTTTTAAGCTTTCTTCTTGGATGTGTATATAACCTTTGTATTTTTTTCCTCCCATTACAACTGTCGAACATCCGGCTTTTTTGACTTCTTGCTCGTGCAATTGAGGGTCAATTCTGCACATCATTCTTTTTGGTCCGGCGGTCAAACATAATTTTCCGTTAACCATAAATGCTAAACCTCCAAACATTTTTTTCTCTTTAACATTGTCTAAATGTTTGAGCGCATGTCTAATGCTTTGCGCTATTTTCTCGCTGTATGCCATTATTGCTTTGGTGTATTCTTGTCAAACGTAAGCGTGTCGAAGAAGATATGCAATGAGGTCAGTTGGCCGTCTTTAGCCGTCCAAAATTCAGCTACGTCTCCGGAAATATGCTTTCCATTGGGAAATATATAATCGTAGTTGGCAATCACACTCGCATTGTCTCCGTCTATAATCATTTTTTTTACACGCATATTTTGGTAGAGGCGTGAAAATCGGGCGATAATGTTCATATAGGCTTCTTTTCCCTTGTTTACATCATTTTGCTCCATATTGTCCACTGTAAATACGAAGTCGTCCGAGATTACGGTTTCCCAACCTTCTTTTTTTGCAAAACCTTTGTAATATACTTCTAAAAGTTCTTTTGTAGTCATTGAGTTTGTCATTTTTTTTATGTTTAATTATAGTTATTGCGTTTTGCAAGTACTGCAAATATACAAAAGTCATTGTAATATGCAAGTACTTTTGTATTTTTGTGGAATGAAAAAAAACAGGTCAGACTGTCCAATCAGTTGTTCGTTGGATGTATTTGGGGATAAATGGTCCTTGTTAATCATTAGGGACATTATGCTCCGTGGGAAGTTATCTTACAGCGAATTTTTAAAATCAGAGGAAAAGATTGCCACTAATATTTTGGCCAATCGTTTGAATGTACTTGAGTCTGAAAATATTCTTTCCAAAAAAGTTTCGCCTGAAAACAAATCTAAGTTTGTTTACAGTTTGACAAAAAAAGGCATTGATTTACTTCCGATAGTCATTGAAATTATGGATTGGGGAGCAAAGTACAATGAAAACTGTCCTAGAAGGGAACTGGGTAAAAAAATCCAGATAGACAAGTCAAAAGTTATTGCTGATTATCTTGAAAAATTAACTAAAGACTTGGAATAGTTAGTTCTTTTGTATTGGAGCTCACCGGATTTTCAAGTGGCTACTGTGTTTTTTGTATAGACATAATCTTCTTATTCCGCAGTATTTGCCAAACACACGATATTTTTTATTGTGGTGTCTTTATTGTTCTTTTCATTCCATCCGACATATAAACAGGTGCTGACTTTATAATGTTTAGCGATAGAAAAGTTTATGATGTAAAACCCGAGTTACCCAATCAGCCTCATTGGCATAAACGAAACCTTTTTATTTTTCGCCTTTTTTTTAAGGCTCTTATTTTTAGAAAATTTACATTTAATAACTCAACTCTAAATGTAATTTTCAATTCGTGAGTAATGGCAATCTGCCTGATCTTTGCGTTGATTCAAAATCAAATTGAATGATTCATTTGTTGGAAACCATAACTCAATTCCTTTTAAATGTCGCTTTATCCAATGGTCAAGACTGATGATTGTTTGTTTTATTAATCAATTAATTGACATAGGCACTTTGTAAAAATTTAGTAAATTAGAGGATTTAAAGAAAAGAGAAATGACCAACACGTCAAGGATTTACAGGATTATCTCAACGACTATTGTTGTAGATTCAAGCCAGACTTAATGGAAGTAAATATGTTCAAAAACCTTTTAAATTGAATGATTATGACTCAACCGTACTACATCAAAAAAATTAGTGTTGTAATGCCTGAATCAATGAGAAAATTTATAATTAGCACTATTTTATTAATTAGTGTTGCCCAGGTATTTGCACAAGAAGACACTTTGAAGGACAATTATCGTCCCAAAGATTCAAATGCGTTCGCTTTTGAAGTTAGCGGAGCATTTTTTGAAGGTATTTATATCGCACGTCTAAGTTATGCCCTTTGGGAATATGGGATGTAAGTGGAGGCTTGATGTATAGGCATGTTAATATTGATCAAGGTTTCTACAATGTGTATGCGCCGGTTTTTGCTTACCGCCAATATGTTTGGAAAAATCTTCATCTTGAATATGCCGTTTATCCGGCATATGCAGAATTTCAATATTCAGGACATAATACTAAATATGGTGCATTCAGAGTTTGGTCTGAATGTCTTGTGGGCTATAAAATTGATTTTACGATTAAGAATCATAGGCTTTTCATTATTCCTCAACCGGGTATTGGCTTTAGTCTTTATAAATATTCAGAATGGCCGGATGGTGTAAAACCAAAAGGATATGATAAACCAACATTTATTCCCCAGGTATATGTCGGATTCTATTTTTAGGGTGGCTTTCATTTGAGATAAATAATTTCCGATCATGGTCAATTACAGCAGATGGTTTGCCTTTGTAATAATTTTTTTAGTTTTTAAAGGATTGTGCAACGGTTACCATTGTTGTACAACGTTTTATCTATCCCAGCCATCAATTACGTAATTTTTTTCGGTTAGTTTTATTTCAAGTTCAGAATTTTCAGGTTTGAACTATAATTCAAATCGCGTAGGATAATACTGCTCAAAAGTTCCTTCGTCAATCACAGTTGTTCCTTTATATAAATTATAATTATTACTCAATTTCAATATTTGATTTTTTGTTCGATTCCTTAATTTACATTCAGACAATTGTACATTTTGGGTCAATTCATATGCTTTGATGTAAATTTCTCCTTTTTCGATTGGCTTATGCCACATATAAAAATCATATCCTCCATATCCATTTCCGATGACAAGTATTTTCTCATCATTTACTTTAATTCTTTTCAGAGAATCTATTTGTTTGGCAGTCAAAAATTCAATTGGTTTTTCAAAGTTTAAGCTATCAGGAATTTCGATGTTATAAAATTTAAATTCTTGTTATGTTGTCATATAAGACTAGTCCGAAAAATGCTAGAATCAGTAGCCCAATTGCTATTAAAATTCCGAAAAATATTCTCATTCAAATGTTGTACAACGGCGCGGACTATGCCCGGTTTCCAAATGTAAAAATACGAAGTATTTTTTAAGTGAGGGAATGGGGTATAGCGCTATATCTTTTGTTATCTTCCGGTGCTCTTCATCTTCTTTTTGATTTAAGAACAAGGATCACCGATTTTAGATTTATGGGCGCATGTCAGAATTTTCACTACTTCCTATTCTTTTGAGCCGTTTCTATGCTCTTGACAAAAATTGAGATTAGTTCATTGTTCTCCATCTTTGTGTTCTCAATTTTAGTATGTGTTTTGTATAATTTGGTTCGTTTTACCGGTTAAAACTTCTTAAACCGGCATTCGTTAATCCTTGTTCGGTGTTTCAATTCACATTGCCATTTTTTTCTTCCCTTGTTTGAAGATATCGGTATATTGTATGAGCCGTAGCGGATTTCAAGCCGCTAATCTGTCAGATGGCACCTGCCTTGGATTTATAATTTTACGTTTCAAATGAGTACTTAACCCGCTATTGCTAATATAGGCTGCCCTTTAATAAATAAACGGTATTAACATTTTTGTTTTGCTTGCATAATCATCATACCCTTTGCCGTATTTGTTTTTCAAATATTTGTCAAGTTTTGGTGCATTATAAAAAGCGAATAAACAAAAGAGAAAAACTGGAATACTTGCTGCGTACCAATTTCGTGTAATAATTGCATATGCACTTACCCAAAGTAGATCCCCAAAGTAATTAATGTGTCTTGAATACTTGAAAAAACCTTCGGTGTAAATTTTTCCTTTGTTTTCGGGGTTCTTTTTCCATTTGTTACGTAAAAT
>PDWJ01003064.1_pt1 | contig 16537 bp, 10 predicted proteins | sample 1430881 | NCBI WGS metagenome assembly PDWJ01 (sample SAMN01162460, study PRJNA174530) | Oral metagenome, whole genome shotgun sequencing project. | biome: Marine environment; feature: Marine mammal; material: Swab sample of the gingival sulcus; isolation source: swab sample of gingival sulcus... | reverse complement strand
TGAAAATTTTGCCCGAACTACTGCTGTACATTATAATATTCTTTCACAAATAGAAAACAGCCACTTAATGGGTACTTGTAGTTCTGCTTATGTAGATGCTAAAATATTGGAGCTGCTAAGTATGTATTTTCAATATGTAAATAGTAATAAAACTACCTATCCTAATCAATTAATAAATTACGATAAAATAAAAGAAGCAGAATTTATTTTAATTTCAGAACTAAATAATCCACCATCTGTTAAGGAATTAGCTTTGCAAGTGGGTGTTAATCCCAATATATTACAGTCAGGTTTTAAGCGTATTTTTAATACTACGGTTTATGGTTATTTGTTTGAGTATAAAATGCAACTTGCCGAACAGTTACTAAAAGATACGAGTAAATCAATTACCGAAATAGCCGAACAGTGTGGTTACAATTATACTTCGCACTTTTGTACTGCTTTTAAACGTAGGTTTGGGGTTTCTCCAGCACAAAGAAGATAGCATTCATTTTTGACTTTATGGCAGTGCGTGCCATTCGTAAAGACGAAAATTTAATTCGCTCAATGGATAGAATTCGATAGATACCTACCGAAAATAATAACATAAAAAAACACACATCTATTTTTTCAAGATGTGTGTTTTTTGTTCAGTTAAATTTCGGAAAAATATTACAATTTTCCAATCATTTCTAAAAATTCGTTTTCCGATTTAATGGGAATGCCCAATTTTTCTACTTTTTGCATTTTGCTGGGACCGATGTTTTCTCCTGCCAATAAAAAGCCGGTTTTTTTAGAGATAGACCCCACGTTTTTACCACCGTTCTGCTCAATCAATTCTTTTAATTCGTTGCGTGAGTATTTACTGAAAGTTCCTGATATAACAATGGATAACCCCTTTAAAATATCGGTTGTATCCTCCATATCCTCAGCACTTTTTTCCAGCTGCAGTCCGTATTGTTTCAGGCGTTCAATTAACCGGCGGTGGTTTTCATCGGCAAAATAATTTACGATACTAACCGCAATTTTATCGCCTATTTCATCTATTTCTATGAGTTCTTCAACAGCTGCTTCAGCCAGTAAATCGATAGACGGAATGGCTTTTGCCAATGTTTTAGCTACAGTCTGCCCCACATATCTTATTCCCAGTGCATATAACACTCTTTCGTACGGAACCTGCAGCGAATCGTTTAAACTTTTTAGAATACGTTCAGCCGATTTTTCGCCCATACGCTCCAAAGGCATTATATTTTCTTTGGTTAAAGTATATAAATCGGCAATATTGTGGATTAGATTTTCGCCATATAACAAATCAATGGTTTCCTGTCCTAAACCATCTAAATTCATGGCTTTTCGGCTGATAAAATGTTCAATACGACCTTTTATTTGCGGCGGACAACCCATATCATTGGGGCAATAGTGGTTCGCCTCGCCTTCGGTTCGAACCAATTCGCAACCGCATTCAGGACAGTGTGTTATAAATGCTACGGGGGCAGCTTCGGAAACTCTTTTTGAAGTATCTATCCCAACAATTTTGGGAATAATTTCACCGCCTTTTTCCACATAAACCGTATCGTTGTTGTGTAAATCGAGATTTTGAATAATATCGGCATTGTGCAGTGATGCTCGTTTTACCGTAGTACCTGCCAATTGCACCGGCTTTAGATTGGCTACCGGAGTAATGGAGCCGGTTCTTCCCACTTGATAGGTTACCTGCAGAAGTTCTGTTGCAGCCCGTTCTGCTTTATATTTATAGGCAATTGCCCAACGCGGCGATTTGGCGGTATATCCCAACTCTTCTTGTTGGGCAATGGAGTTTACCTTAATTACAATTCCATCGATAGGAACAGGAAGGGTATCGCGTTTTTTATCCCAAAAGTTGATAAAATCGATTACTTCATCGATATTTTTACACAAAGCAATATGTTCGGGGGTTTTAAATCCCCAACTGTGTGCCATTTTCAAATTATCGAAATGATTTTCCTCCGGAATATCTTTTCCCAAAAGATAGTACAAATAGCAGTCGAGTTTGCGTTTGGCAACTTGTGCCGAATTTTGCAATTTCAATGTTCCCGATGCTGCATTTCTCGGATTTGCAAAAGGTGCTTCGTTATTTTCTTCCCGCTCTTTATTCAATGTATTGAATACTTTAAAAGGCATTAAAATTTCGCCTCTTATTTCAAATTCTTCGGGATAATTATCGCCGCTAAGCTGCAACGGAATAGAGCGGATGGTTTTAACATTGGCAGTAACATCATCGCCTTGTACGCCGTCGCCTCGGGTAATCGCCTGTACCAATTTACCGTTTTTATAGGTAATGGATATGGAAGTGCCATCGTATTTCATTTCGCATACATAGGAGATATCGCCATCGATTAATTTACGTATGCGGGTTTCAAAATCACGCAGTTCTCTTTCGGAATAGGTGTTTCCCAACGATAACATGGGGTATTTGTGTGCTACTTGTTTAAACTCTGTATTAATATCGCTTCCAACACGTTGCGTAGGTGAATTTTCATCGGCAAATTCCGGGTTTTTCTGCTCTAAATCAATTAGCTCATTCAGCAGCATATCAAAATCGTAATCGCTGATGGTAGGTTGAGATAAAACGTAATAATTGTAATTATATTGATGTAATTGTTTCCGTAGTTTATCTATTTTCTGTTTTACTTCTTGTCTTTTCATAGCTGTATTTTTATGGGGCATAAAAATAGAAAATATAATCGGTTTATGGTGCGGATTTTTTTAGAACTGTTGCAAATAAATTTCGGATAGTTGTATTTTTATTGTAGATTTGTTGTGCTTTTAAAAGTATTGATTTGTGAGGTGTTTATTCTTAAACTGCCAGAAATTAATATTTAATTTTTCAATAAAAAGACAGAAGAAATGAATAAATATTTTAGATGGTTTCGACGAAATATAAGCCGGATTTATCGTTTTTTAATTATGGTAGTTGCTACAGCAACTATAATACTTCTTTTTCCGAATATTGGTAAATTTAAGTATGAATATCGGAAGGGAAAACCCTGGATGCATGAAACGTTGATTGCCCCTTATGATTTTGCTATTTTAAAAACCGACAAAGAAATTGCTCATGAAAAAGATAGTATCATAAAACAGTTTGTGCCCTATTTTAAGATAGATATGTCGGTGTATGCAAATGTGAGAAAAAAATTCAAAACTGCTTTTGATGAGGCTTGGATGCGCTTGGAAAAATCAAAAGGGTTAAAGGATACCTTAAAAAAGGATAGCAAAAAAGCACAAAAACTGTTAACCTATGAATTTCTGGAATCGAATCTGCGGAGTTATTACCAAAGGGGAATTGCCGATTTGCAAACCGAAGAGAGAGAGTACGGGAACAGAACTCCAGAATATATCAATAAGGTGCAGAATAATATTAATATAAAAGTAAAATCTTCCTCTGTTCTAACGCCTGAACAGGTGTATAAGAAACTGAATATCGTTGTGAAAAATGATTTCTCGATGCCCTATTTAAGAGGATTTATTCAACGTTTGGATTTAACGACTTATTTAAAACCTAATTTGTTTTATGACAAAAATATGTCGGATAAGGTGTTGGAAGATCAGCTAGCAAATGTTTCTTTAACTAAAGGAATGGTAGAGCAGGGAACTCGTATTGTTTTGGTGGGCGATATTATTACCGATAAAACTTTTATAATTTTAGAATCTCTGCGTAAAGATTACGAAAGTATTCTCGGATCATCGCAGGGACACTATTTAATTGTCGGAGGACAAAGTATCCTGATTATTGTATGTATTATCTTGTTAATTCTTTATCTTCGGAATTTTAGAAAAAAGATACTTGAAAATAATAAGAAATTACTGTTAATATTTCTGTTGGTGGTTCTTTTTACGGCAATAACGGCTTTGGTATTGAAATTTCCAAGTATCAATGTTTATATTATTCCATATGCATTAATAACCATAATGATACGTTCGTTGATGGACAGCAGAACATCGTTAATGGTATTTTTAGTAACCATTGTGATTAATGGATTTTTAGCTCCTAATGGATTTGAATTTGTTTTTCTTCAGTTCTGTGCCGGTATAATGGCAATTTACAGCTTACCGCAGTTACAGCGCCGCGGGCAGTTGATTTTAACCAGTTTTATCTCTTTTCTTACTTACAGTGTGGTTTATTTCGCATTTGAAATAACGCAGGAGGGAAGTGTTAAAGATATCGATTGGTTTAACTTTATGTGGTTTGCCATTAATGGATTGTTGCTTACTTTCTCTTATTCGTTAATGTATATTTTTGAGAAAGTGTTTGGAGTTATATCTGATGTTACGCTGATTGAGCTATCGAATCAAAATCATCCGTTACTGCGTCAGTTGATAAAGCAGGCTCCGGGAACATTTCAGCACAGTTTGCAGGTTGCAAATTTATCGGAGGCAGCCATTAATAAAATTGGAGGAAATCCGTTGTTGGTGCGTACCGGAGCAATGTATCACGATATTGGAAAGATGAAAAACCCTGCGTATTTTATTGAAAATCAATTAACAAATGTGAATCCTCATGATAAATTAGATTTCGATAAAAGTGCTCAAATTATTACCGACCATGTGAAGTACGGCATAAAAATCGCTAAAAAACATAAATTGCCGCAAAGTATTATCGATTTTATTGAAACGCACCATGGAGCAGGAAAGGTAATGTATTTTTACACCTCGTTTAAAAATAAATATCCCGATAGGGAGATTGATGAGGAGAAATTTACTTATCCCGGTCCTGATCCCTTCTCTAAAGAGACTGCTGTTTTGATGATGGCAGACAGTGTTGAGGCAGCGTCGCGAAGTTTAAATGAAAAAACTCCCGAAACTATTCGTGACTTAATTGATAAGATAATTGATGGTCAGGTAAAAGCAAATCGTTTTGCCAATGCTGATATTACTTTTAAGAATATTTCTCAAATTAAGGATATTTTTACTGATGCGTTGATAAATATTTATCATGCAAGAATAGAATATCCAGAAGAGAAAAAGAAATAATTAATTGCGAATCAGGTAACAATGAAAAAAAAGATGCGTAATAAAGAATAAATTTTTGAGTTAACTCGTAAATTTAAATTCGTAATTGAATATAGGTATGAATAGATTTTTAGTAGTCGTTTGTAGTTTGTTTTTTACTGTATGCAGTATGGCTCAAACAGTTATAGTTGTCGATGCTGAGAATAAAAAGCCCATTGAAGAGGTTTGTCTTTACAGCAATGAAGCTGTTGCCATATCTAATAAAAAAGGGCTTGCAAACCTATCCAAATTTAAAATTGGAAGTGTTGTGAAGTTGCAGCACTCTACCTATGTGGATAAAACACTTGTGCTTTCAGATAGAACTATGCGGGATACTATTGAACTGCAATCTATTGTATTTCCGATTGATGAAGTGGTGGTTTCTGCCAATAAGTGGGAGCAGAAAGCTAAAGAAATTCCGATAAAGGTGGTACGTATCCAAACCGATGCTATTCAACAGTCTACAGCACAAACTACTGCCGATTTATTAAAGTCCTCTAATCAGGTTTTTATACAGAAAAGCCAAATGGGAGGGGGGAGTCCTATGATTCGAGGTTTTGCTGCAAACAGGGTGTTATTGGTGCTTGATGGTGTACGTTTGAATAATGCTATTTACCGAAGTGGTAATTTGCAGAATGTGATTAATATTGATCCAAACAGCCTGGAGGAAACAGAAGTTATTTTAGGTCCAGGTTCGGTAATATACGGCAGCGATGCCATTGGTGGTGTAATGGATTTTCATACCATAAAACCCAAATTTTCTACTTCTGAAAAATTATATACATTTCTGAATTATAAAAATAGGTTTGCATCGGCAAGCAGTGAAACTACCAATCATGCCGATTATAATATTGGAGGAGAACGGTTGAGTTTTGCAGGAAGTTTAAGTTATAGCAAATTTGGCGATTTAAAAATGGGCGGTCATGGTTACGATTCATATCTGCGCCCCAATTATGTTATTCATAAAGAAGGAAAAGATAAAATAGTAGAAAACAGCAATCCTGAAAAACAGTTGTATAGCGGTTATAATCAGTTTAATTCGGTGCAGAAAGTAAGATATAAAGTTTCGGAAAACACCGATTTGAGTTATGGTTTTCATTATACTATTTCTTCGGATATTCCACGTTACGACAGATTAATACAGACAAAAAAAGGAAAATTAAAATATGCCGAATGGTATTACGGTCCTCAAAAATTGCAAGTACATACCCTTAACTTGCAAAATAGAACAATCAATAAATTTTATGATTCGTTTCGTGTAATTGCAGGATATCAACACTACGAAGAAAGTCGTAATGATAGAAAATTGCATCAAACTGAATTGCGAAGCAGAACTGAAAAGTTAGATATATTTACTTTAAATATCGATGCAGAAAAACGTTTTAATGATAATGTGCAGTTTTTTTATGGTGCAGAATATACACACGATAAGGTTGGTTCAACCGGATTTAAAAAGAACATAAAAGAGCATACTAAAAAAGATATTGCCAGCAGGTATCCCGATAATTCTATACAATGGAGCATGGCTTTTTATGGTGACTTAAAATGGAAATTTACTGATAATTGGACTCTGAATACAGGAATGCGTTATTCCCATAGTTGGATTACTGCTGAATTAGATAGAAAATATTATGTTTTTCCTTTTGATAACTTAGATATGAATACCGGAGCTGTTAATGGTTGTATAGGAGTGAGCCACGAAACATCAAATGATTGGTTGTTTAAGCTGAATGCCACCACAGGTTTTCGAGCTCCAAATATCGATGATGTGGCTAAGGTTTTTGATTCGGAACCCGGGAAAGTGGTTGTTCCTAACAAAAACTTAAAATCGGAATATATTTATAGTTTAGAATTAAATATCAGTAAAAAAATTGAAGACAATTTTTATTTCGATTTTAATATGTTCTATTCTTATCTTGATAATGCAATGACTCGTGCCGATTATATTTTCAACGGACAAGATTCTATTCTATACGACGGAGAAATGAGTCAAGTGCAAGCCATTGTAAATCGCGATAATGCCAAAGTGTGGGGGATGAGTATTTTGGCTATGACCAAATTAACCGATAAACTGATGTTAAAGGGACAAGTAAATTATACCAAAGGCGAATATAAAGACGGTAGCCCGGTTAGACATGTACCACCCACTTTTGGAACATTGGAGTTAAACTACAAGACCAAACGCATAGAATCGAAACTTTCTGCAGAGTATAATGGCGAAATCAGTTATAAAAATTTGGCAGAATCTGAACGCAGTAAAGCCTATTTATATATCAAAGACGACGATGGAAATCCTTATTCACCAGAGTGGGTAACCTTAAATTGGTATAACAATATAAATATTACAAGGTATTTGGCTCTGAATTTTGCAATAGAGAATATTTTAGATAAACGTTATCGTCCTTATTCTTCGGGAATTTGTGCTCCCGGCAGAAATTTTATAGTGGGTGTTAGAATTAAAGTAGATTAAAAAAATATCGAAAAAAAAGAGGGAGTTCTAAAAGTTCAAATTTTCTATAGAAATAAATATTGTCATTAGCTTAGCCCGCTTTATGCATTACGATTAAAAAGAGTGATGAATATGCGGATATAGTAAGATTTATTCGCAAAATATAGTGCTCCTGTAAGAACAGCGGAAATGGTAATACTAGACACCAACTTTATATCGGTAAGATAAGTATATAGCTAAACCTGCAGAACGAATAATCCTAAAAAGTATAATATTTTGAAGTGGTTTTTATCTCTTTAAAATAATGGTTGTTAATCAAACAAAAATACGTAAAGTTTAATCTTCTATAAATTTCCGTTGGAATGCATCATAAAATTCACAGTATAAAATAGAGAAGCAAGTTATTTGTAATAAAAACTTATGCTTTTTCGGGTTCAAGTCCCCATATTTTATCTAAATCTTCTAATGATTTACCTTTGGTTTCAGGTAAGTATCTCCATGTGAAGAATATGATGAAAAGAATAAATATGGTAAACAAGAAATACGGCAGACTTCCGTTCCAAAAATCAGATTTGTTCATATCGCTTGCCATTACCATAGGGAAAAGTTGTGATACCAAGTAGTTGGCCAGCCATTGTGCTGCTACTGCTATCGACATACCAATACTTCTGATTTTGTTTGGGAACATTTCGGCTAGCATAACCCAGATAACAGGCCCCATAGACATTGCAAATGAAGCAATAAAAAGCAAAACTCCTATTAACGATAATATACCCACATTTCCCGACATTAATGTTGTCCCCAGGAGAATAAAACCTAATGCCATACCGGCACATCCGATATAAACCAGCGGTTTACGGCCAAGTTTATCAATGGTCATCATCGCTATAAATGTAAATGTAAAGTTGATCGCCGCCAATAAAATTTGTTGTGCAAGCACGTCTTCTTGTCCAAAGTCCAATGCTTTCTCAAAAATATCGGCACCATAATATAATACTGCATTAATACCGGTAAACTGCTGCAGTGCAGAGAATATAGTACCTATAATAATGGCAAAAATTCCTTTTGTAAAGATATTTACCTTTTTACCAATTATTTTTTCTGATTTTTTAATATCTCCCAATATAAGCTCAAACTCTTTATCGGCCATTTTTTTCCCCAGTATTTTTTGTAAAACAGCCTTCCCCCCTTCGTATCTTCCTTTTAACATTAACCATCGGGGGCTTTTGGGAACCATAAATAATCCTAGAAAGAACAGCATTGCCGGCACTAATTCTGTCCAAAACATCACGCGCTATCCATAACTTTCATTATGTTCAGACGTGTTGCCTTTTCCGATAAAATAGGTTACCAGGAAAACAATGAAAAATCCGGTTACAACTGCCAGTTGATAATAGGTTATCATCCTTCCTCGGATAGCTGCGGGGGAAATCTTCGATATATAGGTTGGTGCATTCATAGATGCAATACCAATACCTAATCCACCAACAATCCTGAAAACTACCAGTAAACTAACCGATTGTGGCATAAATGAGGGTAATCCCGAACCCAAAGCAGATATCATAAACAGTACTGCCGACAAAATTAATGAGTTTTTACGTCCAATAATACTACTTATCTTACCCGAAAACATCGCTTCGACTAAACAGCCCAATAAGGCACTTCCTACCACCCAACCTTTTACGGCGGGAGTTAATTCAAAGAATTTACTGAAAAGATACTGTGTACCGTTAATAATTCCGGTATCGTATCCAAATAACAATCCGGCCAAAGCCGCGATAATCGCAATAAATAATAAAAAATTCTGCTTCATCTGTTTACATTGTTTATAGTGAATAATTTTTAAAAAAATCAAACCTTATTTTAACAATTCGCTAAGCTGGTTAAGGAATACTTAAGGGGATTAAAAAATAGAAATTTCCGAAGTATTGCTGACACAAAACATATGTCGCATTAGATTTTAGTCAATCTACAGCAAAGAAATTTACCTTTTTTACGTCCCGTAAATTTGGCGAATATTATTGTTCGTATTAAGGTTGTATTGTCCTTGGTTGGTGTTTGGAGATATTCAGAAATCAATAAATAATACAACTCCATATGCGAATATCACACAAAAAAAGTTCTAAGACAAATTTTAAAGGATAAATAATATAAAAGAATTTTAAAATATAACATTTTGATTTACAGGTTTAAAATATATTATTTATTTCATAGAGTTTGAGTATTATAAATTTATTTTTTTTGAGACTTCAAACTTCTCTCATTATCAAGGTACTGAATTAACTTACTTTAGCGTCTGTTGCTATTGTTTTTTGGCTGTTTTGTAAATATTAATTATATTTACAGACTCTTAGGTCTTTTTTTGTGAAAAGAAAACTTATGAGTAATATTAATTTAAACAAATAAAAAGAATGAAAAAAAGAATTATTCTGGCAGGTACTGTTTTTTTACTATTTTTAGTATCTTGTAATTTTAAAAGTAAGGAGAATAAAACGCAGGAAGAGAAAACAGGCAAAAGTGAAGTAACAGTAAAAAAGAAAAAGGTGTATTGGAATCATAAAAAAGGGGAAAATGGTCCTGAAAATTGGAAAAACTTATGTGCAGCATTTGCCGATTGTGGCGGAAAGGTGCAATCGCCCGTTGATATCGAATTAAAAAAGGTAAAACCGTGTAAAGATTTAAAAAAGCTAGAATTTGACTATAAAAAATCGAAGGTGCATATCAGTAATAATGGTCATACGGTGCAATTTAATATTACCGGTAATAATACCCTAAAAATTAAAGACAAGGTATATAAATTGTTGCAATTTCACTATCATGCCATGAGTGAACACACCATAAATGGTAAACATTTTCCTTTGGAGGTGCATTTTGTACATAAATATTCTAATACCGATTTTGCTGTTGTGGGAGTAATGTTTGTTAAGGGAAAAGAAAATGCACTCTTTAAAAAGTATTTAGATAAATTCCCAACCGAAAAAGGAAAATATGCCTCTGATGAAACCTTAGATTTAGCAAGCCTTCTTCCTAAGATTAAAAGTTATTACAACTATAATGGTTCGTTGACCACACCTCCTTGTTCAGAGGTGGTAAGTTGGTATGTTTTAAGCAAGCCTATTGAAGCCTCTAAACAACAGCTTGAAAAATTTGCAGAAATATTGCATAGTAATTTCAGACCGGTACAACCTTTAAACGGAAGAAAAATAAAAGTATATAAAAAATAATATACGGTTTAGCCGGCAAATTAAAAAAGTAAGAAGCCCTTTTCTATTTTTGAAGAGGGCTTTTCTGTTGTAGTATATATTGGAATAAAACCTGATGCAATAAATTGCCTTCTTTTAATTCTTCTGTTGTTATTTCCATATCTTGTTCTAAATAGTTGGCTACTTCCAACAAATATGTGTCGTTATTTAAATTGGGATGCTGCTGTTCAATATGGTAAATATCTGATAAAATAAGCAAAGGTATACGGCTTAGCACCACTTTCCGATGTTCCAAATAGGTATCCATATCGTTGGTAAGATTATCGGAATAATAGACGGTTCGCAGACTATCCACAAAAAAATCATCAAAACTTTTTAATAATATAATTCTATCCTTTCGGAGACTGAATAGTTTAAAGTTGTCGGGTTCTGTTTTTTGAAGCTCGGTATTAATGCCTTTGGAAATAAACAGGTATGCCCAATGAGCAAGATCAATATTTTCATCTTCATCGTCTATTAAATCGAAATGAATCATTAAAACAACGGCTTTGCCCATGGAAGCAGTAAATTCGGTATCCCATAACAGAAAAGGTTGTTCTTTAATGCAGGAATAAATGGTTTGCAGCTGTTCTTTACAAGCTTTAATTTTTCCCTGTTGTCCCAAATCTATTGCCGATAGAATAGCCGAAGTAATATCCTTTTGTGTTGATGTCATAATCTTAAAATTTGGCACAAAAGTAAAGATTTATTATTAATGATTGAACGGAAATGACTATTTTAGCAGAGTTTAACGGAATCTCTAAAATTTAATAATAATGAAAATAGGAAAACCATTTATCGGGATTATTGCTTTTGCAATTGTATTATTAACAATGCCTTTAGGACATGCATTAATGATATTAATGGAAAAAACGTTAGGGCATGAGTATGTTTTTCAGGCTGCTTTAGGATTGGGATTTGCAGGTTTGATTTTGTTATTTTGGGGAATTATTACGTCTAAAGATATTGCTGCTACTCTTTTAGGTTTGTTTGCCGGTTTGTTTGTGTGGACGGGCTGGGTAGAATTTGCTTTTGTCTATTTTGCTAACCGGTTCGGTGTTGCTCCTTTAATGGAAGGGGGAGAAGTGGTAACTAAACCAGAGTATTTAATTATGCCGTCTTCTATTGGGTTTTGGGCTATTATTATGTTGTACTATTTCTTTGGAACAAAAACCGGTTGTACTTTCTTTACCTGGTTTCAGAAACGAATGAATGTAACCAATGTAAAAAAGTTAACACCTTCTGTTCGTAATACAGCCATTACCACATTTATGGAGTTGAATATGTTATTGTGGACTTTTTATCTATTGCTTTTATTTGTTTATGATAAGAATTTTATAGGCGACGATACCATAACTGCGCATATTGTAGCTTATGGCTCTTTATTGATTTCGTTGTATTTATTTATTAAGTTGATAAAGAAAACCAATATGGCTTATGCCATACGTTATGCTATTCCTACGGTTATTATTTTTTGGAATTTTGTTGAAATTTTAGGACGCTGGGATGTCTTTAAAGAAATATGGGTACACCCAATGGAATATGCATATGAAATGGCTGCCTTTGCTGCAGTTATTGTAATATTATTACTTGTGGTACTTTGGGAGCAGAGAAGAGCGAAGAAAAAAGATGTTTTTATCAGTGAATAATTTGATATTTATCTTAACAGGGCAGTCCTACAGTTTTTAACCTTTGATTTTTGTTGTGGCTGCCTGTTTCGGTTGTAGCTTTTATCGGGTAAATTCAGATGGCAAATGGTATTATGGAGTTTTTTTATTAAGAAATACGCTCGAAAATCAGGTGGCCCTTTTTTTCCTTTTTTAGAATAAAATCAGCACTTAAAATTTCCTTCAGCTTTGTGTTGCTTATCGTATTTTTTCCGTAAATCCTGGATCCGGTACGGCTCATATAGGATAATTTCCCTCTTGTTTTAATAACCCGTGTTATTTCTTTCAGCACCTTCTGTTTTTCTTTGATAATAGGCAGTGTATTATGCAGGAAGACCAAATCTATGCTCTTGTCTTTTAATCCTGTATCGCATCCGGAATGAATAATTGTAACATTATTCAATTTGTGTTTTAATATCTTTTTTTCTGTAATTTTTATGGCTTGCATGCTCAAATCAAGAGCAAAAACCCGTCCTTCTTCACCTACCACTTTTGCTGCAGGAATGGTATTAAATCCAAGACCACACCCGAAATCAAGGACGAAGAATCCTTTTTCAATTCCTGCCAGACTGATTTCTTCGTTAATATTTCTAAATCTTTTTCTGATATTCATTACCAGTCTCATGGTTTGAAAAGCAAACCAGGGCATTGGTTTTTGTTCATTATTGTTTTTCATTTTAGTCCTTGTTTTTTAGTTGTTTTTTTATTTCGGTTTTTATGTATCAGAAAATAGAGGCAGGATATTAGTATTGAAATATCTCATTTGCTAAAGACCTCAAAGATTTTAAAATCTTTGAGGTCTGAACAAAATAATGAGCAGCGTAAAATTTTATGCTGTTAGTTTTGCTGCTATTCTTTTTTGAACTAACAAAATTTAAAAATACAGCTGCTATTTGAAATTAATATATTTCATTCCCTGTTTAAATACAATATCAGTAGGAATTCCGGCAGCGTCTATCTTGTCTAAATCTTTTTGTAAAGCAAGACTGATAACACCTTTTTCTGCTACTAATTTTTTAGCTGCTGCATAATCGCCGTCGCCTTGTATTTTAAGTATTAACTGGGTAAGCTCGGCACTGGCTTTTTTCATTTTCTCCATATCTACAGCATAAGTACCGTCTTCTAACTGTTTAAAGGCGCCACGCTCTAAGAAGAAGTTAAAACGAATCATATTGGCTTTTCCGTGAGAACTTGCCGCTCCGAAACGTACAGAACGGAAAATTCCTGCCATAAAGGTAACATAGTTATCCATTAAATCTTCTTTCCCTAATTCGCCTTTTTCGTTCAACTTGGTAACCATATATAATCCTAAGATATCAGCTTTACCTTCTTCTAATGCTGAATACTGCTCTTTCAATACAGAACGAACATCGCCTTTTCCGGTAATTGTTTTTTTGATTCCCAAACCGTGTGCTACCTCATGGAACATAGTGTTTTCAAAGAAAGCATTGAAGGTTACGTGAGACTGCTGATCTTTGGCAATTAATATTTTGCTGATAGGAACCAAAATTTTATCATACTTAGCTTGCATACTGTTTTTCAGTTGTAAACGACGCGTGCCTTTTTGTAAATGTACTCTTTCATCGTTTGGCAGGTTAATGGCAATGGTTTTAGAACCGGCATTGCAGTCTCCAGCATAGAATATTGCATCGTAGGCATTTAAGTCGGCATTGCTTCCTGGTTTTTCCCGCTTATATTTTGCTTCCACAGGCATTTGTCTTTGCAACTCGGGTAGATACTTGGCAAAGCGAGCCAACTTTTTGCTCCACTCCATATCTTTTACCAAAATAAAAGCTTCGTGAGCAGCTTTACGTCCAAACAAAGCATCTTCGTAGTTCTCAATAGGGCCTACCACAAAATCGATATGGTTGTTTTTTACATTCATCCAAGCCATATCACTTGCCAAATAATCATCGGTAAGCAAAGCTTTTGCTCTTAATTTCAGATATTTTTTAAAATCTTTATCAACAGCATATTTAGCAGCTTTTTCCAATAAATCAGCAACTTCTTTTATCTCTTCTTTAAAGAAATCGTGATACCAAATGGCTTTTAGTTTGCCTTTTTCGTCTCTTCTAATCATGGTGTATTGGCTCGATTTATCAGAGTTGTCCCATGCATCAAACTCTTCTTTGGTCATATCGGCAGGATAAAATTGTACGCCCAAAGGCTTAGCTCCAATACCTTTAATAAAAGGTTTATTGTTATCTAAACGATTCCATGGACCATAATTTATCTCGGCAAAAGTTTTGGCATTAGGGTCTGTTATTTTAGACATTAGTGCTGCTTTATCACCCCAGGTTTCTTTCCAAAAGATCTCGTTCATCTTATCGGCTGCTCTAAAAAGCAATTTCAACATCTCTTTTTCATTATTAGAGAGATGCGAAATATCTGTGGTTAATGTAAATGGACTGTAAGTGTCCACCAATGCTTTCATATTAGCAGATTCGCTGTCTGCTTTTTTGTCTTCCTGCTGTTTTGCATTGTTTTTACAAGCAGAAAACGTCAACAATAAGCCCACAATAGAGGCTAAAAATAAATACCGTTTCATCATTAAATTATAGTTTTAAATTTATGTTGACGAAGATAATAAAAAATGAGGATATTATAGAATTTTAGGAGATGTATTTTAATTTGATATTTTGTGGAGATTGGAGCATAATTTGTTAACAATAAATTTAAATTCCGCTTAAAAATTCTTAAATAAGGGTTGAGGTTTAAAGTTTAGATAATTAAGATATATACCTATTGTAATTCTTTATAAATTTTATCTGTTGTTTGTTTGGGTAAATCTATTAGAGTCATGATATGATTTGTTTCGGTTTCCCAAAATGTTTTGGGTTCTTGGGCTGCGTTATAAACGTTTTTTCCTCTGATAATTGGAATGTATTTGTCTTTGTTGCTGTGAATAAATAGTTTAGGAGTGTTTTTTATAAATGCAATATCTCTTATGGCAACATAGTCCTGATTAAAATCCTGAGGAGAATTCTTTGCTTTGTTTTTCAGAAATTGAATTGGAGCAAAATCAACAGCCAGTGCTTGTGCAGATTCAACCGTTCCATCTAACACGAGCAAATCTACATTTTGTTCATGATTTTGGGTGATTTTAACTGCTATTTGTGTACCCAGTGACATTCCATAGACTACTGTTTTTAAAGTGTTTTTTTGTTTTAAAAAATCTGAAAATACAGCTTCTGCATCCTTTAGTAATCCTTTATAGCCAGGAGTTCCGGTTGATTTTCCAAATCCCCGCCAATCAAAAGCATAAACTTTAAAGCCATTTGTTACAAGCGTTTTAATCATGCCTTTATACGTAGTTATGTTGCCGCCTCCTCCATAAACTAAAAAGAGATTTGCCTTGTGTTCTTTTATCGGTTTAAATTGGTAAGTCTGTATTTGAATGGTATCGTCTACTGTTAATGAAGATTCAGAATAATGTAAATCATCCATTGGTTGCATTTGTTTACTGGGAAAGTAATAAAGTTTGGATTCATCGTTATTTACAATTGCTTTTATTCCTGGGTTTGTTTGATAGAAGTATATTCCAATTCCGATAAATACAAGCGTTATTGTTAAAAATATTATTCCTGTAATCTTTAAAAATTTTTTTATTTTCATTGTTGTGTTTTTTAGCACTTAACCCGCATTATTTATACCATTAGCTTAGTGCAGATGTAAGGCATCTAAACCTGTAGATATAGTTATCTATTTCAAAGGTTTAGTAACGAAACAGATGTGTTGAGATAATGATAAATAATACCTCCCCAAAAAAAAACGGGCTGTATGTTTTATTCCTGTTTTACCTGTATATGTATGAATATTATTCTTCTATACATTACAATTAAAAAGTGTGATAAATAATGTGGGTTAACATTATTATTCATACAAAGGTATAATAATCCGAAACATAAGCAAATAGAGGAATACCAAAAAAACAAAAACCGATAAATAACAAAATATCTATCGGTTTTTAGTGGGTAATAACTATTTCTTATCGGTTTTCGATAATCCAATTTCGAGCATTTACAAAAGCCTCAATCCATGGAGAAACCTCATCGCCTGCTCTATCGTTTTGGTAATTTGCCCAATTCCAAGGATAAATGGCACGTTCCAAGTGTGGCATCATTGCCAAATGGCGACCATTTTTCGATACGATTGCCGCCGTAGCAAATGGC
>PDWJ01003953.1_pt1 | contig 16549 bp, 16 predicted proteins | sample 1430881 | NCBI WGS metagenome assembly PDWJ01 (sample SAMN01162460, study PRJNA174530) | Oral metagenome, whole genome shotgun sequencing project. | biome: Marine environment; feature: Marine mammal; material: Swab sample of the gingival sulcus; isolation source: swab sample of gingival sulcus... | reverse complement strand
ACACATCGAAATCACGGCCAATGACCGCCAAATCCACGAAGGGCTACAAGCCCTTCAAGACAAGCTGGGCAATCTGAAACCCGTCTTTCAGGACATTGGCGAGGCGCTGCTCAACTCCACCCGTGAGCGCTTTCATACCCAAACCGCACCGGATGGCTCGCCCTGGGCGGCGCTTTCTCCGAATACACGAAAGAAGAAGAACCAAAATCTGATCTTGACCCTGAATGGTTACTTGCGTGGCACACTCAACTACCAGGCAGACAAAGACAGCCTGCGCGTCGGTACGCCGCTTATTTATGGCGCAACTCACCAATTTGGTAACCCATCCCGAAATATCCCCGCCCGACCTTTCCTCGGATTATCCGAAGACGATACCCAATACATTCTGGAAACAATGGCTGAGTGGTTGATAGTGGAGTAATACGAGACTAAAAAAGCAGAGATAATCCCCGCATAAGAGATAATCCCCGCATAAGAGATAATCCCCGCATATGATTAGGTTAATACAGTGATTTGACATATATACTGTAGAGGATTACCCCTCATATGGGGTGAAGAACTGTGGAGAATCGAACATGCTACGAGTTACCGTTATCGCGCTTTCTCTGTGCTGTGCAAGCGGGTCTGCTATCGCGCAGCAAATGCATAAGTGCAAGAACGCGCAGGGTATAACTGCATTTCAGCAAATGCCGTGTTCACCTGCTGGAGGAGGTGAAACCGTAGAAATGCGGCAAATCAAAACAACAGGTGCGGGTGGCAATCAAAATTCTGCACGCCTTCAATACCTCGCTAAAAAGGCGGGACGGGATCGGCGACTGCTGGAAATCGATCGCGAAATTAGAGAATTAGAGGATCAAACCGTCGGCTATCGTAATAGCATGGATTCGGAACTTGCACGGTTGCGAAACAAGAAGCGTTTTGCCAATAACAACCTTGCAGGTGCAACATGGGAACAAAGTATTTCGGAAGAAATGATTGCTGTGGCAACGAAATACGACAGTGCGATTCGCGATGCACAAGAGAATATTGATCAGCTCCGTACGGAAAAAAAGCAACTACAAAAAGAAAGTCAAAAAGAGCGTGAACGTCAAAATGAGCGCTAAATGGCTATGTGGCTTACTTGACGAGCAACCGCCTGAACAACAAGGACTGAGCGATGAACAATGGCGGGTTCTTCGTAATATCGTTCGAGACATTGCCCACCACTGCCCCCATTGACGTTCCAGGACACCCACGCCAGGGAGGGCACTATCCTATAACAGGACAACACTCACACGGAGTCTCGTTCATGCAAACACTCTTTACCATCGGGTATGAAAAAGTCCTCCTATCGGATTTCATCATCACCCTCCAGCAACACGCGATCAATGTCCTGCTCGACGTACGGGAATGCCCCATTTCCCGGCGCAAGGGGTTTTCCAAAAACGCGTTACGCGAAGCGGTTGAAGCTGCCGGGATTCACTATCAACACGAAAAAAGCCTCGGCGCACCCAAGCCGCTGCGCGATCAACTCAAGCATGACCACGATTACCGCACATTCTTTAGAAAATACAAAGCATACCTGACACCCCAAAGCGATTGGCTTGAACAAATGGCGAACAGCTTGACCGGGCGTGTGGCATTGGTTTGTTACGAACGGGACTACCGTGAATGCCACCGTTTGATCATCGCCGAAACCCTGTGTACACAGCTTGGTTTGCACCCCATCCATCTCAAGGTCGCCATGAATGGACCCCAAAGAACCCACTCCACAGTCCATATATATTCTGGTCAAAGCCTATCCTCAACCTAGTCAGCACTATGAGGAAACAGTCTGCTGTGCGGGCATAACAGCCGATGGAAAGCAGCTTTTACGACTCTACCCGATTCGCTATCGTCGCCTCGACAAAGCTCACCAGTTCAATCGCTTCGACCGGGTTAAAATGAAGATATACAAGTCGGATGACTCCCGCCCTGAGAGTTACAAAGTGGTGGAAGATTCCTGTCATGTAGAGGCGCGTGACCCTTTGACACCGGAAGCCAAGGTGACCCTTTGGACACCTTTTATCTCACCTTCACTCGACACTTTGCAGCGCGAGCAGAAAACGAATGGGCGTAGTTTAGGGATCATTCGCCCTGATCCTGGGTCCGTGCAATTCAAAATCCGCAAGGCGAATGACACCAGCCAGGACGACCAGGAAGTCGCGCAAATTCAGTACCAACAAATGTCGTTACTGGAAGACCCAATCAAGCCATTGCCTGCGCCGGAATACGCCTTTTTCTACCGCTACACCTCGAATGGAAGCCGCCATGAAGGGCAGATTCACGACTGGGAAGTTCAAGCAGCTTATGTCAATTATCGCAAGCGATATGGACGTGATGCCCTCAACAAACTCTGTCAAGAATACGAGAATAATATCCCGAATCGAAACCTGCATTTCATTATGGGAACGGTGAAAGCACGTCCCTGGCAATTTCTGATTCTTGGATTGCTTCGCTCAGGGCTTGATCCTGCTGAACTTGCAAAGCAGGGGCATTTGTTTTAGCACCCCCACGCCACGGAGGGCACTTGCACGACATTCAAAAGAACCGGTCTAATAGAGGACTTGAACTAAGGAGAGCATCATGAACGCACTCACCTTTGACACTCTTGCCTACACCAAAACCCTGCGTGAAGCGGGCATCGACGAAAAACAGGCCGAAGCTCAGACCATCGCCCTGGTCAACGTGCTCAAAAACAGCACCGATGAATTGGCGACCAAGGCCGATATTGAACAATTGAAGGTCTCGACAAAAGCCGATTTAAAAGAAGAAACCAGCGCCCTTCGTGCCGACATTGAGCGGCTGGAAGCGCGCCTGTCAGCCCGAATGGATGTCATGGAAGAACGCACCACCGGACGCTTCACCCTGTTGCAATGGATGGCCGGTTTCAATCTCGCGTTTTGCGTCGCCATCCTCTGGCTGCTCATTCGGACGATCCGCGCTTGCAACATTCTACAGATTGACCCGAGTACTGAATCCACCCCTGAGTGGATTCAACTCCTTCCGGCAGGTTCCATTATTACTGGCACAGACGGTCGATCATGGCAACTGGAAGCTCAACACCTGATCGACGCCTTTCAGCAACGCAACACCCCGCTGGTGCTGGACTGGGAACATGCCAGTGAACACCGTGCACCTCATGGCCTTGATGCTCCAGCTGCGGGATGGATCGATCAACTCGAAGTCCGCGATGGCGCAATTTGGGGACATGTCGAATGGACAGAGCGGGCAGCCCAACAGATTCAAGCCCGCGAATACCGCTATCTCTCGCCTGTTTTTACCTACGAACCGCACAGCCGTCGCATCCACGCCCTCATCAGCGTGGGACTGACCAATCAACCCAATCTCAACCTTACTGCGCTTAACCGCGAGGAATGTCCTATGCCTTTACCGCTTGCACTTTGTCAGGCGCTCAACATCGATCCGAACGCGGATGAATCAGCCGCACTGACGGCCATTCAGTCGTTAAAAACTGAACTGGTCACGGCCAAAAATCGCGCTGAAACCCCGGCACTGGACAAATTTGTGCCGCGAGCCGATCACGATGTCGCGCTTGCCAGGGCTGCCAATGCCGAGCAGCAACTTAAAACCCTGAAAGACGCACAACAGAAAACGCAAATTGATGCGCTGATTCAACAGGGACTCAGTGACGGGAAAATCAGTCCGGCCACACAGGAGTATTACCGCGCCATGTGCCAGACCGAAAAGGGGATCGAGCAGTTCACCGACTTTTTGGAAAAAGCACCCAGGCTCGTGGGTGATGACTCAGGTCTGGATGGCACGTCGCCCACAGGTACAAAACCCATTACGGCTGAAACCCTCACCACCGAACAACGGGCGATCTGCCAGTCGATGGGCATTGATCCAGCGGAGTACGCCAAAAACCTGACTGAGCAAAAGGAGGCCGCATGACCGCACTCACGGCCGGACGAAACACCCCTTACCGCACCGGTGAACGCCTGGTACTGCCGGTTGCTGCGAATACCTTGCTTTACGTGGGTGCGCTCGCAGCACTCGATGCCAGCGGCAATGTCACGCCGGGCGCAACCGCCGCCGGCCTGAAAGGGATCGGTCGGGTTGAGGTTGAAGCCGACAACAGCGCCGGTGCAGCAGGCGATATCCATGCAGTGATTCGTCCCGGCATTTACCGCTGGGAAAACAGCGCTGCTGCCGATGAGATCACCGCCACCGAGGTTGGCCTGGTCTGTTACCTCGTGGATGACCAGACGGTCGCTAAAACCGATTCTGGCGGCACCCGCTCGCCGGCGGGAATCGTGTTTGAGGTCGATAGCGCCGGTGTCTGGGTCGCATCGGGCCTCACCGTACCGTCTAACAGGAACCAGGAATAAGGAATACTCAGGAGAACCTCATGCTCGTCAATAGCCGCTCACTGAGCGACATTTACACCGCCTATAACATGCAGTTCCAGCAAGGGCTGGGAACCGTTCAACCCACCTGGCCCCGCATCGCCATGCCGGTGCCTGACAGCGGCCTGAAAACCAAGCTGCCGTGGCTCAAGAACATTCCAGGGCTGCGCGAATGGGTCGGAGACCGGCACGTTCATGCGCTGGAAAGCTCTAGCTATGAATTCCCGAAGGTCGAACACGAAGATACCGTTGCGGTGCCGCTGCGGGAGATCGAGGCCGACCAATACGGAGTATACGGCCCCTACATGCAGACCATGGGTGAAGCCTATGCCGCCTTCCCGGATGAAAAGCTCTGGGCGGCTCTAAACGCCGGGTTTACCACGCCGTGCTATGACGGCGCCAGCCTGTTCAGCACCAGCCATCCGGTATTGGACGCAAAAGGCAAGACCATCAACGTCAGCAATTATCAATCCGGCGCAGGGTCGGCGTGGTACCTGATGGTCTCCAGGCGAGCCGTCAAACCCTTGATCTGGTCGGTGCGCAAGGAAGAGCCGTTCAAGCAGTTGACGCCGCAAGAGCTGATCGACCGTAATCGCAAGATTGAATATGGCTGCTACGTCGATGCCGGGGTGGGCTACGGCTTCTGGCAACTGATGTTTGCCAGCAAAGACACGCTCAATGCCGCAAATTACGCGGCGGCCCGCGCCGCGATCATGAATTTCACCGGTGATTATGGCCGCAAGCTGGGCCTGATTCCTGATCTGCTGGTCGTCTCGTCGAATAACGAAGGGGCCGCCCGCAAGATCGTCCAGAATCAACTGGCCGCAGGCGGCGAAACCAACGAATGGGCCGGTACAGCAGAGGTACTCGTCTCACCCTGGTTGTCGTAACTCATGACCTATGCCACCCAGTCCGATATTGAAACCCGCTATCCCGGTGAGCTGGAACAGGCCGGGCCACGGGATACGAATCAGGCACTCGACAACAACGCGATTGAACAGGCGTTGATAGCAGCTGATGGCCTGATTGATCAGGCACTGCGCGCCATCGGCTGGTCCGTACCGCTCGCCGCACCCGCACCGGACTGGGTGATCGCGCTGGCCGTGGATATCGCGTTGTACAAAGCCACACCCACCGCGCTGGCCAGTCAGCCTGATTTTGCCGACCGCAAAGCGCGTCATGATCAGGCGCTGAAACAACTGGCACTCATTGCAGCGGGGAACGTGCAACCGCCCTTGCCCGCAGGTCAGGCCGATCCCGCAGCGCCTGTACCCACACCGGTCTATCACCGTAGCAAAGCACGGCAGTTTGGTCGGGGCACATTATGAAGCCAAGCGAGATTCAAAACGCGGTAGCAGGCATTATAAAAACGCGCTATCCGACGATGACCGTAGAACCGCACGGCGGCAATTTCACCGAGCGGGACGTGCCGATGTTGCTGGCTAAAGCGCCCGCCATTCTGGTCGCCTGCACAGTGATACCCGCCATGCAGCCGGCAGGACTGCACAGATGGCGTACATCGTTGCAATGGGCGCTGTTCGTGCTGGGAGCGGATACCGCCACCACCGAACGCGATGTCGTCGCAATGGACACCGTTTTCGACCTGCTGTTATGGCTGCCCACTCAGCGCTGGGACGTACCGAACGCCGGACTGATCGAGCACGACAGTATGACGGCGAACAACCTCTACACCGGCTCACTCAACAACTTGCGCATTGCCCTGTGGGGTATGCGCTGGAATCAACCCTTCACGTTTGAGGAATAAATTATGGCAGGTTTACTCGTCGCGCTTGATGCGTATGTGGCTCGCTTTGAAGATGGTGTCCACAAGGGATTTTACGATCCGCCCAATACCACGACTCTAAAACTTACCCAGCCCGATCCCGACAGGATTGAAAGGATCAGCTATAAGCGCAGCTCCTACGGGCAAGCGCTGGATAGTTACAACCGGCCCAAACCGATTGAAATTGAACTGGCGTTTGATGAATGCGACCCCGACTGGCTGTCGATGGCCATGCTCGGTACGCCAGCCCATTACGCCCAAACCGAACGACTCATTAGTGATGCCGCAACCGATGTAACAGCGCGACACGATAAATGGGTCAGCCTCAGCCACAATAGCCTGACAAATTTTGTCATCACCGGAAAAACGGCAGGCGAGGATTACGACGTCGATCTGGACGGTGGGCTATTCAAAACATTAAGCAGCGGCACGATCGCCGATGGCAGTACCGTCAGCTATACCGCCGCTGCCCCGGCACGCTCAGGAACGATGATCAATGCTGGCACCGACACGGTGTTGCAAATTGCCCTGCGCGGTATCGGGATCAACCTGTTCAATAACAAAGCGATGGAAATCAATGTCTGGCAGGCGAACATCAGCCCGTCGGGCAGTCTGGATTTTATCTCCAAGGACCCGATCAGCCTTACATTCAAGGGTACGTGTGTTGTGCCGCCCGGGAAATCAAGTGCGTATAACTACATCGAACACAGCGCGACATGAGCTTGAGTCTGGGCGGGATCGCGTTACCCGACGATCTCAAATGGACAGATGAGTTCACCTGGTCGCCAGTCGTACGCTCACAGCGGTATGGATTGACCGGGGCGCTTATTATTCAGGAAGCCGTCCGGCAGAGCGGGCGGCCGATTACGCTGGCCGCGAAAAGAGAAGCCCTCGGTTACATCTGGGTCGCCCGTTCCACCATCGAAGCGTTATCCGTGCTGGTCCGCACACCCCTGTGGAGCGGCACACTGACGTTGGCAGATAGCCGCACGTTCACCGTCGCGTTCCGCGATGACGGCCTGATTGCAGAACCGGTCGAACACATTACGCCTCACGACAGTGCCGATCCCTATACCTTCACCCTGAAACTTCAAACGGTGTAACGATGGCAGGACAAAACCTCATCATTGAGCTGTTGATTCGAGCGCGGGATCAGGCCTCCAGTGTCATCGGCAACGTATTTGGTTTTCTCGACCGCACCACCAGTGCCACCGCCAACGCCATTCGCGAAACTTTCTCGAATGTGTTTGGTGGTGCAGTGGAGAGTGCAGCGGATTTTGAAGCCCAACTGGATCGAGTGCAGGTCAAAGGCGGCTACAACGCTGAAACCATTCAGAAGATTAAAAATGCTGCTCGTGATTTAGGCATCCAGTTTGGCATCACCGGCACCGAAGCCGCGCAAGGCTTTGAAGTGCTCGCCGCCGCAGGTTTATCTGCCGAAGATGCAGTGGGCGCGTTACCCTCCGTTTTAGCGCTCGCAAAATCGGAGCAGATTGCTGCCTCGGCAGCAGCAGAGAAGCTGGTCGATTCGTTATCGGTCATGGGTCTGGGTTTTGAAGAAGCTGGACGGATGGCGGATGTGCTCGCCAAAGGTGCAGACATCACCACATCGTCTTCTGCCCAACTGGCCGACGCGGTTTCAGAAGCAGGCGGCTCTGCCAAAGCCTTCGGTCTCGACTTAGAAAAGACTGTTGCCTTATTGGATTTGCTGCACAAAAACGGCATCAAAGGCAGCAAAGCAGGCACAGCATTAAAAGGCATTCTCACTCAACTGCTCGATCCAACTAGCAAAGCCAGTAAAGCCCTAAGGGAGTTAGGCATTGAGTCAAACGATTTGGGTATCGTGCTAGATGGATTAAAAGCCGCTGGTGAGCGAGGAAAAACCGCTGTTCTCGCTTTTGGTCAGGAAGCAGGGCCGGGTTTGTATGCCCTCTTGAATGAAGGGAGTGCTGGAGTCGAAGATTTCACCGCCAAATTGCGAGCTGCCGACGGACAGGCACTCAAAGCGGCTGAGGGAATGGGTGGCAATCTTAATGCCGCGATGTCAGCACTGGAATCAGCGTGGGACAGTCTGAAATCCGCGCTGATTGATCCGGTGCTGGAGCCGATTGCCGCACAAGTCAAGGATTTAACCAAATCATTCCAAGCCTCACTATCGGATGGCTCCATCAAAGGGCTTCAAGAATTGATTGGCGAGTTTGGTAGGAATTCTGCTCAAGCCATCGGCGACTTCATACGTAGCTTTGATTTCAAATCAGCCATTGCCCGCAGCAACGCCTTTGCAAAAGAGATAAAGAACAATTTTGATACGGTCAAAATAGCAGGAGCAAAAGCCGCCGATGTCATTAAGCTAGCATGGAATGGCTTGCAAATTGTTTTCAATACGACGGTTGGCGGGTTACAGGCCGTTGTTGCGTCGTTTTATCAAACCTTGGCCAATCTGGAAGAAGCGGCCAGCAAAATTGGTTTGGTAACGGTGAAAAGGGCTTCCGAGTTACAAGCACGCGCTCAAGATTGGATGCAGCGTTCCAAAGAATCTTTAGAAGCCATAAAACGCGATGCCTCTGATGCAGGTGAGGCTTTTAATAGTTTGGTGGGTAAAACCGATGCTGTTACAGATGCACAGAAAAAACTCGCCGATCAAATTCCGGAAAACGCGGTTGCATTAGAAAAAATCAGTCGTTCAATCGACGATTATGCAGCGATGCTGGGGCGAGCGGAAAAAGAACAGTACGCCGCCGCACAAGCCGCTGAAGCTGCCGAAGCTTCTTACCTGAAAATCGCCAGTGCTTACCATAACGGGACCAAAACCCTTGATACCTATGAACAGGCGGCTGCAAAACAGCGCGATACTCAAGAGCGACTAAAAGAAACAACACAGACACTGGAAACAGCTCAAGAGAATTATACGCGAGCACTACAAGATCACGCACTGGATGTCCCTAAACTCACGCAGGCAGAGGCCCAATACGCCGCTACACAAACACGGCTGGCCCCATTGCTGGAAGCAACAGCCACAGCGAATTTGAAATCTGCACAAGAAAAGAAAAAACATACCGAAACGGCTCTCGCGCTTGCTCGCGCTGAAGGCAACGAATCCGCTGCGCGACAATTGCTCATTCAGCTGAATGAGGCCGAATTAAACGTCCTTCGTAAAACTCTCGCACAAAAAAATCTCGAAGCCCAAAAAGCCAACGAAGCCTTGGCCAATATTCAAAAAGATATCCAGAAGCGCCACGAGAAAGGCGAGGCAATCAGCGAGATTATTCGGCTACAGCTTCAAGAGGCAGAGACGGCTGTACAAGCGTCTGTGCAACAGGTTGAGGTTGCTGAAAAGAACGTTGAGATCCAGCAGAAAAAAGTAGAGACCACCAAAGAAGGGACACAGGAAACCGGGAAAAATACACAGGCTACTAAAGAAAACACACAGGCTACCAACGAAGGGACAGTTGCTTACGATAAAAACAACGAGAAAATCGTAGATTCCACGAGCCTAACACAGGTCATGGTGGAACACCTGGGCAATGCCCGAAAAGCCACCGCCGCACTTTCTGAAGCCACCGCTGCGCTATTCGAGAAAAACCTGTGGAAAATGAACGCCCGCGAGGTGGGTGTAGCCACAGGCGAGATCAGAAAAATGGTCGCCACGCTGGATACTGTGGAAGACAAATACGCGGGACTGACACAAAAAATTGCCGAAATGGGGGCCGCGTCCAAACAGGCTAGTCAGGACATTTTATTTGGTGCCAATTCAGTTGAACGGTTTTTTGCCTACGTCGATAAAGCCAACGCCGATGCCCAAAAAGCGTTCTACGAACAAAGCCTGGCTGCGGAACGCCTGGCGGATGAACTTGAAAATCTGGGTGGCAGTGGCGTTAATAGCCTCAACCTCATCAAACGCGCCACGCGCCAACTCGATGGCGAATTCTCCCTCCTCGATGAGCAGGATCTGTCACGGCTCCGCTCCGCGCTCGATAGCGCCAACGCCAAGCTCAAACAAATGCAGGACAACGCCCGCTCCGCCCGACAGGAGCTGGCGGAAATTGACGCGGAAATCGCTGAAGCCAAAGGGGATACGGCTGCCGCCAACAAAATCCGCCTGCAACTTGAAGAGACGCAACGGCTGGCCGAGGTGGAGGAGCGCCTTAAACAGGCACGTATCGAAAACAATCGGGAAGCCATTGCTGCGCTGGAAGAGCAAAAGCGCAAGCTTCAAACACTATACAAGCTCAAGGAAGACAACCTCAAAAACGACAATAGTCAGCGCCAATCAACGCGCCAATTGACGGACGACATGAACGATCTGGCCGACGCCACAGATCGTGCCCACAAAGGGGTCAGTCAATTAAACAATCTGGATTTGTCCGCACTCAACGGCCAGGTAGGGCAGCTTGGCAGTAAATTTCTGGATATCAACCGAATCATCGGGACACCGTGAGGAGTCGTTTTAAATGAGCATTATTAATGGTTTGAAGGCGCTCAATAACGCGCCGCTCTCTGGCCTCTCGGCGCGCATTTCCGCCAAAACAAATGAAATTGCAGAGCTGGAAACCCGCGCCGCAGCGGTCAGCGCGGAAGTCAGGACAACGAGCCAGGCGATCAGCGATCAAGTTGATTTCATCACGACATTAGAACTTGAAAAAAGCACAAGCATTCACGGAACCCGTAAATGGCAATCACAATAGATGATCTAAAATTATTCCAGTCCGAACGCATGACGGACAACGCTGATGGCGGTGGCCGCATGTCACCAACCGAGATTGTGGCGGGCGGCGAGAATCAGATTTTTAGCGACGTATCCGACGTGGATCGCGCTGCCGGTGATGTGTCGATCCGCAAAATTTACGCTGCTGTGGTTTCCCCCAATACTGAACCGCTGCTTGACGCGGGCGTATGCCTACTCACTGAGCCTGAAGACCCGGCAGCCGCAATTCTTGGGTTCAGCACTGGCGACGTCTTTGACGAACGTGCAGATATTGCGGCTCAAGTCGAGCAATACCGGAGCCGGGGGATTTACATAAATCTGCGACTCATCAGCACGCATTATGTCAATCAGCGGATCGTCCACGGCTACATTCTGAAGCCTGTAAATATGGACGTAGAGGCGCTGTTTTACAATCAAGTCATCTCGCTCGCTAGCGAAAATTTGGGTGAAATCACGCACGAGCAGTTCGTAAAAGTCATGCGTGTGCGTACCAACGACGCGACATATACGTACATGAACGGCGGTGCTCAAGAGTTCTATGATGTCCTTGAGGTGACGCTGGATATCACCTATCCGTTGCAGTATCAATTCGAAGCCGCGCTCCAATCGCCCGACGGCGGCTATGTACCGCCAACAATTGTACGGACGACTCAAGTTGTTGCGCCTTTATCGTTTATCGGGATCAGTGATTTGGCGGTGGCTGCATCTGCTGATGACACCGTGATCGAAGTGGCGGACACGACAGTCAAGATCGTCCCGATTGAGTATCAGGATTTCGGTGCGAATGCCGGCAGTATTCCAGAATTTCGCCGGATTAGCACGATCACGGCACCGGACGGATTCAGCGCAACAGGTGTTTTTCTGCCTGCACCCGAACCACCCGGCTACCCACCCATCAATGTAGAAATTGATTATCTGCACGGCGGGCAATGGATTCGGCACGGCCAGCCGAACGCTGCCCGATTTTTCCAGCCGGACACGATCTCCTTCCCGCTGCGCCCGGATACGGGCAGTGCGGTCTATTACACATGGCAGCGATACCTGACTAATCAGTTCGAGGCTGGATGGGAGGGCACTGATTTTGTTCTCAAAGTAGCCGCGCCGATGATTGAAGGGTCGGTTATCGTTCAAGCGAACAAAGTCAGCGATGATTCGCTGCTGGAATCGACGGCGGATGCAGCGGGCGTGATTTCCGGCAACGGAATTACGGGCGCCGCCGATTATGCGTCCGGGCTAGTAACTGCGACCTTTCCCGAAGCGGTCAAGAGCGAAACATTCACGGTCTTGTACCGTCTTGGCGGGTTTGTGCCGCAGTCTCCTGACATTCTCGGGATCGACTCGACGCGACTCCCGAACGATGGTCGGATGCCGATATATTCGGACAATCAACTGGTTCTGATCCACCATACCGACGAGATTGCCCAACCTGGTTTAGTGGCATATCAAGTGATTGATTGTGGGCGAACTAACGTGTATCGCGTGTCAATCATTGATGCGAACCAGGCGGAGCTGGGCGCTGGGCAATATACGCTTGACCGGCCTGCAGGCATCATCACGATGAGTCCCACATTGGATCTGGCCGGCTTTACCGGGCCGTATAGTGTACGACACACAATAGCCGATCTCAGCCGCATTAATCGTGTTAATTCCAGCACAAACGAGATTGCGCTCGTTAAAGCATTGTCCCGTAATTATCCAGTCACAGAGACAAAAGTGTCATCAGTGCTTTACATCGGCACGATGCAAGCGCGAGTCACAAACCTTTTTGCGCAGAGTGTCTGGACGGGCGCGTGGTCAGATGAACGGATCGGCTCCGAACCGCTTGCACAATACAATGACGCGCAATGGCCGATCATTGTCTCAAATCTGGGCACATACCCGGATCGACTGCTGATTCAGCTCACGTCAAACACTGATTTTCAAGTGATTGGTGAAAACTTCGGCGTGATGGCGATTGGCGATACCATGCGAGATTGCATCGTGCTTGACAGTCTAACCGGCCAGCCGATTCTGACGATCCCCTACCAGGGATGGGGGAGCGGTTGGAGTACCGGGAATTGCTTGAGGCTCAATCTGATCGGTGCTCGCTATCCGGTTGATTTGATTCGAGCGATTCAGCCGTCAGCGCCGTCGGGCCTGGACATTGATTCGGTCGAGTTACTGCTGCTGGGGAACGTCAATGCCTAACCCTGTTGATGCGACATGGTTTACTTCTGATATGGCCGGAGCGCCCACGCTGTCTGGCACTGCGGGCGAATTAGTGAGCGTGCTTGATGCGTGTCTGATTAACGGATTCGGCTCAATCACGCTCGATTCGCTGGTGATTAGCAGCGGCATCGCAACTGCGACAAAAAGCACGGGCCACGGGTTTGAAGACCACGTTGTTGTCCTGATTGAAGGCGCGACACCCAGTAGCGCGAATGGCGAAAAACGTTTGACGCTCGTCAACGCCACCACTTTTACGTTCGACGCGGAAGGAATCACAGACCAGACCGCGACCGGCACGATTACCGCGAAAATGGCTGCTGCGGGGTGGGTAAAAGCGTTTGCTGATACCCATAAAGCGGTCTATCGCAGCCACGCTGTGGAATCACCGCAACACCTGCTGCGGGTTGTCGATGGCGATAAAGCTGCGCAGGGGTGGGGCTATGAGGCGATGACCGACATTGATACCGGCACGGGTGAGTTCGCGGGGAGTGGAACCAGTAATCACTGGGATGCATATTTCGTGAAGAGCAATGTAGTGTCAACCGCCACGCGCGATTGGGTGGTCTATGCGGACTCTCGAAGCGTTTACTTTCTCGCAGACTACACCGGCTGGGGGTCGGGGTATCTCTTGCACGGTTTCGGCGATCTGATCCCGTTCAAGAGCGGGGATGCTTACGCTGTATGGCTGCTATCAAGTCACACGATAACAGCGAATGACTGCGCTCAAGTCGACGGCAGGAGTATCGGCAGCGCATTGGCTCGATCTTATACCCAAACCGGCGGTTCTGTTCCCGCGCCCCGGTACTCACACCGAACAACAGCGAACCTGGGCAGCGGGCTGACAACGCATTTATACCCGAGCGACACCGATAACGCATTCCATGCTGCGCCGGTAGAGGTCTGGGAAGCTGTGGGGCCGCGAGGAATCGCGCCGGGATTATGGAATCCGCTACACAAAGGTGGCTCACTCGCGCACGGGGAGCTGATTGATCCCGTCCCGCAGTTGCCGGGGCATCGGCTACGGATTCAGCGCATAAAAAACAACTATACTGCCGCTTTCGATATTACAGGCCCGTGGCGATGACAGCGGGGGTATTGCACGGATCGCCACGGATCGCTGCAGATCGCGTCGACGGTGGGTACTATCACGCACACGGCACAGCCGCTGAAAAAGACGGGAATGCAGCAGCGGTGCCTGGATCGTATCGCGTGCGGTTGTTCGATAAGCGCAGTGGACGTCTGATTCGTGAACTATGGAGCGCAAGCGATGGAACCTATGATTTTCCGTACATTGCATACCGCGACAAGGGCTACACGATCATTCTTTACGACCACGGCGCGAATCCGAAAACAGCTGTGACTGCCGATTTTTACACGCCCGATCCGATGACGTGACCGCTGACCTTGTTCTCTCTGATCTAGCCGGCAGCGGTGACCTGGTACTCGGCGGCATCGCTGAGCCGCCACTGCCGATCCCCGAACTATCAGGGCTTGGCGCGGTTACGGCTGCCCGCTGGGGCGATGGCAGCAAGGCTTCCAGCATACATATCACGTGCTGGAGTGAGGGGAAAGCACAGCGATTAGCGAGATACGCTCGCTGGAGTGATGTTGCACCCCTGTCAGCACAGGCAAGCGATCAATGGGCGACACCCGCGCCCGCGGCTCGCTCCGCATCTGACCAATGGCAAGATGCTGCATCACTGAATCGGTCGGCATCAGAGCAATGGCATTACGCGCCACGCGCTCAGATCACACAACTCACGGCATGGCGAGACGCAGGCCGCCTCACGCGCAGTATTACCGACCAATCCCGGCCACGCCTGCCCCGCATTGAAATTGATTTGTCGGTACGCTGGGGTGACGGGCTGCGGATTGATCGCAGCCTGCGAATTCAGTTCAGTGATGCTGTCGACCTATCGTTTACCCATATTACGCGCTGGCGGGATGCAGGTTATGCGAGTTATGACGCACGCCCGGACACGCCGGATATTCCGGATATTCCGTGGGTACCGCCATCCGCTGAACTGATCCTGCAATGCCCGCTGGCCGTGTCGGGGCCGGTCGCGCTGGTGCTGGGGTCAGTCTGCTCGCCGGTGTTCCGGCCCTCTGTGCCGATCCGAAGGAGTTACATTGTGTTGAATACTGCATCACTCGTGCGGCTGCCCGATCGCACTGAGATCCCGGCAACACGGCTGACGGTCTCTACGGACGTCGATTCGTGGTGCTGGTCGCTGTCTGCAAATCTTGTTGGGCCGGATTTCTGGGATCTGGTGAAACCGGACTCGGGCATTATCACAGTGGAGGCCGCTATCAACAGTAAAATCTGGCAGTTCGTACTCGATTGGCCGCCGTTTAGCCGTGAATTCGCACACATGTCCGGTAGGGTGTACGGCCGATCACGATCAGCATTGCTCGACGCACCGCATACGCTCAACTCTTCCGGAGTTGAAGCTAAGCCACGCAATGCAAGACAACTCGCAGAACAGGCGCTCCTCAATACCGGCTGGGCGCTGCAATGGGATTTGGTGGATTGGCTCGTGCCGGGGGGTCTGTATGCGTGGGAAGGTACGCCGATTCAACAGCTTATTCGGATCGTGTCAGCAGTTGATGGCTGTCTGTACACCGACCCGGCGACCTCAACGATCACCGCTTACCCGCGCTACGGGACGGCGGCATGGCTGTGGAGTAGCTTATCCGCTGATTTATCACTGCCGCTCGATCCGGTTGCGCAGATCACCAGCACACCGGATATCCAGCCCGATTACAATGGTGTCTATGTGTCCGGGACGATAAGTGGAGCCGTGGCGCTGTGTAAGATCGCGGGCACGGACGGCGCAAGATTGAGAGTACCGATGGTCGTCGATTCGCTGCTGTGTGACAGCGCGGGCGTAGCGGCACGAGCGCGAGGAACGGCGGTGCTTTCAAAAACTGGAGTCGGGAGCCTGGTCACAGCAAGGACGCTGCTGAGTGATCCACTAGACCTGGTTTTGACGAGACCAGGCCATGTTGTTAATCTCGACGGGACAAACGGCGTCAATCGAGCTACGTCCATTTCCGCTGAACGAAATGCCCGTGGCGAGCTGGAAGTTTGGCAAACGCTCGGGATTGAGCAGAGGGTCGCAGCATGAACAAATACAGTCGATATACTGCACTGCATCAGCAAGTGCCGCTACTCATTGGTACTGTGATTTCACACAGTGCCACCGGCAATACTAGCGTTGTTGAATTGCCCGGTGGAGCGCGAATTTCAGTCAACGGGCAAAGTGTCCCCGTCAGCCAGAATGCGTTTGTCCGTGACGGAAAAATTGAAGGGGCAGCACCGAATTTGACAGCGCTAACGATTGAAATTTAATCCCTTCATGCATCCTGCAAAAGCTAGGTTTCGGAGGGCGTGTGGTCAATCCGAGTTTCGGAACGGCAACGACGAGACCTCCGAACCTGAATCTTCTTCGTATCGAAGAAGAG